>JACADM010000006.1_pt1 | contig 51016 bp, 64 predicted proteins | sample 7512371 | NCBI WGS metagenome assembly JACADM01 (sample SAMN14389041, study PRJNA612141) | algae metagenome | isolation source: non-axenic algae culture | place: India: Navi Mumbai | collected 2017-01
GGCGGCAGCGGCGGCATCGTCTGAAGGAGATAAGGATGGGCGAACGCAATCGCTTTCCGCATGATCCTCAATCCGGGCCAGGCGATGAATATAAGCGCCGCCACGATGCGATCTGGCCCCAATTGGCCGAACTGCTCAAATCGAGCGGCATTCCGATTATACGATCTGGCTCGATCCGGAGACCAATCACCTGTTCGCAACGCTGGTGCGAGCCGACAATCACGCCATGGACCGGTTGCCCGAAACCGAAATCATGGGGCGCTGGTGGCCATGATGGGCGATATCATGGAAACCAACCCCGACAGCTCGCCCGTACAGGTCGAACTCATCAAGATGTCGAGCTTCCCTAGCCAGAATTGAACCACGTTACGGTTCCCGGACCAATCGACATCTGCCGGGCTGGCCGCCGTTCTTCCCCATTCACCACCCTGTCGCCCCGCCCCCGAGCCGGGGTCCAGTACACTCCGTGCATGAGATGGAGCCGCCAGCGCTGCCGCTTACTGGGTCCCGGGTCTTTGCCCGGGATGAGAGGGTGAGTTTGTCGCAACGCCGTCTCCATACCCCTTCTTGTCACCCGGGGCTTGTTCCCGGGGGCCAGCAGCATTTCCACAATCGACAGCGCTGTTTTTGGGCACCAAAGACCGAACGTCGATTCAGCCTAGAGCGCTTCCAGGATAAGTGGGCACCACTTATCCGGTTCGGAAGCGTTACAAAACAAAGGCTTAGAGCAATTGAAGCGATTCCAAGAAACGCTGAAATGCTCTAACTCACCTCGGCAGCCAGCCAGTCGCGGAAAGCCACAAGCGGACGATAGGTCTCCCCGCCGGCGGCCCAGGCCAGCCAGTAGGACCCGGTGCCCCGAGACAGCAGGGCGCGAGCCGGGCTCAGCCGCCCTGCCGCTATCTCGCTTTGCGCGATGTAATGGGGCAGCAATGCCACCCCCAGCCCGGCAATGGTCGCCTCGATCATCAGCGCGAACTGGTCGAACATCATGCCCGAAAACGGGCAGAGGTGCAGCGCCTTGCCCGGCAAACCATGCGTCCCACGCGCGCGGCCGGGTTTCGAGCTGGAAAAGCTGCAGCCCGGCCAAATCGCCTGGAACGCTTATCGGATGGCTGCCAGAAGATGCGGCGCGGCGCACGCGGTAACCCGCTCGTCGAACAGTCGCATATGCCGGCATCGGGCGCTTCGCCGCTCCCGAAATAGAATCATCGCGTCAAACCGCTCGGCGCAAAGTCGATGGGGCGGATGCGCGTTGAAAGATTGACGGTGACCCCCGGATGCGCGGCCAGAAAACCGCCAAGGCGCGGCGCCAGCCAGCGCGTGCCGAATGCGGGGAAGGATGGCCAGCGACAGGGCGCCTCCGCCCAGATCGGCAGCGGTGCGCACGAGGCGCGCTCGATGGCATCGAGCGCTGCCGCGATGTCCCGCGCGCATAATCGATACCGGCCGGCGTGGGCAAAAGCCGCTTGTTTTGGCGCAGAAACAGCGGACGGCCCAGTTGCGTTTCGAGCGATGCCACAAGACGCGATACCGTGCCCTGGGAAAGATCGAGCGCCTTGGCGGCGGCAATCGTCGAGCCCGTGCGCTGCACGGCCTCGAAGGCGGCCAGTTGTCCGATGGAGGGCAGATAGCGGCGTTGGCGGCTCATGATCTATGCGTTTTATGCATCAACTATCGATCAATTAGGATTATTTTGGCGTGAGGTCCAGCGATATGATGGTCAAAAACCGATATAGTCTGCTGGAGAAATCATGGCCGAAACCCCGCCCGCAACAGCTTTAACTGGTCCGATCCGTTCCTGCTCGAAGACCAGCTTTCGGCAGAAGAGCGTATGATCCGCGACTCGGCGGCCGCCTTCGCCGCCGACAAGCTGGCGCCGCGCGTCGCTGGACGACTACCTCGAAGAGCGGGTCGATCCGACCATTTTTGCCGATTTCGGTGCAGCCGGACTTCTGGGCGCCACGGTTCCCGAGCAATATGGCGGGCTGGGCGCGTCCTATGTCGCTATGGGCTGATCGCGCGCGAAATCGAGCGCGTCGATTCGGGCTATCGCTCGATGATGAGCGTGCAGTCCTCGCTGGTGATGTATCCGATCCTTGCCTATGGCTCTGAAGACCAGAAGAAGAAATATCTCCCCAAACTGGCCAGTGGCGAGTGGATCGGCTGTTTCGGTCTGACCGAACCCGACGCGGGCTCCGATCCTGGCGGGATGAAAACCCGCGCCGAAAAGATTGATGGCGGCTATCGCCTGCACGGCTCCAAGACCTGGATCTCCAATTCTCCCATCGCCGATGTTTTCGTTGTCTGGGCCAAATCCGCCGCACACCAAGGCAAGGTGCGTGGCTTTGTGCTGGAAAACGGCACCAAGGGTCTCTCCGCCCCCAAGATCGGCGGAAAAACTCTCCTTGCGGGCCTCGGTCACCGGCGAGATCGTCATGGATGGGGTCGAAGTGGGCGAGGACGCTCTGCTGCCCGATGTCGAGGGCATGAGCGGACCGTTCGGTTGCCTCAATCGCGCGCGCTACGGCATTTCCTGGGGCACCATGGGCGCGGCTGAGGATTGCTGGCACCGGGCGCGCCAATATGGCCTCGATCGCAAGCAGTTTGGCAGGCCCCTGGCCGCCACCCAGCTCTTCCAGAAAAAGCTCGCCGACATGCAAACCGAAATCGCTCTGGGGCTGCAGGCCTCGCTGCGCGTGGGGCGGCTGATGGACGAGGGTCGGTTCGCGCCTGAAATGATTTCCATCGTCAAGCGCAACAATTGCGGCAAGGCGCTCGATATTGCCGCCAGTCGCGCGACATGCATGGCGGCAACGGCATCCAGATCGAATATCAGATCATGCGGCACGCCCAGAATCTCGAAACGGTCAACACCTACGAGGGCACCCATGATGTTCACGCGCTGATCCTGGGCCGCGCCCAAACTGGTTTGCAGGCGTTTTTCTAGAGCGCTGCCAGCAAAGTGGACACCACTTTTGCGGTTCGGAAGCGCGACAAAACAAGGACTTAAAAGCAATTTGAGCGATTCGAAGAAAAGCGAAACTGCTTTGATGTCGCCGGAGGCTCCGCTTGCGGGCTGCGTGTGGTCGAACTGGCCCGGATCCTGGCCGGCCCGTGGCTGGGCCAGACGCTGGCCGATCTGGGCGCTGAGGTCATCAAGGTCGAAAGCCCCGAGGGTGACGATACCCGCCGCTGGGGGCCGCCCTTCATAGAGCGCGAGGACGAAAGGGGCGGCACCGAAAAGGTCGCCGCCTATTTCCACGCCACCAACCGCTCCAAGCGCTCGGTGGTCTGCGATTTTCGTGATCCGGCAGATCTCGAACGGCTCAGGTCGCTGATCGCCGATGCCGATGTTCTGATCGAAAACTTTAAGGTTGGCGGGCTCGCGCGCTACGGCCTCGATTATCCAACACTGGCCGCCATCAATCCCGGTCTCGTTTATGTCTCGATCACCGGCTTTGGCCAGACCGGCCCGCGCGCCAGCCAGCCTGGCTATGACTTTCTCATTCAGGGCATGAGCGGGATCATGGATCTGACCGGCGATCCGGCGGGCGAACCGCAAAAGGTGGGCGTCGCCTGGATCGATGTCTTTACCGGCCTTTATGGGGTCATCGGCGTGCAGGCCGCCTTGGCCGAGCGCCAGCGCTCGGGCAGGGGCCAGCACATCGATCTGTCCCTCCTCGATGTGGGCGTGGCGGTCCTTGCCAATCAGGCGATGAATTTCCTCGTCTCGGGCAAAACCCCCTCCCGCATGGGCAACGCCCACCCCAACATCGTTCCCTATCAGGTGTTCCCGGTTGCCGACGGGCACGTCATCATCGCCTGCGGCAATGACAGACAATTTCAGGCCCTGTGCTCTGTCCTAAAGCTCCCCGCACTTGCGACAGATCCGCGCGCAATGACCAATTCCGACCGCGTGACCAATCGTGACATGGTCGCGGACCTGTTGGCCGAAGCCACGGCCCCTTGGACCAAAGCGCGGCTGATAGACGCTCTCGAAATCGCCGGCGTGCCATGCGGCCCGATCAATACGGTCGCCGAGGCTCTCGCCGAACCCCAGGTCGCCGCCCGCGGTCTGAAAATCACCCCCCAAGACATTCCCGGCCTGCGCACCCCCTTGAGTTTTTCGCGCAGCCCACTGACCCTGGACAAGGCAGCGCCGGTGCTCGGCGCCGGGCACTGGGCCTGGTCCGAATAGTCGGGGATCAGAGCCCGCCACCCTGACCCATGGCCCACATGCCGATCCCAAGGCCGATAAGCAGTAGCACTGTGGCAAGGCCAACATAGATCAATGCCGATGTGGGAAACCGCTCCAGTCTTGTGGGAATGGGGTGCGGCGGCGTGCCCGCGGCCACATCCTGAGCATCTGGCGGCTCTCCGGCCGCTTCGGCATCGGTTCCCAATGGCGCGGCGGCGGGGTCCGGCCATTCGGTCTTTTCGCCGGTTTTGCCCGAATCTATGGCATCACGCAGCGCGTCTGTCGTCTGTGGAGGGGTTTTGCTGGCCATCGTTTCGTCCTTTCCACGCGTCCTTGCCTTTCCCAAGCGCGCTGTTCGTCGCCGGTTCCCTGCAACTCTCCCGCTCGTCATCAGTTATTTTCTGTGAGAGCCGGGCACCAGAAGGACAAAACGGAGCACGACGATGAAGGAAAAGACCGACCATGGGGCCCCGGCCTTCAAGGAACGCAAGGTTCCCGGGCCCAGACAGGCTGATCAGCAGGTGCGCGATGCGGGCGCGGAATCCACCCGCGATGACAGGTCGGGCTGGGACGATGTCGATGAGGCCGTTGACGAAACTTTTCCCGCTTCCGACGCCACGGCCAAATATTAGCCGGGGCGCAAAACAGGGTCTGCGGTTTACATCTCGCTCCCCATCCCTACATTGGGGATCGTGGTTCGCGGGGCAAGCCCCAGACGGACCTTCGCCGGATCTGTCTTTTTGACCGCCTTGAGAGCGCGCGGCGACGGATCCTGAGCAAACACAAGTGAAAAGGACACAGCATGACCCAGGCAAAACAAGGGGATACTGTGCGCATCCACTACACCGGACGGCTCACCGACGGCACCCAGTTCGATTCTTCCGATGGCCGTGATCCCCTCGAATTCCAGCTTGGCTCCGGCCAGATCATCAAGGGCCTTGAGGAACAGGTTCAGGGCATGAGCGTGGGCGCTAAAGAGACAGTGACCATTCCTGCCGACGCCGCCTATGGGGCCATCGTCCCGAAGGTGTGCAAAGCGTGCCCCGGACCCAGATTCCCGAGGGAGTCGACACCTCGGTCGGCGCCCGTCTTCAGGCCACCGGCGGCGACGGACCAGACCATGGTCCTGACCGTGATCGATACCTCCGAAGAGGAAATCACCGTCGACGCCAATCACCCGCTGGCGGGCAAGGACCTTATCTTCGACGTCGAACTGGTCGAAGTTCTCTGACCGTCGGAGTGCGGTCAGAAAAAGTTGCAGACTTTTTCGGTTCGACCGCGCGACCACAGAAGGATTTGGAACGCCGGACCGACTCGGTCGGGCCGGAACGACCTTTAATGGGCCCGGGCCGATGTCCGGGCCATTTTCGCTTTCCCGTAAGCGCCTCTTTACCATTTCGCAGCTTTTCCCGGCCCTGAGCCGGCCAACACGCCGTCCAAATAAGGTTTTCCCAACATTTTGAGGCCAAGGTCGCGACGCCAGAAACGCGCGCACCCCAGGCAACGGACGGCCCTTATCGATGACAGCGGCAACTCATATCGGCGATCCGACGACAACGGCCCAGCCATTGCGCACGCTCGTCCATGATTCCATCGCAAGCGCTACACCGGCCTGGCGCCGCCTTCAGGAGATCGGGGTTTACACCCCCTATCAGCGCCTCGACTGGATCACCGCCTATATCGACGCCGGCTTTTCCTCGGACCCCATATCGCCATAGTGACCATCCTCGATCACGATCGCCCCATTGCGCTGATTCCCTTCGAGATAGTCCGCAAATTCGGCCTGCGCGTCGCCCGCATCATCGGCATGCCCATTTCCAACGGCGACGCGCCGGTCTTCGATCCGCATTACGCGCATCTGCTCACGGCAAATGCGCTGCGCGACGCACTGGCCACCCCTCCCGGCCGACATCGTCAATTTCCACTGCGTAGCCGCCGAGATCGGGAATCATGCCAATCCCCTGGCGGCGCTCGGTGGCAATCGGCGCCCGACAATTTCTACGTCAACACCCTCGAGCCGGGCGAAGCGCCCTTTATCGAGCAATCCTTGCCCCACAAGCGCCGCACCAATATCCGCCGCTCCCAGCGCCGGCTCGACGAAGGGTTTGGTGCCGTGACCCTTCACACGCGCCAAAACCCCGGCCGAGGTCGAAACGATACTCGAAGTCTTCCTCGACCAGCGCGGCCGCCGGTTCGTGCAGATGGGTGTGGAAAACATTTTCCAGCGCCCCGCCCTTCAGACAGTTCTTTCGCCGGTTGGCGCTCGAGGGGCTGAGCGAGAATCGACCGGCCATAAGCCTGCACGCGCTCTATGCCGGCCAAACCATTGTTGCCACCAGCATCGGCACCTACGGTCCCAACCATTATTCGCAATACATCAACTCGACCGATTACGGCGAGGCATCGCGATATTCACTGATGGGCGTGACGCTCTCGCTTCTTGTCGATCAGTTGCGGGCCGACGGCGTCACGAGCCTCGACATGGGCCTGGGCGATTTCGACTACAAGACCGACTGGACAAATCGCCAGCCCGTCTTCGATATCGTGCTTCCGGTCTCCACGCTTGGCCAAATCGCCGCTCCGCTGCTGCGGGGTGCGCGCGCGGCAAAACGCAGGATCAAGCAAACCCCGACGCTTTGGAAGCTGGCGCGCATCGCTCAATCGAGCGTGGTGGGGTTGCGGCGTACGCTATCGGGACAAAGCCGGGATCATTAATTAAGCGCGGCTCAAAGCCCCATGGCGGCCAGCCCCCACCAGACCAGCCCGGCGACGGGCAGGGGCAGCAGGATGCGGACGGCCCATAAGGTGAGCGTTCTCTCGGCACCGCTGGTCACCAATATGGTTGCCAGAAGACCGACAAGATAAAGTGCCGACGCCACCAATATGGGCACGGGAACCAGAAAAAAAGAAAATTGCGACCGCAGTGCAATGGTGAGCAAAAAACCGACGGATACAATAACGAGCCATGGGCGATAGCCCGAGATACTTATCTGGCGCTCGTGGTTTTCCGGCTCATTTCCGAGGGAAAACGAATATCCGATCTGCATCATTATCTCCGGCCTGCAATAGCTCACGCTGATTGAAGTCGCCGCCGCAATCAACTCAAATTAAGCTCAAGTTTGAGTATATACATATTGCCGGCAGCGATCTCGGACTTTGAGGAATCTCAAATAAAGTGTCCATTATCAACACCGTATCGAGCTAAATTTGGAGTCCCGCCATCCCAACGAGCCATCTGATAATTTCGATGATCGGTGCGATAAGGGAAATGGCCAGCGCGACAATACCTGCAGCGGCCAGTATTTGAACTTCAGAGACTGGCTCGATGATGTCGAATCGGAAGCTTTTGATTCGTAAGCGTTCAATCAGATCGTTCCCCTGCACACCTCACCAATTGTGAGCGTGCAGGCAATACGCTGCTATTGGGTGGTTTGCGTATGCGGCACTTCGGCACGATGAGGGGTTGGAGTTAGGCTGGAACTGCCCAGACCCTATGGCTGGTTTTGGACCAGTGATAGGGCTTGAAAACCAGTTCGAACCCCGCCAGCACCACCGCGCACCACGCCATCAGCCAATAGGCCGGCAGGGCAAACAGCCATGGCGCTATATCCTTGCGCCCGATGCGATCGAGCCCGATGATGCTGATGACGACCGCGCCCGCATAGCCGAAAAACAGCGTGCCCATCCCCGCCACGGTCCAGAGGTCAGCCGCTCCCCCAACAATCAGGTCGTAGAGCAATCTGGCTATGGTGGTCACCAGAAACAGGCCATGCACCGAAAGGGAAAGCACCATGCCGCCCACGAAAATGTAAAAGGCGATCAGACTGGACCACCCCAGATCGGCCAGCAGCTTTGCCGCCGGGCCGAATGGACAAGAAGGGTCTGCATCCATCCCTTTATCCAGCGCGAACGTTGGCGGACCCACGCACCCATGCTCGGGCGCTTCCTCCAGGGTCACGGTTGCCAGGCTTTCGACGCGCAGGCCCAGTCGCGCCATGCGGATGCCCAGATCGGCGTCCTCGGTCACGTTGAATGCATCCCACGCGCCGATGCCTTTTGAGCGTTTCAGTACGGAAATGATTTGAGGTGCCGCCCAGCGGCACCGGAAAGCCGCGCGTCCGATGGCCGGCAGTAAAACCGAAATGGCCGCATATTCTGCGGCAAACATGCGCGCGACCCAGCTTCGCGGCGCGTTGGCGATGACAAGTTCACCCTGTAGGCATTCGAGCGTTGCGTCCTCTGCAAAAAGGCTGGCAGCGGCCCGCAATTGTCCCGGATCGGGCAGGTCTTCAGCATCGAAGACCACCACATGGGAACCACGCGCCAGGGCAGAGCGTAATTGAGCGCCTTGGGTTTGGTATAGGGCCGGCATCGGGGCACCACGATCAGCGAAAAGCGCCGATCTCCCAATTGTGCGCGGGCGGCGCTCTTACGGTCTCGGGGTGGCGCTTTCGACAACGAACTTGATGTCGAGCTTTCGGCGGGATAATCGAGTGCCTTAAGGGCGCGTGAGATCTGGGGCACCATATGCGCTTCGTCACGCATGGGAACGAGCACCGTATAACCGGCAATTGATGGTCATCGAGCAGCTTTCCGGGCCGTAGGGCCTCGTTGGCGCTCGAAGGTGAAGGCGGCCCACAATCGAAATCCCGAGGGCAGGGCAGGACCAGTGCCAACAGGGCAAGCACAGGGGCCAGATTGGTGATAAAGACGGCGCGACGCAAGCCGGTCAGCGCTGTCATGGCCAGGACAAAGCCAACCCTCGCCCCCATCGGAAGATCCAGATGTGCGCTTGCGAGTGGAAATCGGCGCGCCAGCCGTTGCAGGGCGTTGGTTGCCAGCGGCTCGGGATGGTTTGAGCAATCGCGCCCTCCGAGAGTGGCTGGCGAGACGATGCACAGCCTAGCCCGCAGGCCCCCATCCTCTCCAACGCGCGCCGCCAGTCCGCGCAAATGGGCAAAGCCTGGAGAAAGAACAGGGTTTCCTTGCCTTCGATCTGCCCTCGGATCGAGCGCAGACCGGCGAAACGGTCGACGTCGAAATCTCCGTCCAAAGGCAAAAGAAACCGGTGATGTCGCTCCGGTACTGAACACCGAGAAAGGCGGCAGCCCGTCGATAAGGTTCCTCGCGATCGGCCCCGTCCATGGCGGCCAGAACGTCGAGTGGATCGGCATCGATGCGCCGGGCACGATCAAGCGCGGCTTCGGCCACATGCCGGGACCAGCCCGGTTGCGCGGCCAATGCCTCAGCGAGTTCGACATCGTCAAACGGCCGCACGACGCTCATATGCCCCCAATCGTCCCCGCGACCCTACCATTGTTTTGGCAAATCGGCCATAACGAGGATCAAATTTGTTCAGGGCCTTGAGACGTCATGATGCCAGCATTTCGGGCAGTCCTTTTTGCCGCTTGCATTCTTTTCGGTGGTGCCGGTTGTGCGGCCGCCCAGAACCTGCCGGTCCATGTCGATCCGGGCGCCCGCGATGACATGATCGATCCATTGCCGTGCCGCCCTGCGGTTTCTGACGACTCCCGATTTTCCACCTTTCAACTACGCCGATGCCGCGGGCGGCTGGCCGGCTTCAACGTCGATCTGGCCGACGCCATTTGTGCCCGACTTGAAGCGCGCTGCACCATTCAGGCCTGGCCCTGGAACCGGGTACAGGATGCGCTGGCCGACAATCGGGCGATGCGCTGATCGCCGGCTCGATATAGATGGCAGCGCCGCCGAGCGGTTCGATTTTTCCCGCATCTATCTGCAATTGCCTGCAAGGTTCGTAACGCAAAAGCCCGTTGCCCCCGGTTTCGATCCGCTCTCATTGACGGGTACGGTCGCGGTCCGCGAGGGTTCGGCTCATGCCGAACTGGCCCAACGCACGCTCGGCCGTGCGAGATCGTCTTCTATGGCAGCGAATTTGAAGCGCTCGACGCGGTGGCCGCCGGCGAGGCCGATGCCTTTTTCGGTGACGCCGCCCGCGCCTCGTTCTGGCTCAATGAAAACCCCGATTGCTGCGGCTTTGCAGGGGAGGCCTATTTTCGCCCCGACCTGTTCGGGGCCGGGCTTGCAGTGGGCCGTTCCGGCCGGCCTCGACAATGTCCGGGTCGCCATCAACTGGGCCCTGACCCGCCTGCAGCGCGAAGGCCGGATCGACGAGATCTACCTGCGCTGGTTCCCGTCAGCTTTTACTGACGCTCAATTGGAGCGTTTCGGGCCAAAAATATGTCCCGGCCCGATCGAGGATGGGCTTTGCCAAAACCACCACCTGTCATCCCGGACTTGATCCGGGATCCAGTACACTCAGCGCCAAAGCAGGTGCCGTCGGCGCTGCCGGGTCGACCTAAAGCCGCCGGTGCCTGATCCGTGCCGAGGTCTCAATTGCCGCCGTCGTCAGCCGGTCGATCGAGAACGCATCGCGGATCATTTCCAGCATGCGCAACTCTTCCTGATTGAGCTTGAGATCGACGGTCGCGATCTCCACGGCAATGGCATAGGCGGTTTCCTGCAGCCGGGGTTCCAGGGTCTGTGCGATCTGGTCGAGAAGCGCATCGAGCCGGCCTTGTTGACGGTCTCAACGCAACTGGAGGCAACTTCGGGCAGGCGCTCGATATCGAAACTCTCAAACACCGGCCAGCGGCTGATAAGCGCAGCGAACCGGTCCATCTCGCTGTCGGTCACATCCTTGTCGGACACGGCTGCCATCACCATGACATGGACAAGGGCGTCGGTTGCGGAAAGCTGCATGAAATCACCTGGGGGTCGGGTTGAGGCGCGCCCAAATCTAGAAAGTGCGGCGCGAAGGCGCAAGGCCCGCCGATCATCGGCATTGACCTTTGGGACCGGTTGGTGCAACACCGCGGCCTGAATTCTCCCGGTTTGATTAAAGGATGGGCCAAATTGTCCCAGACCCTGCCCCCTCTCGATCCCTCAGCCATTGCCGCTGCCCCAACGCCCGTGCCTGGCCGTTCGAGGAAGCCAAAAAGGTTGTGCGGCGCGCCGAGAAGCTGGGCAAGACGAGGTGATCTTCGAAACCGGCTACGGCCCCTCGGGCAAGCCCCATATCGGCACGTTCGGCGAAGTGATGCGCACCACTATGGTCCGCACCGCGTTCCGGCTTCTGACCGCGATGCGATCAAGACACGGCTGATCTGCTTTTCCGACGACATGGACGGGATGCGCAAGATCCCTGACAACGTGCCCTCCAGGGAGGCGCTGGAGCCCTATCTCCAGATGCCGCTGACCGCAGTGCCCGATCCCTGGACCAACGAGTTTCCCAGCTTTGGCGAACACAACAACGCCATGCTGCGCCGCTCCTCGATACCTTCGGGTTCGATTACGAATTCGCAAGCGCCACCGATATTACAAGTCGGGCAAGTTCGAAGCCATGCTGCTGCGCGCGCTCGAACGCTATGACGACATCAGGGCGTCATGCTCCCCACGCTGGGCGCCGAACGTCAGGCTACCTATTCCCCCATCCTGCCCATCTCGCCGATCTCGGGGCGCGTGCTTTACGTGCCCATGAAGGAGGTCACGCCAAGGACGGCACCGTGACCTTCACCGACGAGGACGGGCGCGATGTGACCGTTCCGGTGACCGGCGGCAATGTAAAGCTGCAATGGAAGCCCGATTTCGGCATGCGCTGGGCAGCGCTCGGGGTCGATTTCGAAATGTTCGGCAAGGATCATCAGACCAACCAGGTGATCTATGATAGGATCTGTTCGATCCTCGGCGGCACCCCGCCCGAACATTACGTCTATGAACTGTTCCTCGATGACCAGGCCAGAAGATTTCCAAGTCCAAGGGCAACGGCATCACCATCGACGAGTGGTTGACCTACGCGTCCTCGGAAAGCCTCTCGCTGTTCATGTTCCAAAAGCCCAGGACGGCCAAGCGGCTCTATTTCGATGTCATCCCCAAGGCGGTGGACGAATATTTCACCTTCGCCGCCAAAGCCCAGGGCGAGGATGCGGGCCAGCTTCTCGAAAACCCGGCCTTCCATATCCACTCGGCCATGCCCCTGCATACGACATGCCGGTGAGCTTTGCCCTGCTGCTCAATCTCGCCACAGCGTCCAACCCCGAGAGCCGGAAGTGATGTGGGGTTATATTTCGGCCTACGCCCCCGGCGTGACACCCCAGACCCACCCCCATCTCGATGCGCTGGTCGGTTATGCGATGCGCTATTTCGAGGACTTCGTTGAAAAGTCCTATCGCGCACCCGACGACGTCGAGCGCAAGGCGCTCGAAGAGCTCTCCGAGACTCTGGCGAAGCTCCCGGCCGATGCGGGCGGCGAGGCGATCCAGAACGCGGCCCTCGACGTGGCGCGCGAGATTGAACGCTATCAGGACCACAAGCGCCTCGGCCCCAACGGAGGCCCGGGCGTTTCGGGCGCCTTCTTCCAGATGCTCTATCAGGTCCTGATCGGCCAGGAACGCGGCCCCCGCTTCGGCTCGTTCGCCGCCCTTTACGGCATCGAGAACACCCGCAAGCTGATCGAAAAGGCACTGAGCGGAAAACTGACCTCCCGGAACTGAAAGGCGGCCACCTCCCGACCTCCTGCCATTTTGCCTGTCCACTGGCCGTGACGGGGTCAGACCGGTAGGGGCCAGTGGGCGTCCACGGCGGGTTTAGTCGGGGGTGGGCGCTTCGATTTCTGCTGTATATTCAAGGATGTCGCCGGCTGACAATCGAGATAGGCGCAGATTGCGGCCAACGTCTCAAAACGCACACCTTTGACTTTTCCCTGCTTGAGCAGTGAGAGATTGGCATCGGTAATTCCAACATGTGCGGCAAGATCCTTCGATTTTACAGCGCGCTGAGCAAGAATTACGGCCAGATTCACCTTTATTGGCATGATTTCGCCTCAAACGAATCGAGAATTTTCTTCGGCGATAGCGGTGGCCAATTGCATTGTCCATGCAGCAAGCCCGATAGTTACCGCAAAAAATCAGCAACAGAACAGTGTCCAGTGATGGCTGAAAGACAGAGTCTGTTTGACCCGGCGGTGCGGACCAGGTCAATATCACACTCAGAACGGCGGAAATAATAGGCCGCGCCAATACACTTGTCCCGACAGCTAGAGCGAAATCTTTCAAAGCTCGGGAAGTGGCGCCTGAAAATATCGCAACCTGTAATAGAGCCGCCAGATATGCTCTAGCCGGATCAGGCCGAATATTAGGATGCCGACGGGGAGCATCGAAAGCGAAAGTCCGGCAATTCGCTCAAAATTGCCAAGCAATATCTGCGGCTTGCCCGAACGGCACAAGCGCCGAGACCCCTGAAGGATCGACGAAAAGCCAGAACGATGTCAGCGCGATCGGCAACGCGACCGCCACCAACAGCGCGGCAATCCTCAGAGTTAAAAGTACGATGCGCAGCCTTCCCTCGGGCCTGCCGGACATGCTCATGGTCATCACGGAAAACTCCATTGTGCCTATCATTGCGATAGAAGAGCATAAAAATTATTGTTTGACAATAAATTTTATATGCAAAACAATATGAATCTTTCATCGTGCAAGAAGAGTTTTCGATGAGCTTCCCAGAAATTTCCCCATCCGCGCCAGCTTGCGCGTGCCGTTCTCACTGCGTTGGCAACGTTGCCGTCCTCGCTTCCACTCATGCCATGGCACAGTTTCCGGGCGCACAGGGCAAGGACAGATCTCGGTTGCCCATGTTGCCGATCTGATAGCCCGGGCCGGCAGCGAAGCCATGCGCGTGAGCGCCTCAGCTTCTATCTCACCAGCGTGGCCGAGAGTGCGGCTCATCTTCTGGCACAGGCTCGGAGCGCAGGTTTGTCGGTGTCGTGCACGGGTCATTCAGCGTCGGCAACGATACTGCCTGGCGGGCGATTTCCGCAGGCGCGCCGGATACGGAAACCTGGCCGTCGATACCCGCAACCCCGATCATCATCGACGATCTGCTTATGCGTGCCGGGTGTTGATTGCTAAAATCGTGCTGTGGGCGGCTGCTACTGGCTGGCCACAGAATCCGGGCGATCCAGTCGATTTCTTCGGGCTTGAAGATTCTCGGCGGGTGATCGGGATTGATCGAATGCAATTCGATCTGTTTTTTCGGTGCGCCGGTGCAAAATCTTGGCCATCACCTCCCATCCTGCGTGCGCGCCACCACCCGGTCGCCGCGCCGCAACTGCTCGGTAGGCGAGACGATGATATAGTCACCGTCCCGATAGAGCGGCTGCATGGATTCACCAGTCACTTCAAGCGCATAGGCTGTGCCGTCACCCAGGCCGGAAAGCGGACCTCATCCCATCCCTGACCGACCGGAAAGCCCGCAGCATCGAAATAGCCGCCCGATCCGGCCTGCGCAAAACCCAGCAGCGGAACCGCCCGGCTGGCCGCCGCGCTCTGGCTGTAATTCAGTCCGCCCGAAAGCAGGGAATCGAAATTTTCGCTGGTCGCCTCAAGCACCTTGGCAATCGATTCGGTGGACGGCCAACGCTCGCGCCCATCCTTGCTGACGCGCTTGGACGGATTGAACGCGGTGGCATCCAGCCCCGCCAGCTTGGCAAGACCCGACGCCGATAGGCCGTGCCGGTCGGCCAGGCTATCGAGAGCTTCCCATATGGCGCGATGAGACAACATGGACAAACAGGTTCCAGAAAAAGGAATAATATCCCCATAGTTCGGAAACTAGTCCTAATACCTCGTTAGTCGCTTGTAAAGATATTTCCAAGCTTGGCAGGGCCCTCACAGCCCGTTAGACCAAGCACCATAGGAGAATTTATGGCCGAACCGATCTATAAATCGCTTCCACCCAGGACTGGACAACCGCGCGCGCCGCGGGACAATTGGTGGGAACTCCGGTTGATATGGCCGATGGCTATATCCATTTTTCGACCGCCACCCAGTTGGCCGAAACGCTTGAAAACACTATCGCGGCGCCACAGGGCTGGTTCTGGCGACGATCGATCCCGCCCTGATCGGCACTGACCTCGTCTGGGAGCCCTCGCGCGGCGGGCAGCTTTTCCCCCACCTTTATGCGCCATTGCCGATGGCGGCGGTCATTGCAGAGCGAGATCTCGCTGCCCGGCCGGATGGTGGGTTCGATCTGCCGGAGATTTCATGATGGGCATAGGTGATTTTCTGCGCAACGCTACGGTTCAGAAGCTGGCCCAGGACGCTCTGATGCGCATGGATGCCGAAACTGCACACAGGGCGACAATCAACGCGCTCAAATTCGGCCTGGTGCCGTCCGGAGCGCCCTCACCGACAAGCCTGGCCATCTCATTCTGCGGACTGGACCTGCCCAATCCCATTGGCATGGCACCGGTTTTGACAAGAATGCGAAGTGTTCGCACCGCTCGCCAGGGCCGGTTTCGGTTTTGTGGAAGTCGGAACGGTCACCCCGAGACCCAAAAGGGAAATCCTACCCCAAGAGTATTCCGCATCCCCGACGCGATGGGTGTTATCAACCGACTGGGATTTAACAACGAAGGTCATCAAGCCGCTTTCGAACGGCTCAAGACCGGACGCTGGGCGAGGTCGTTGGCGTCAATATCGGTGCCAATAAGGACAGCGAGGACTTCGTTGCCGATTACATAGCTGGCGTGAAGACCTTCTCGCCGCTTGCCGATTACCTTACGGCCAACATCTCCTCGCCCAACACGCCCGGCCTGCGTAATCTTCAGGCGGAAGACGCACTCAAGCGCCTGCTGGCCGCTCTGATGGAAACCCGAGCTGCCCAACCACGCCAGACCGCGATACTGCTCAAGGTCGCACCGGATCTTGATGAAGCTGAAATGGATTCCATCGCTAAAACAGTGCTCGAAAGCGGCATCGACGGGCTGATCGTTTCCAACACGACAATTTCGCGCGACACGGTAGCCGGTCTCGAAAACGCCGGCGAAACAGGCGGGCTTTCGGGCAGGCCGTTGTTCAATCTGGCAACACGGCGCCTGGCCCAGATGCGCTTGCGTCTCGGTCCGGAATTCCCGCTGATCGGCGTGGGCGGCATTCACTCGGCCCAAAGCGCCATTGCCAAACTCGAGGCGGGCGCAAATGTTGTCCAGCTCTATTCGGCTCTGGTCTATGGCGGGCTCGAGATGGTCGAGGAGATCAAGTCCGGCTCGCGCAGGCCGTTATTGAACGCAGGCTTTCCAATGTATCGGGACTCACTGGCGTGGCGGTCAAGGACTGGGCTGAAGGCAGAATAGCGATCTAGGCGAAAATCTCGTTCTTCCGCCGTTCGATGGCGAGTGCATAAATGCCGGCTCGTACGAGCAGCAGCACATGCAGCGCGATCCACAACCCCCAAAGACCCAGGAACGGCTGCAGGATCATGGCGGTTGCAAGATAGACAATGAGCGAAACGATCATCCCGTTGCGCATCGTAACGTTGAAGGTCGCGCCGATCATCACGCCGTCATAGACGAAGGCGGGCATCCCGGTGAGCGGGGTCAGGGCTGCCATCATCAGATAGATCCGGGCCATTTCGCGCACTTCGGCGTTGGTGGTCATCAGATCGATAGCCAACCATCCAAAACTGAGCAAAAGAGCGCTCAGCGTTCCCGCGATCAGCAGCCCCAGCCCAGCGTGAGTTTGGTCGCGCGCTCGAAAGCCGGACGCCAGCGCGCCCCGACCGCCTTGCCGCACAATTGCTCTGAGGCCGTGGCAATGCCGTCGAGAAAGAATGCCGAGACCGAAAACAGTTGCAGCAGAATTGCATTGGACGCCAATTCGATCTCGCCCATGCGCGCCCCTTGTGCGGCGAAATAGGCAAAGGCGCCCATCAAAGCTGCCGAACGGATAATAAGATCTCGGCTCAAACCGATCATCCGTTTGATCGCTGCAACGTCGAGCAGGGCAGCAAGGGTCGTATTGGCAAGGATCGGCTTGATGCCGCCATAATGACGGATGGCGAGGACCACCCCGGCGACAGCGGCAACGCCTTGCCCGATAACGGTGGCCCAGGCGACACCGGGAACGCCCCAGCCCAGCCCCAAAACGAACCAGACGCTGAGCATGATATTGATGACGTTGATAAGAATCTGCAGCCACATGCCGGTGCGCGCATCGGCCCGGCCGTAAAACCATCCCAGCAGCACAAAATTGATGAGCACGAACGGCACCGACCACATGCGTATGCCCATATACTCGGCAAACGCCCCCGCAGCATCGGGTGGCGGCGCCAGCGCGGCTGCAAACCCGAGATAGATGGGATAGGAGAGCGCCAGAAGTAGCGCACTCAACAGGCCTGCAGCGACCATGGCGCGCACCACATGAAGCAGCCCGTCGAGCGGATCGCGCGCGCCGACCGCCTGTGCCGTCAGCCCAGCCGTTCCAAAGCGCAGGAAAAAGGCCAGGGCGAACACGACACTGAACGCCGCGGCACCGAGCGAAAGCCCTCCCAGCAGCCCCGCATCGCCCAACTGCCCGATGACGGCGGTATCGATTATGCCCGCCACCGGCTCGGTAATAAAAGCGACCGAAGCCGGAACAGCTATGGCCCACACATCACGATGGTGAATCTCGAAGGGATGAACCGATGAAGTCATCAAGGGAACCGGAAAAGGAGGGGCCATTACCCTTAGCCGATTCCGTGCCTCGATCTAGTTCTGAAAGTCGGTCTTTTTGAGCAGAACCGGTCGGGTCGGAACCTGGCAGACCGGCATGATCTCGATGGAGTTGACGTTCACATGAGCAGGCAGGTTCGCCAGCCACCAGACTGTATTGGCGATATCCTCGGGCAGGAGCGGCTCGTTGTCGGCATACATTTTTTCGTTGGCCTCGAAATCCCCGCCCGTACGCACGGCAGTAAATTCCGATTTCGCATGGCCAGGCTCAAGCGAGGTTATGCGAATACCCGTGCCCATGGTGTCGGTGCGTAAATTCATCGAGAATTGGTGCACGAAGGCCTTGGTCGCGCCATAGACATTGCCGCCTGTATAGGCAAAGCGCCCGGCGATCGATCCGACATTGATGATCGAGGAGCCCCGGCCAACCTGCTTTACCAGAGGGAGGATTTCCAAGGTCGTGTGCAGCAGCCCCACGATATTGGTATCGATCATGGTCTGCCATTGGTCGGTATCCACATCGGGTATGGCGCCAGTGCCCAGCGCCAGACCGCCATTGTTGAACAGGCAGGTGATCGGTTTGAAATTTTCCGGGATAGCCGCGACCGCGTGTTTGATCGAGGTCTTATCGGTCAGATCCATCTCTATCCCGTGAACGATTTCGGGAAACTCGGCTTCTAACTCTGCCAGCCGCTCGCGCCGGCGACCCGTGGCGATGACCTTCCAGCCATTCCTTGCAAAAAGCCGCGCGGTGGCCGCGCCGAAGCCGGATGTGGCGCCGGTGATGAAGATGACGGGAGACATGGGCAGGACCTTGAATGGCTTTGGATAGGAAAGGGGCGGGGAGTGCCGCCCGTTCCATCCTAATCGCCGCCGCTGATCCGCTCAACCGGCTATACGCTAGCGGCGCCGCCCGGCCGCCATAAGCCGTCCGATGAACCAAAGGGGCAAAACGATCACGGCACCGGTCAGCATATAGGCAAAGCCGTCGCGGAACACTTCGAACCCATTATCGAAGATCGAATTGATGAAGCCCTGGATCGAACGGAAAATGGCGTCAGGGCTGATCCCCAAGATCGACATCAGAAAGCCTACGACCAGACTCATCAGGATCAGCCGGACAACAACCCGTCCCGGCGTTCCGCCAAGAAACGATTCCAGCCAGCTCGGTCTTTGATTTGTCTCACGGTTGTCCATAGTCTCGGGCATCGGTCCATCGGGTCCATCGATTCTGCTCATGATGCCACATAGGCGCCGACAATGGCCAATTAAAGAGCTGCCGATATCGTGACCGCACTTTCCCCATCGTCGCAGATTGGTTTGCCGCCAAGAACTGGCAGGCGCGCCCTCACCAATTGGCAGTGCTCGAAGCCGAGCGCGCTGGCAATTCGGTCCTGCTGATCGCGCCGACCGGGGCAGGCAAGACCCTTGCCGGATTTCTGCCATCCATCGAGGATCTGATCAACAGGCCCGTGGAAGGTCTGCATACGCTCTACATTTCGCCGCTCAAGGCGCTGGCCGTCGACGTGGCGCGCAATCTGGGCGACCCGGTGCGAGAGATGGGACTGAATATCAAGGTCGAAACCCGCACGGGCGATACGCCCGCCTCACGCCGCCAGCGCCAACGCTTCGATCCGCCCCACATCCTTATGACGACCCCGGAACAGCTGGCGCTGCTTTTGAGTCATCCCGACAGCGTCAGATTGTTCGGCAGCCTGCGACGCGTCGTGCTCGATGAATTGCACGCTCTGGTCACTTCCAAACGCGGCGATCTGCTCAGCCTCGGTGTGGCGCGGCTTGCCAGATTGTCACCCGGTGTGAAGATCACCGCGCTGTCTGCTACCGTCGCCCAGCCCGAAATCCTGCGCGATTGGATTGCCGCACCCGTCGCGCCAAATCCGGCCGTGCTGATCAATGCACCCGGCGGTGCCCCGCCGCAGCTTTCGATCCTGGCCAGCGAGGAAAGGCTGCCGTGGGCCGGCCATTCCGCCGCCTATGCAGTGCCCGATCTTTACGCAACGATCCAGCAGCACGGTACGACGCTCTTGTTCGTCAATACACGTTCTCAGGCCGAAATGCTGTTCCAGAACCTGTGGGCCATCAACGATGAGGCTTTGCCCATCGCGCTCCATCACGGTTCGCTTTCGGTCGAGCAGCGCCGCAAGGTGGAAAGCGCTATGGTCTCGGGCGTGCTGCGCGCCGTGGTTTGTACCTCCACCCTCGATCTGGGTATCGACTGGGGCGATGTCGATCTGGTCGTGCAGGTCGGGGCGCCAAAGGGAGCGTCCCGCATGCTTCAAAGAATCGGGCGCGCCAACCACCGGCTCGATGAGCCCTCCAAGGCAATGTTTGTCCCGGCCAACCGCTTCGAAGTGCTCGAATGCGAAGCGGCACTCGAAGCGGTGGCCGAAGGGGCTCAGGACAGCGAAACACCGCTCCCCGGGGGGCTGGACGTTCTCGCCCAGCACATTCTGGGACTGGCTTGTGCCGACCCGCTCGATGAGGACCAGACCTTCGCTGAAATCACATCAGCCTGGCCCTATAAGGATCTGACGCGAGAGAAATTCCATCGGGTGCTCGATTTCGTCTCGACCGGCGGATATGCCCTGAGGGCCTATGAACGGTTTGCAAAACTGCGCAAGACCGCCGACGGCCTCTGGCGTATCGCCAATCCCCAGATTGCGCAGCAATACAGGCTCAACGTCGGCACAATCGTCGAAGAGCCAATGCTCAAGGTGCGCCTGGTCCGGGCGCGTGGGGTGCGCAAAGGCGCCACGACCGGGCCGATCGGGCGCGGGGGCAGGGTGCTGGGGGAAATCGAGGAGTATTTCATCGATCAGTTGGTGCGCGGCGATACCTTCATGTTCGGCGGTGAGATCGTTGCCTTCGAAGGTGTTGTGGAAACCGAAGCCTATGTGTCGCGCTCCTTCTCCGACAATCCGAAAATTCCCTCCTACATGGGTGGGAAGTTCCCGCTCTCGACATTTCTGGCCGAGAGGGTGCGCAAGATCCTCGCCAATCCCGAGGGCTGGCGCGTCTTGCCGGACCAGGTGCGCGAGTGGCTCGACCTGCAGAACTACGCCTCGGTCTTGCCGGGCAGCGATAGTCTGCTGCTCGAAACTTTCCCGCGTGCCGACAAGCACTACATGGTCTGCTACCCGTTCGAGGGGCGCCTGGCCCATCAGACCTTGGGAATGCTCCTGACGCGCCGACTCGAGCGGGCTCGTGCGCAACCTCTGGGCTTTGTTGCCTCCGACTATGCGCTCGCCATCTGGTGCGCCTCCGATCTGGGGGCATTGATCGCCTCGGATCGCCTTTCGCTCGATCAATTGTTCGATGAGGACATGCTGGGCGATGATCTGGAAGCATGGCTCGATGAATCGGCACTCATGAAGCGCACGTTCCGGAATTGCGCCATCATTTCCGGTCTTATCGAGCGCCGGCATCCCGGCAAGGAAAAGTCGGGCCGACAGATCACAGTGAGCTCGGACATCATCTACGACGTACTTTACCAGCACGAGCCCGATCATATTCTGATTGAAGCCACACGGCGCGATGCGGCGCGGGGCTTGCTCGATATCGAACGTCTCGGGCTGGCCCTAAGGCGCATTCGGCGGCATATCAAATACAAGCGACTGGACCGAATCTCGCCTCTTGCGGTACCTGTATTGCTCGATATCGGCAAGGAACCGGTCTTTGGCGAAGCGCGCGAGGCCGTTTTGCGCGAGGCCGCCGAGGATCTGATCGCGGAGGCGATCGGCACGGATATTCCGACGAACCAGGGATAGCAATTGGCACAGGCTCAGCCCGTTGGCGGCACCGAGATGCAGGAAACGATCCGATTTGCGGGCGAAACCTTTCTCCCGCTACCCTCGGGGGCGCTCTACTGGCCGGACGCCGAAGCCCTGCTCGTTGCAGATCTTCATCTCGAAAAGCTGTCAAGCTATGCGCGTTCGGGCCAGTTGCTGCCGCCCTACGATACGTCGATGACGCTCGAACGGCTCGAGCGCGATGTTGCGCGCACGCGCGCACGGCGCATCTTTGCGTTGGGTGATAGTTTCCATCGCGACGAGGGCACTACAACGCTCATGGTCCATGATCGCGAGCGACTGGCTGGCCTGGTTGCGCAGATCGATTGGGTTTGGATCGCCGGAAATCACGACCCCGCGCCCCATACGCTCGGCGGTACCTGCTGCGGCGAACTGGCTGTTTCGGGTTGTTTACTGCGTCATGAGCCGCGGGCGGGAGTTGCCGGTTTGATCGCCGGTCATCTCCACCCGGCGGCGCGGGTGTCGATGAATGGCAAGTCCTCGCGCCGGCCATGTTTTGTGTGGGATGAGAACCTTCTGATCCTGCCCGCCTATGGAGCGTCCACAGGAAGTCTCAATGTGCTTTCGCCCGCCTTTGCCGGGTTGTTCGACCGCGCTTGCATTCAGGTGATGATGCTGGGCCGCGAGAGGCTTTACCCGATCAGCCGCCAGCGTCTGGTACCGGGTTGAGTTTCAGCGCCGAAACAGCACGCCGCCCAGCCAGCCGGTAACGAGCGCCAGCAGCACCGTGGCGATGCCATAGAGCAAAGGTTGGTTGACGGCGGCCTCGCCGATAAACCGCTCAAATCCCGACTTCTGGACAAAAAAGCGCTGCGCGCCCTGGGCAACCACCTGGCCGTTTTGCACCACCAGCGCCTGGGCTAGAAAAATGCCGTTGGGCACGTGGGCCGGCAGTATGACCCGGGTGGAAAAAAAGGTCGGGGACAAAAAGCTGATACCGCGCTCGTCCGTTCGGTACAAATTGACTTCGCCCATCAGCCGCACCAACTCGTTTTCAAAAAGAGCTACATTCCCGGTTGTTTCCTTAAGCGCCAGGGCGGCCTGAGCTTGGACAGTGAGATTGCGCTCCGCAATGACTTCGGGATCGAGAATGGTTTCGAGCGGCCGGCTCGACAGCACCCGATAAAACGATGGCAGACCGGAAAACAGCGCATGGTCGGCATTGAGCATGATGCCGAACTGGCGCGATTTGCGCCGCACCACGCGTTCCTCGACCGGTCCACGAATAACGAACACCACATCAAACGTTCCTTGCGGCGGCGTACCATCGAGACTGGGTTCGATGTTGCCGAACAGCGTTATGGTCTCGCCAGCGAAGTTGGAATGGATCGAAATGGTGGGATCGGACGTGCCGAACACCAGACCTTGCGCCCTCGCGCCGGTGAGCATGGCCAGGAGCGCGAAAAGCGCCAGCAGGATGCGCACCGCCGTCACAACCCGTCTCCAAATCCTTGGACCGATGTCGAGAACGGATCGGCCGGCGCAAGAAACAACGAAAGCGCAAAGCGGATTGCAACCCCAAGCACGATAAGCGCCAGCAGGAACCGCAACTGATCGCCACGCAGATACTGTCCGGCCGATGCGCCGAATTGGGCGCCCGCAACACTGCCGACCATGAGGGAAAACGCCAGCAGAATATCCACGCTCTGGCTCTGATAAGCATGAAGGATGCAGGTCGCAGCCATGACCGCCAGCACGTGCAGGAGCGAGGTGCCGATCACGACCGACCCGGGGATGCGGAGCAGATAGACGAGCGCCGGCACGAGGATGAATCCCCCGCCAATCCCAAGCAGGGAGCCGACAATGCCGATCAGAAAGCCGATGCCGATGACCGGAATAATCGAAATATAGAGCTTGGAACGCTTGAATCGGAAACGCAGCGGCAGCCCGTGAGCCCAGTTGTGCTGACCCGGCATGCGGCGTGGCGGCGGACCGGTTCGGCGTGAGCGAATAAGCGATCGAATGGCCTCGATCAGCATCAGCGAACCGATGGAGCCCAGAAAAATCAGATAGCCGAACGAAATGGCCAGATCGAGCTGGCCAAGCGAGCGCAGCAGATCGAATATCCACACGCCCACCCCGGCTCCAACCACACCGCCGGTCACCAGAAACATGGCCAGCGTGAGATCGATGCCACCGCGCCGCCAGTAGGACAGGGCGCCCGACGTAGAGGCTGCAACGACCTGCCCAGTGACTGAGGCGACGGCAACTGGAGCCGGAACGCCAGAAAAGATCAGCAAAGGGGTCAGAAGGAACCCACCGCCAACCCCGAACAGGCCGGACAGAAATCCGATTGCGCCCCCGATCCCCACAAGGAAGAAAAGGTTCACCGACATTTCCGCGATGGGCAAATAGATCAGCACGGCCGGGCCCAATCAGAGGCTGGTGTAAGATGGTGCCAGTCAAAGCACCCGTGCCGATAGTGTAACGACGTGAGCCTAAATAAAAGCTTAGGTTGCGCAGCCCTCGCCGTCCCCCAATCGTGAAGCGGCTAGACCGGCTGGCTGCCCAGAACGGCCAGAAGCCGCGGATTGACGACGCCGCTTTCGCTCATGCCTGCCGCACGCTCAAAGGCAGCAACGGCTTCGCTGGTCTTGGGGCCGGGGATACCATCGGGCGTTCCCACATCGTAACCGAGCTTGCCCAAAAGCATCTGCACGCGAAGCACCACATCCTGGTTGGTTATGGCTGGGCCGGGGTCAAACGCCTCGTCCCATGTGCCGATGGGGCAAAATTGGCAGCGATGTCGATATCGACGGGGCTCCACGCCGCAACTGTATCGTCAAGCCGCTGGATGGCGTCGGATTCGAGCGAACGGGCCACATCATCGCGTGAATTGGCCGCATCCTCGTCGCCGGAGCGGGCCGCAAGCGAAAACCACACATAGGACTTCTCAAAATCCTGTTCGACACCTAGACCGCGCGCATAGAGCATGCCCAGATTGAACTGGCTGTCCGTCAGGCCCCGCCCGGCAGCTTCCTCGAACCAATGTGCCGCTGCTGCGAAATCCTGCTCGCCCAGCTCTCCGCTCGCATAGAGCGAGGCGAGATTGTGCATGGACATCCGGTTGCCAGCTTCAGCGGCGCGCTGATACCAAAGCCGGGCCAGTTCGAGATCACGGTCGACTCCGCGTCCGCCTTCATAAAGGCTGCCCAGCCGGTATTGAGCGGGGGCAAAACCCTGGGTTGCCGAACGCTCGTACCAGGCCGCGGCCTGGCTGAAGTCCTGCTCGACGACCGTCCCCTCGGTGAGAATGGCTCCCACTTCAAACTGGGCAAAGCGATCGCCCTCATCGGCGGCTTCGCGCAGCGCTGCCGGTTCGATCGAAGCGGGTGCGGTGATCGCCGGCAAAGAGGTGCCGTCCGACGACCCGGCATAGCTGCTTGCCGGTCCGACGGCGGCAGTTGTCACAGGATCGATGGTCGGCATTGCTGTCAATGCGTCCGAATCCACAGTCGCTGCCGTAAGACGCGGCTGTTGTTCGATGACGCGAACATTGGATGTGAGTTCGTTGGCAGCCGTGGTCTCGTCCTCGGCCGTAGCCTCAGCCGCCGCACGCATCAGGGCCAAATCCGGCTCAGCGGTAGTTGTGTCGGCTTGCGTCGCACTGACTTCTGCGACAGGATCCGCGTCTTCCACAGTTTCCGTCGGCTCCACGACCTGGGCGCTTTCGGCGCTCGGTTGGGCCGTGCGTGACGGCATGATTCGACCTATGATCAGCGGTGCGGCCAAGGCAATAACGGCAACAAGTGCAGTCCCGAGCAGCAAGGACCGTCGGTTGCGGGCAAAAAAGCCCGGCGCCTTCTCCTCGAAGCTTTCCCCCTCTTCGCCGTCGTGCCGCGCCTCGGCAACTGGCTCCGACCCGGCTTCCATTTGGGGGTTACGGGGGGGATCGGGTCTGTCCGCTTCAGTTTCGTCGCGCTGGAAACGGGCCAGAGCCCTCCCGATCAGCGATTTCGGTTCGCCGACATCGTCAGCCAGAGGCTGGCGGGCCGAGCGACGCGCGGCCTCAATGAAGCTGGCCCGCGTTGAACTGGAAACGCCGGGATTCACGCTCGGCTGTTGGGCGGGCGGCGAAGGTTCAAAAGGACTTTCGCGTTCTGTAAGGCTCGATTTCGGCTTGGCCGGTCGGTCGATCGCCGCAGGGTCAATTGCAAAATTTGACTCGGGCTCGGCGACGTTCTCGATTTCGACCGGGCTATCTTCGATTTCGACCGCGCCCTGACCGAGAACGCGGCGCGCAGCGCCGGTGGCCGGATCGATCGGCATGGCGTCTTCAGGCTTGCGGCGGGGTTGTGAAGGTGTTTTTGCCGGCTCGGCAGCAACCGGTTCAACCTCGGGATTTGCAGCAGGCTTGCTGTTGAGCATGGCCTCGAGCCGGGCAATGCGATTGTCGACCTGCGCGATTGAATTGCGCACGCCTGAAAGATTGCTCGCCTCGGCGGCATTCTCGGTGTTGCGCGCAAAAAGTGATGCCAGGCGCTCTTCGAGCGCGGCAAGATCGGCTTTTTCGATTCTGTCGGTTTCTGCCGAACCAGAGCCAGGCAATCCCTGGGCCCTGCTCGCTATCATGTCGGCAAGCGCCTCAAGATCGGGCCCTGTCGGCGCCTCCGACGTCTCCAGGTCGGCCAGTGCCTTGAGCTGGGCTCCGGTTTCATCGACCCGCTTGGCGATCTGGCGCAATTGGGCTTCAATGGTTTCGATAGCCGGCGCTGCGGTAGGCGTTGCTATCGCTTCCATGCGCTGTTCAAGCTGAGCAAAGCGCGGCTCGATCGTTTCGGCAATGACGTCGCGCAGCACGGCAACGCTTTCGGCCAGCATGGCCGCTTCATCGCGCGAGGGTGCTTCGATGGTCGAAATGCGCGCGCTTAAAGCGTCGATCTTGTCCAAGAGACTTGTGGGTTCGGCGGGCCTGCTGACCGCTTCGGTCAGTGCTGCCATGTCGCGGCTCAAACGCTCGATATCATCCGAGGGGCGCGATTGGCTTGCTTCAAGACTATCGATGCGATCGTAAATAGAGCGAACGCTCTGCTCGATCATGGCCATGGCTTGTGCCTGGCGATCGTCGGCCAGCGCAGCCTGTTGGCTATCACGTTCGCTTGTCTGGAGCTGGTGACTCACAAGCTTTTCAATCGTGGTCGTGAGTTCTTCGATCCGCTGGGAGGTTATGTCCTCTCCTGACCGGCGATCAGACGCGATCATTTCGGCAAGATTGCCGATCTGGGCCTCGATGCGCTTGATCTGGCCGGTTTCCCCAACCGCGCCGGCCAGCATCTCTATGACTTCGCTGAGCTGATCGATCTGACCGGCGATGTTTGACTTTTCGCCCAGCGATTCAAGTCGCTGGCCGATCCGGTCTTCAAACCCAGCGATCTTTTCTCCGATCGCATCGAGTGAACTGGCAAAGTCGGCAAGCTCCGAGCGTTGCGAAGATACTGGCGCTGCAATTTCCGGCTTGGGGGATTGGGGCAGAGTATCACCGGTCTGGCGGGCCCGAATCTGATTGATGGCGTCGACAACGCTTTCGCGCATCACAGGACGATCGTCCGGCGACCGGTCGGCAAGGCGGGTTACCGCTTGGCGCACACTTCGCAAGGCTTCGGAATGGCGATCGGGCTGGCGAGGCGCCGGGCGGACCGGCGCAGCGGGCTGAGGGGCGGCCTTGGTCGCCTGACTGGTGGCCACCTGGTCTTCGACCTGGTCGAGCAAAGCCACGAGTTCGTTTCGCAGGCTCTCCCATTCGGCTCCGTTTGACCGGCGAAGGGCGGTTTGCGGCTCATCCCAGTCGTGATGTGGATTCGTTCGCGCCATAGTGCTTTCCGACAGGCTCCCGACGGCACGTCGACCGCACCGTTTCCGGCGATGGAATCGCCTACCCTGACTTTCGACAGTTTATGGTAAATATCGCGTTAACCACATTTGCATTCTGCATTGATCCAATTGCTATTTTTGAGCACGGATTGCGTCGGGTCTCGGTTCGTGGTGATGTTCGACTGATCCGCAAGCCGATCTAAGACAACACAGCAGCAAGACACAAGATGAGTGGACCAGCCCGCAAGGACCGCGCGACGCGCCAGAGCGAGGGGCCGGCAATCTATACGATTGCCGAACTCGCCGACGCGTTCTCGATTACGCATCGGACTCTGCGCTTTTATGAAGACAAGGGCATGTTGCGCCCCCGCCGGGTAGGCAACAAGCGCCTATATACCAACCGTGACCGCGTGCGGCTGCGCATCATCCTCGATGGCAAGCAGGTAGGGCTCACCTTGCGTGAGATACAGGAGTATCTCGACACCTACGATCTACGCGACGGCTCGTACGACCACCTGCGGCGTGCACTCGACAAAGTGCATCACCAGCGCCATCTGCTCCAGCAGAGGCGCTCAGCCATCGAAAAGTCGCTGGCTGAATTGGCACGCGTCGAACAAATCATCGAAGGGATGCTGGCCGAGCCCCAGGACCCCGACGGGCGCGGCGACATCATATGATCGCGGTGGCTGCAAGATAGAATCATCCTCTCGATTCCTGACGCCGAATGCCTGCAGATTGTGATGGAACAGCGCTCTCTGAGCAGTCTCGGGGACGCAATCGGCCCAAAACACGACAAATGCTTGATTCGTGGCGCGAACTTCGCATTATCTCCATTGTGTTTACTCTTGGGGTCTAGAAAACCTCCAGAACCATTCCTGCCCCGGCGAGGTCCCGCGCCCCAATGAGCCATCGTATCATCATCGTCGACGATCATCCCCTCTTTCGGGCCGCCTTGCGCCAGACGCTGGAGGGCCGGGATAGCGGCATGGCGTTCGAGGAGGCCGGAGATATCGAAGGCTTGAGTACGGCACTCGAAGCCAACCGCGATTGCGACCTCGTCCTGCTCGACCTCAATATGCCTGGCGTACGCGGCTTCTCGGGCCTTCTTCTCTTGCGGGCGCAATTTCCAGAAGTTCCCGTGATGATCGTTTCGGCGGTCGAAGACACCGCGGTGATCCGGCGGTGCTTCGACCTTGGCGCATCAGGGTTCTTGTCCAAGTCTGAAAGTGCGGCCCGCATTCGTGAGTCGATCGATACTATCCTAGCCGGCGGGCTGTGGGTTCCGGAAGGCGTTTCGCTGGACGGGCAGGATGAGCAAACTGAGGTGCTGGCCCGGCTCGCAACGCTGACCCCGCAACAGATTCGCGTCCTTATGATGCTTTCGGACGGGCTGATGAACAAGCAGATCGCTTACGAGCTTTCGATTTCGGAGGCCACCGTCAAGGCGCACGTCTCGGCGATCCTGCAAAAGCTCAACGTGGACAGCCGCACCCAGGCGGTGATCGCTGCCGCCAAGATCGAGCAGGGTCAGTTTACCCAGCTCGTTGAGGATCAGCAGGTCTAGAGCCAGCCCTGTTTTCATCAAGAATGCGCGCTCCGAATAATCTCCGGAGCGCGCTCGGTTCGCCGGATGCTACTGAGGCAGTGCTTCTGGGGCATACTGGGCAGCGAACTCTGCGCTGGGCGGAATGGGCTTTATGACATCGACCATGACACCGTTCGGGTCGGTGACGATGAAATGGCGCTGGCCAAAATCCTCGTCCCGAATATCGAGAACGAGTGTCGCTCCTGCCGATTTAAGCCGCTCATACTGGGCGTCGACGTCATCGACTTCGAAGTTGAGCAGCACGCCGCCGGTCTGCCCGCGATGGGCTTTGGGAATCGTATGATGGGCCTTGTCCAGCACGGCGAAGTTGATGGCCGGGTTGGCGTTCGATTGCAGGTGGACATACCAGTCGCTGTCAAAGAGCACCTGAAAATCGAAATTTTCAACGAAGAATGCGGCGGACGATGTCACGTTGTCCGTCATTATGACGGGATAAAAACTGGTCGGATTCATGGGGTTCCCTTTCCTGCAAAGCAGACATACTGTCTGTATGTAAACGTGAAATAACATACAGGCTGAATGTATGCAAATGGAATCCGCCAGACGAAGTAACAAGGAAAGATCGGACGCCACCCGCGCCGCTCTGATCGCAGCGGGACGCGCATTGTTCACCGCGCGGCCCTATGGCGAAATCGGCACTCCCGAGATTGTTGCGAAAGCAGGCGTCACGCGCGGCGCACTTTATCACCACTTTGCCGATAAGCAGGCGCTGTTCGCTGCTGTTGTGGATGCCGAAGCGGCAGCGGTCGCTCGGGAGATCGAGCAGTCTTCCTCACAGGGCACCGCCCCCTCCGTGGCTCTGCTGTCCGGGGGGCGTGCCTATCTCGATGCCATGGCCGTCCCTGGCCGTACCCGGCTGCTGTTGCTGGATGCGCCCGCGATTCTTGGGCATGCCGAGGCCGAGGCCATCGACATGTGTCACAGTGCGCGGACGCTGCAAGAGGGCTTAGGTATTGCCATGGCGGCCGGAGCAATACCCAAGCTGCCGCTTGATCCGCTCACCCAAGTCGTATCATCGGCCTTCGACAGGGCGGCGTTGGCTATTGAGGCGGGAGGAAATCGTGCTGAATGGGAAACGGTTCTTGAGGCGCTTTTGACCGGAATCGCCAGCAAGACTTAAAGCTGTTTGCTCATCTGGCTGAGCAGGGCGCGCAGCGCCGCCGGTTTGACCGGCTTGTTGAGCACCGGCGTGCCGCGCGTTTCGGCCAATTTCCGGACTGCGGGCGTCTGGTCGGCGGTAACCAGCACCGTGGGGAGATGCCCGCCGACGATCTGCTTGAGCCATTCGATCGCATCGAGCCCGGAGGTCTGGTCGAGATGGTAGTCCATCAAGACCAGATCAGGTACCCAGCCTTCGAGCATGCCCAATTGGGCAATTTCCTTCAGCGACGTCGCTGTGCGCACGTCACACCCCCAATTGTCCAGCAGACCCGACATGGCGTCGAGGATCGAGCGCTCATTGTCCACACACAGGACATGCAACCCTTCAAGTTGGGAGCTTTCCCGCACCGGTGCCGAATTGACCGGCTCAGGTGCGCGTGCCGCCATGGCGATGAGCGGAACGGTAATGGAAAACCGTGAACCCTTGCCCACCGTGCTGTCGATTTCCATCGGATGGTCGAGCGCGGCAAGGATGCGCTGGACGATCGACAGGCCCAATCCCAATCCCGGCGCAATACGGGCACCTTGCTCGAGCCGCGAGAATTCCGTGAAGATCATCTGATGCTGATGACGGTCGATGCCGATGCCCGTGTCGATCACATCAAGTCGCACGTTGTCGCCGCGCCGGCGACACCCGACCAGAACGCGACCTCCCGGTCGCGTGTATTTGATAGCATTTGACACCAGATTCTGGATGACCCGGGCCAGAAGCATCCGATCCGAACGCACCGTGAATGACGCGCCGACGACCCGCAGATCGATATTCTTCTCGCTGGCGAGCGGTTGGAACTCGATCTCGATCTTTTTCAAGAGATCGAGAATATCGATGTTGGTCCGCGTGATCTTGAGTGCTCCGGAATCCATGCGTGAGATATCGAGCAGCGTGGACATGATGTCTTCAACTGCGTTGAGCGAAGCATCGATCGACGAGGCCAGTTCGGCCGTCGGCGTGCCGCGCGTGCGCTCAAAAAGCGTCGAGGTATAGAGCCGCGCAGCATTGAGTGGTTGCAGAAGATCGTGGCTGGCGGCGGCCAGAAACCGCGTTTTCTCGTGGTTGGCGGCATCAGCCTTGGCGCGGGCTTTTTCCAGTTCCGCATTGAGCAGCGTGAGGGCGCGCGTGCGGTCGTTCACCCGCTCTTCAAGCGTATGGTTGACCTGCTCCAGTGCGGCCTCGGCGCGGGCACGGTCGGTGACATCGGAAAAGGAAATGAGCAGTCCGCCATCCGGGAGCCGCGCGGTGTGGATTTCGAGCTGATGGCCCGAAATGTTGGTACGCTGGGTAAGTGTGGTGGCTTCGGCGGTTATCAGTCGCCGCCTTTGATCAGCGACCACTTGTGGCGTTCCGGGACCAAGGTCGCCCCTCCGGGCCATAAACAGCAATATCTCGTCCAGCGGGGTGCCCGAAGCCATCAGCGACTGCGGCAGTCCCATGCCGACCCGATATTGCGTATTGGCTGTGGCCAAATGGAGATCGGAATCGAACACGGCCAGGCCATAGGGAAGGTGATCGATGGCGCCGGTCAAGCCGGCTTCGAATGCGACCTGCTCGAGAACTGTGCTGTCGGACATGCGGTGCTCCTAACCCCGCCCTAGGCTATTGTCGTGGCCCTCTCGAGGCGGAAATGTCAAGTCATCCCAATGGACAGGGCTGGGGAATCGGGGCTAGCTTTCAAGGGCCGCGCGGGTGCGGAAGCAAGGACAGGGGACACAGCGATGTCATTCGTCAAAGAATTCAAGGAATTTGCCGTCAAGGGCAATATGGTCGATATGGCCGTGGGTATCATCATCGGTGGTGCATTCGGCACGATCGTGTCGTCGCTGGTCGACGACATCTTCATGCCTTTGATCGGCCTCGTGCTCGGCGGCGTAGATTTCTCCAATCTTTTCATCGTGCTTTCCAATCCCGAAGGCGTAGCGGTGCCGTCTCTGGCGGTTGCACAGGCAGCAGGCGTGGCGACCCTCAACATCGGGCTGTTTATCAATGCGCTGGTGAAATTCGTCATCGTCGCACTCGCTCTCTTCATGATGGTCAAGGGGATCAACATGCTGCGGCGTGAGGAGGAGAAAAAGCCCGAAGAGCCGGCAGCGCCACCCCGCGAAGAGGTCCTTCTCGGCGAGATTCGCGATATTCTCAAAGCCAAGGGCTAGCCGCTCAACCGCGACACAACAGCAAATACCGACAAAAGGCCCGCTTATAGGAGCGGGCCTTTTTCTAACTCGGGCTGATGAAATGCGCCCAAACTACGTATTTTATCCTATTGCCTGAACGAAAATAAGATTATAGTCCTATTCATACGTAGTCAGTGATAGGGAAGAGTCCGAACGGCAGAAATCGCTCCCTATAGCAAACTTCGTGCGCGATTCATCTTAGCAATCGCCGAGCCGATCTGAGTACAAGGCATTGTCAGCGACGTGCCACTGTTTCGGGCTGAAGCCCGGAAGCAGATGGATGCTGCATGCTGGAATTCAGGCGGTGGATTTAAGAGCTTGGCACCGGCTTCGGCTGGTGGGATTTGCCTTTTGACACTCAATCGGAGAGGGGGCTCGCCGTGCCCGTTTCGCACGACGCATCCCGAAAGAACTGGAGAAAGCAATGAATTCGGAAATTTCTTATCGGCCATTTCTCAATCGGGACCGGTTGGTCCACATCGTCGACAGCGATCAGCCTACATGTGACGGGCTCGACGTATTGTTTCGACTTGAGGGCTTTCAGACGGCCATTTCACGCAACAGTGACGATTTCATCGCCCGTTTTGGACAGCGGCGGCCAGATGTTGTGATCCTCAACTTCGATCTGGAGGGTGAAGACATGCTTCCCGCCCTGCGCCGTATCAAGGATATGCGCTCAGGTATACCCGTTTTCATGCTGGCGGATCGCCCGCTTGTCGATGGAACGGTCGAGGCCATGCGCTCAGGGCCAGCGATGTATTTGTCAAACCGGTGGATTCCGAGCGGTTCGTGCGCGCTGTACGGGACACGTTGCGGCGCGATGTTCACGTAAAACCCTCCCATGATGGCCATCGCGAAGTCGAAATCAGAGGCTTTGCACAACTGACTCCCCGTGAACGCGAAGTCCTGCAACTGGTCACCAACAGGCAGTCCAACAAGGAAGCCGGTCGCGAGTTGGGGATTTCCCCTCGTACAATTGAAGTGCACCGGGCCCGGGTCATGGAAAAGCTTGGTGCCCGCAATACCGCTGACCTGATCCGCATCGTTCTTACGAGCTGACAATCAAACGGGCTCGGCCATAGCCCAGGCCGGCGCGCCGGCCTGGGCGAGACGTTCATCGATCTCGGCATCGGCAGCGTCAAGGTGCGGCCTGCCTTCAGAAAACCGCGCGCCAGCACAACTCGTTGACAGCAGTGCGCCAGTGGTGCCAGATTTTGCAGGGCTCGTGCAGCCCGCCGCTCGCAGCCGAAAGGGCAGGTGAATGCACGTGACACAACCCGTGGTTTGACCTTAACGGGCAGGCTGTCGGTAACGCGAGCGCTGACAAATGATCTTGCCCCAGCAAGGATCAAATCATGTTGGATTTCCCAGCACCAAAGACTATGGCTAAATCGCTTCGCAGCGCCCTGGCCAAATACGGGCACGAGCTTTCGCATGGCCAGTGCCTTGAACTCGTGGCACGGCAGTTGGGGTATGCCGACTGGAACGTGCTCGCGGCTCGCGAGACGTCAAAGTCGCCACCTGATCTCCAGATGCCCGAAGGTTGGTTCGCGGCGTCCCATTCCAGCCGCGAGATGTTCCGCATGGGTGTTGCACCGGGGCTCGCAGGCGTAGCCATGATCGAGGCACGAGCCGACACCAGGATTCCGCCCGATATGACCGGCGTCTTGATGCAGTCCTTTTCAGCCCGGGCTTTCCGCGCCAAACGACTACGGTTTTCCGCTCAATTGAAGACCCAACGTGCAACGGCTGGCACAATCTGGATGCGTGTTGATCCTCGGGGTGGCGGACGATATCTGCGCTTTGACAATATGCTCAATCGCACTGAGAACGGTGCCCTCAAGGGCGACGCGGACTGGATTGAACGCAACATAGTCCTTGATGTCCCGTATTCAGCCGAGAGCATCCATCTGGGTTTCCTCCTGAAGGGGAAAGGCACTGTTTGGGCCCGAAATTTCGCGCTTGATACCGTGGGCGATAATGTGCCGGAAACCGCAGACGGGCAATTCCCCCAGGGCCCGACCAATTTTGGTTTCAATCTGCGCTAGAAACCAAAAAACGGGGCGTGCCAGCACGCCCCAGTCGCTTCAACACCCCCGCTCATGGCTGATTGCTCGCAAGGGCCGAATTTACCTACCCACCAACCGTCGGCAGCGTCAGATCACCAGCCACAAGCCTGTTCTCCATCAGCTTGGACATGTCGAAATCGCGCTGCAATTCCAAGGTCTGCCAGACCGAGATCAGCGCGTCGCAAAGCTCGGCGATCATGTCGTCGGTGTGATACGGCGTTGGCGTGATGCGCAGCCGCTCTGTGCCCTTGGGAACCGTGGGATAATTGATGGGCTGAATATAAATGTTATGCCGGTCCATCAGCATGTCGCTTGCTGCCTTGCACAGGCGCGCATCACCCACGATCAGAGGTACGATGTGGGTGTCAGTCGGCAAAACCGGCAATCCAGCCTCGGCGAGGACGCGTTTGACGCGACCGGCCTGACGCTGCTGGCCCTCACGCTCGACACTTGAGACCTTGAGGTGTTCGATCGAGGTCCGGGCCGCCGCGCAAAGCGCCGGGGGCAGGGCGGTGGTGAAGATGAATTCGGGCGCGTAGGAGCGCACGGCATCAACGATGGCCTTGTTGGCGGTGATATAGCCCCCCATGACGCCGAATCCTTTGGCGAGCGTGCCTTCAATGATGTCGATCCGGTCCATCAAATTATCGCGCTCGCAGATACCGCCGCCGCGCGGACCGTACATCCCGACAGCATGGACCTCGTCGATGTAAGTCATCGCGTTGTACTCATCGGCCAGATCGGCAATCGCTTCAACGGGGGCGACGTCGCCGTCCATGGAATAGACGGATTCGAACACGATGAGCTTGGGGCGCTGCTTGCCGGCTGCCGCGAGCAGGTCACGCAGATGGTCAAGATCATTGTGGCGGAAAATCTTCTTCTCCATGCCCGACTGGCGCACGCCCTGGATCATTGAGGCATGGTTGAGCTGGTCCGATAGGATCAGGCAATCGGGAATAAGCCGGGCAACTGTTGAGATCGTCGCTTCGTTGGAAACGAACCCCGAAGTAAAGACCAGCGCGGCTTCCTTGCGATGCAGATCGGCCAGCGAACGCTCAAGCTCAACCAGCGGCCGGTTCGTTCCCGAAATGTTGCGCGTCCCGCCTGCGCCTGCGCCCAGCTTGCCCGCAGTCTCCTGCATGGCCCCGATAACCGCGGGATGCTGACCCATGCCGAGATAATCGTTGGAACACCAGATGGTGATTTCGCGGGCATTGTCTGCGCTATCGCGGAAGACGGCGCGCGGGAAATGTCCGGCAATACGTTCGATGTCGGCAAAGACGCGGTAGCGCTTTTCAACCCGAAGTGCGTCAATCGCATCCTCGAAGATGCCGCGATAGTCCATGAGGCCTACTCCAATGGCGTCACCGAACCGAGGGCGGCGGCGCTTTTATACATAGCAATATGGCGTGCCTTGAAAATGGCGCGTCTTTTCTTTCATGCCCCTCTAACGCGAAGAGCGATATGATCCTTATCAAATCGCCGGGTTGGATGTCATTGGCAAATCACGCCATTGCGCAAGCAAAATCCACGGCGATCGGACACTGTCGCGGCACTATAGCCTTAATTGTGACAGGGAAAAGAGTGCTGTCAGCGCGACCCAGTGACGCGATCGATCCGCATGTCCTGGAAAATTCCCATTATCATGACCGACTTACAGGCTGGCCAAATCAGCCTGACAGCGGGCATGCTGAAACCGGCCACAATCACTTTCCTGCCGCAATTGGCCATCAATGATCGCGGCAACAATCACGAAGCGGTGAGCTCATCATGAAGAAACAGGCAGTCGCCCTCACAGCCGTCGCAGCACTCTTGCTCGCTGGCTGTTCGACCAATCCCTACACCGGAGAATCCCAGCTCTCCAACACCGCGGGCGGGGCCCTAGTGGGTGCCGGCGGCGGCGCCATCGGCGGCGCGTTGATCGGCTCGGCGATGGGCGACACCCGCGTCGGTGCCTTGATCGGTGCCGGTGTGGGCGCTTTGGCCGGCGGCGCGATCGGCAACTACATGGATCAGCAGGAAGCGCAGCTCCGCTCCCAGTTGCAGGGCACTGGCGTTTCCGTCACTCGTGTCGGGGACAATATCGTTCTCAACATGCCTTCCAATATCACCTTCGGTGTCAACCAGTCTGACATCCAGCCCGCGTTCCAGAACACGCTGCGCTCGGTCGCTCTCGTGCTCCAGGAATACAACCAAACGCTGGTCGATATCATCGGCTATACCGACTCTACAGGGTCGGCGAGCTACAATCTGACCCTCTCCCAGCAGCGCGCCACGTCGGTGCAACGTCTGCTCGCCCAATATGGCGTCGATCCGCGTCGCTTCTTTGTCGAGGGCCGCGGCATGGCCAACCCGATCGCCGATAACTCGACCGAAGCGGGCCGTGCTCAGAATCGCCGCGTCGAAATTCGGATCGTTCCCATCCGCAACTAGTCGGCATCGACACTCGCATTACAAAAAGGGCGCACCGGTTATCCGGAGCGCCCTTTTTTCCTGGGATCATGCTCTAGAGAACGACAATCGGCGACCCGAAGCGAACATTGTCGGCAAGGTGGATGACATCCTGGTGCAACAGCCGCACGCAGCCTGACGAGACCGCCTGACCGATGGTCCAGGTCTCACCTGTGCCATGAATTCGATAGATCGTGTCGCGGTTGCCTTCGTGGATATAGAGCGCCCGGGCACCCAGCGGGTTGTCGAGTCCGGGGGGCTGACCATTACGCCATTTTTCGAGTTCGGGCTGACGGTCCACCATCTCCGACGGCGGTGTCCACACCGGCCACTCACGCGAATAGGCAATGTGCCCGCGGCCCGACCACTCAAAGCCGGCACGGCCCAGACCCGCTCCGTAGCGCATTGCGGTGCCACCCTCTTCCACATGGTAAAGATAGAAGTTCGGCGTATCGACAATGACAGTCCCGACCTTCTCTGTCGTGGGATAGGGGACGCGTTGGCGGTAGTATTTCTGGTCGAGATAGCGCAGGTCGACGGCAGGGACGGGAAACTGTTCCTCGGGTCGCGCGGCATACATCGTCACGACCTCTGGAGAAATCGGAGGGGGCAACTGGATTTGTGTCCTCGGTTGCGTGGTGGTCGTGCACCCGGCGGCGGTGAGGGCAAGGAGGCTTGATGCGCCGGCCATAAAGCTGCGCCGGGTCAGGGTCAGTTCGGACATGTCAAAATCTCACGGTTTGGCGGCACGAGAGCGCTCGCCAGAAAAAAGGGCAATGGATCGCTTAAAGATCAGGCCTGGGGCGGGGGGATTTCGAGCAATGGGGGCGGACCGTCCTCGGCCATCAAATCCATGGGAGCGGGCCAGGACCGATCCGCATCGGGTATCGGCGGCTGGGTGACGCTAACCAATTGTGCGTGCAATTGGCAGCCGGGTACCAAAATACCCAGGCCCATCTGTTTCCAGCAGCGCCCCAGCTTTGCCGTTGGCGCCAAACCGGCATCGATTTGAGCAGACGCGTCGGCGCAAAAATTGTTCTGCTTGGAAAACGAATCGCCGGGCGTTTGTGCGGAGGCGAACGATGCAGAAAGCAGCAAAAGGCCGAAAGCCAGCATCAGAATAGGCAGGTAGCGGATCATGGCCCATCGGTTACCGCACCAATAGTGGCGCGAAAATGGCACGGACCGGTCACGGAGCAGTGATGTGCCCTCGCGCTGCCACCGGTGTTGCCCGGCGGTCACAAGATTGTCTGGGTTCGATGCGTTTCATGCTGTGGACGGTACGATTGAGACTTTGCGCCCGCCCCAATCGCCGCCTAATGTCGCGCAATCTTTTGACCAGTCCCGGATACCCATGACCGACATCGCAAAAGCCATCGCCGGACTCATCGCAACAGAAATCTCCGCCCGTCCCGAACAGGTCAAGGCGGCGGTCGGCCTGCTTGATGGTGGGCAACGGTTCCCTTCGTCGCGCGCTATCGCAAGGAGGCTACTGGAGGGCTCGATGACGCCCAGTTGCGCACGCTGGAGACAAGGCTGAGCTATTTGCGCGAGCTTGAAGCGCGCCGCGCCGCCATCCTGCAGTCCATCGATTCACAGGGCAAACTCTCCAGCGAGCTGTCGGCCCAGATCGCCCGGGTCATGACCAAATCGGAGCTCGAGGACATCTATCTCCCCTATAAGCCCAAGCGCCGTACCAAGGGTGAGATCGCACGCGAGCGCGGCTTGGAGCCTCTGGCTGACGCTCTTTTTGAAAACCGCATGCTCACCCCGCTCCTTGAGGCAGAAAAGTACATCTCGGCCGATGTGCCCGATACCAAGTCGGCGCTCGAAGGTGCCCGCGACATTCTCGCCGAGCGCTTTGCCGAGGACGCGGACCTGATTGGCAAGCTGCGCAATTATATGGAGCGCAAGGCCATGCTCCGCGCCAGAGTTGTCGAGGGAAAACAGGAACAGGGCGCCAAGTTTTCCGACTATTTTGATCATACTGAAGCCTGGTCCAAAGTCCCCAGCCATCGGGCGCTGGCCATGCTGCGTGGGCGCAATGAAGAGGTGCTGGCTGTCGATCTTGAGCTCGACGCTGACGCCGAGGGCAAATACAAGCCTGCCGAAACCATGGTCGCAGCCCACTTCGGCATCCGCGCCGATGGCGGGGCTGCCGACCAGTGGCTGATGGATGTGGCGCGCTGGAGTTGGCGGGTCAAACTCTGGCTGCACCTCTCGGTCGATCTGATGGGGCGGCTGCGCGAGCGGGCAGAGGACGAGGCCATTACCGTCTTTGCGCGAAATCTCAAGGACCTGCTCCTGGCTGCGCCCGCCGGCAACCGGGCCACGATGGGGCTCGATCCCGGTATCCGCACCGGCGTTAAAGTGGCCGTCGTGGATTCCACCGGCAAGGTGCTCGACACGGCAACCATCTATCCGTTCCAGCCGCGCAACGACATCCAGGGCAGCCTTGCCGCCCTGATGGCTCTGGTTGCAAGGCACAAGGTCGATCTGATCGCCATCGGCAATGGCACGGCCAGTCGTGAGACCGAGCGGCTGGTCGCCGACATGCTCTCGATGATCCCCGCGCCCAAGCCGCTTAAGGTGGTGGTCAGCGAAGCTGGCGCCTCGGTCTATTCGGCTTCCGAGACGGCCTCGAAAGAACTCCCTGATCTCGATGTTTCGCTCCGCGGCGCGGTTTCCATCGCCCGCCGTCTGCAGGATCCCTTGGCAGAACTGGTCAAGATCGAACCCAAATCGATCGGCGTCGGTCAGTATCAGCATGATGTGGACCAATACCGGCTCGCCAAATCGCTTGATGCCGTGGTGGAGGATGCGGTGAACGCGGTGGGCGTTGACCTCAACACGGCCTCAGCGCCGCTGCTGGCGCGGGTGTCAGGGCTCGGAACGTCCTTGGCCGAAGCCATCGTCGCCCATCGTGATGCCAACGGAGCGTTCTCCGCGCGCAAGGATCTGCTATCGGTCGCCCGACTCGGACCCAAGGCGTTCGAACAGGCGGCCGGGTTCCTGCGCATACGCGATGGCGCCGAACCGCTCGATGCCTCCTCGGTCCATCCCGAAGCTTATGGCGTGGCGCGAAAGATCGTTGCAGCGTGCGGGCGCGATATTCGCCAGCTGATGGGAGACAGCGCCACTCTCAAAAAGCTCGATCCGCGCGCCTTTGTCGATGACACGTTCGGATTGCCCACGGTACGCGATATCCTGGCAGAACTCGAAAAACCCGGCCGCGATCCGCGCCCCGAATTCAAGACCGCAACATTCGCTGACGGCATCGAAGAAATCTCCGATCTCAAGCCTGGAATGATGCTGGAGGGCACGGTGACCAACGTCGCCGCCTTTGGCGCCTTTGTCGATATCGGTGTGCATCAGGATGGGCTGGTTCACGTGTCCCAACTCGCCGACCGGTTCGTCAAGGACGCCCACGAGGTCGTGAAGGCCGGCGATGTGGTCAAGGTCAAGGTGCTCGAAGTTGACGCGAAACGAAAACGCATCAGCCTTTCGATGCGCAGTGATGCAGCACCGGAGCGAAGCGCGCAAGCGGGTCTCCCCGCACACAACGCGCTCCGGTCGAAAAAGGCGGCCCAGCCTGCACCGGCGCCTTCACAAGGCGCTCTGGGGGCTGCGCTGGCCAATGCTCTGCGCCGGGAGAAATAGGCCCGATCAGTGATTCTGCGCTATGTGCAGGAGATAGCCCAGGCCAAATCCGACGGCAGCGGCCACCACCAGAACCGCACCGGCGCTGGCCGGAGCCTTGTGCGCGGCGCGCGAGAGTACGTCTATATCCTTGCGAGCATGCCTTGCGGCGCGGCGGGCATTCTTGCGCGTACCGTGCACGAAATCTTCGGCTTCGTCGGCAAGGTCGTCGAAATCCAAGCCGTGATCAGCAAGACTTTTGGAAATCGAGTTCAACTGTTGCCGCAATTCGCGCAGTTGCGATTTGATGGGTTTCTCCACCCCGTTCGTTAGACTGAAATTGGCCATAGCGGTTCTCCATGCAAGGACACGGAGTCTTCAACGATCAGAGCCGGTGCGCGGTTCCGTAGCCTCTACTGCGCGACCCCCGCTTCGTCGAGATAGGTCTGGTAGGCCCCCAGGCACATGAGTTCGGCCAACTCGCCGGCCCTGCCGGGAAAAGCGCGAGAGGTGCGAAGGCAAACCCCTTCGTGATCCTCGTGGATCAAAGGGTCGATGAGGCCGAAATAGCAGGTGATCTTGTAGCGCTCTTTGAAGCTATCGCTGATTTCGGGTCTGATGGCGCTCTCGACATACGCATCGCACCGGTTGATGGCCTCTATGTTGGAAAAGCCTTGGGCGGGTAAAGGACTGGCAACGCCAATCCCCAGAACGCCCGTCACCAACGCTGCCGAAACGCGCATTGCAAAAACCCTGCCCACAACATGGCGCTACTCAACTGCAAATCGGGGGCGCCTCAATATCCCTCTCGCCGCTCCGTGCAAGCGGACCCTCGTTTGTTGCTCAACTGTCGCAGTATCGCCGCGGCAGGGCTGCTATTGCGCCTCGCAGCTTCCCGGAAGGATGTCTTCAAGCTGACCTTCGACCGCACTGAGTTTGCCTTCGGTGATGGCCATTGGTCTGAAAGGTGGCATGGCCTGCACGGCAGGCTCGGCCAGCCGGAGCGTATAGCACCCAGCAAAACTTGCGGTCGTGCCGTCTGTCATTGTCGCTTCGATGGCAGCAGGGATCGTATAATAAATCGTGCCGGCGCTTCCCTCGGTAACTTCGGGCCCCACGACCAGTTGCACGGACTCGGTATTTTCATACCCTGATGCAAACGCCTCGAAATCGGCTTGCAGATCATTGTCATCGTCATGGGTGAAATAGGACCAAGCGCGCAGATATTCCGATCGGCTGATGGCATTGTAGAGGGACTCAATGACCGCCGCTGCGGTCGAGCGGTCATCGTAATAAGGATTGTCGGACACCGGCTCGTCCAGATCGTCAGCACCTGGGGGTGGGGTCTCGACTTCTCCAGGAACCACCGTCACGTCCTCGGCGACAGGCGTCACCGGGGGCGCCACCTGCGCAAAGGCGGGCGAAGCCATTAATACGGCGGCTGCGGTGACACTCAATTTATCCATAAACATTCTCCTTTCCCCGATAACGCACTGCAAAAGCTCAACGTTGCGTTGAAGATGAGGTATCGATCGACCGGGAAAGAAATGGTGCTGCTGGACAGGATTGAACTGTCGGCCTCTCCCTTACCAAGGGAGTGCTCTACCACTGAGCTACAGCAGCGCCGGCATGAATGCCGGGGCCATCTGAATGCGGGCCTCTACTGCCACAGGCCTTCTGTGGACGCAAGGGCAAAAAAACTGTCACTAGAGCACCAAATATGTCCGCCAGGGTCCAGCCCATGTCCAATTCAGATCGTGACCAAAGATTGGCCGCAAAGCTGAGGGAAAACCTTCGTCGCCGCAAAGCACAGGCTAGGGCGCGGACCGCGCCTGTCAACGATACGGAACAACAAGAGGGGCGGGCACCTCAAAACCTTTGCCGGGCGAGAAGAAAGATACCTGATCTCACCTTTCTTGCAGCCTGTTCCGGGCTGCGTTACCAACAGCTTCAAACTCCGCATCGCCTTTTCGAGTGCGATTCGCGAATAGTTCCCTATCCAAGGAGTGCCATATGGACGCATCCGCATCGTGGTGGCAATCAGCTCAATGGCGAAATCCACATCTCGGGCGCCAAGAACGCGGCTTTGCCCCTGATGATCGCCTCGCTCTTGACTGAAGAACCCTTGGTTCTCGTCAATGTGCCGCGCCTCGCCGACGTCAAGCAACTCGAACGCATCCTTGAAAATCACGGCGTCGATATAGCGGTGCATGGCCGTCGTCGCGGCGATACCGAAATGGGCGGGCAGCGGATCACCTTCACGGCCTCCGATATCGTCGATACGACAGCGCCTTATGAACTGGTCTCGACTATGCGCGCCAGCTTCTGGGTCATCGGTCCACTTCTGGGCCGAGAGGGTCAGGCAAAAGTATCGCTTCCCGGCGGTTGCGCCATCGGCACGCGGCCGGTGGATTTTTATCTCGACGGCTTGCGTCAACTCGGCGCCGAAATCGACATCGATGCCGGCTATGTGCTGGCCCGAGCGCCCGGCGGCAGGCTGAAGGGCGGAAGCGTTCGGTTCCCCAAGGTTTCCGTTGGCGCCACCCATGTTGTGATGATGGCGGCAACCCTTGCTGAGGGAACCACAGTCATCGAAAACGCGGCACTCGAGCCCGAAGTGACCAATCTGGCTGAATGCCTTGTGGCCATGGGCGCGAAAATCTCCGGCATCGGCACCGGGCGGCTGGTTATCGAAGGCGTAGAAAAGCTCGGCGGCGCGATCCACGAGGTGGTCCCCGACCGGATCGAAACCGGAACGTACGCTTTCGCGGCGGCGATGACGGGTGGCGAGGTGTTCCTGCGCAATGCAAGGCCCGAGCTGTTGCAGGCGGCGCTCGACGTACTGGTCCGCACCGGTGTTGACGTTTCAACTGAAGAGAATGGATTGCGCATCAGACGCAATGGCAACGGCATCATGCCGGTCGATGTCGAAACCGATCCTTTTCCCGGATTTCCGACCGACCTGCAGGCCCAGTTCATGGCGCTCATGGCCCGCTCAAGCGGGGTGTCGGCCATCAAGGAAACCATTTTCGAAAATCGCTTCATGCATGTGGCCGAGCTGGCGCGCTTTGGTGCCAACATCCACGTCGACGGACAGACTGCGACCGTGACCGGTGTTCCCGAGCTCAAGGCGCTCAGGTGATGGCGACCGATTTACGCGCGTCGGTCTCTCTGGTCATTGCCGGGCTGGCGGCGCGGGGCGAAACGGTGGTCAATCGCATCTATCATCTCGACCGCGGTTTCGAACGCCTCGAAAACAAGCTTTCGCGTGCGGAGCCGAAATAGAGCGGATCGCCGGTTAAGCATGAGAGGCAGAATGCGCTTGCACTTTGGGCGGCAAATGCCCAGATGTTGGCCATGACCTCCATCGATCCTCTACCCAAGGCCACCATGACCGACCTCAAGCTTTTGGCGCTCGACAGCGAAGACCTCGAGATCGTTTCCGCCCACGTACAGGATGCTGTCGTCAGGGTCGGCGACATGGGCTATTCCAAAAATGACCGCCGCTTCGTGCTGCTCATGAACCGCTATGCCTGGGAGGCTGGTGATAGGCGCGGTCAACGCAAGCGGGCCGGTTTGCATTTCGATCACGTTACTGCGGCGCATGCTGAAGGGTTCGATCTCAATTCCAAGGATGGCGTTCTTGAACTGCTCGCCGTGACCTTTGAGCCGACCGATGCGCCCGCGGGGCAGGTCTTGCTTACCTTTGCGGGCGGTGGCAGGGTGCGGCTCGACGCTGAATGTCTCGAAGCGCGTCTTCGCGATCTCGGCGGGGTTTGGGCCGCCAGGGCCCAGCCCAAGCACGACGTCGACTGACCGGGGCGCGATCAGCTAGTCATGACTGCACTTCTTTCAAGCGCTGACCGGGCTTTGCGCAGGCCTTCGAGACACTTCTTGGCTCCAAGCGTGAAGCATCGGTCGAGGTGGGTTCAACTGTTGCGGCCATCATTGCTGATGTGCGGGCACGCGGTGATGCCGCACTGATCGATCTGACGCGGAAATTCGACGGGCTGGAGCTTACGCCGCAAACAATGCGGTTCTCGGCCGACGAAATCGATGCGGCCTACGAAACCGTTTTGCCCCAAATTCGCGATGCGCTGACGCTCGCGCACAAACGCATTACTGCCCATCACGAAAAGCAGATGCCTGTCGATCACGTCTACACTGATGAGATCGGCGTTACGCTGGGAAGCCGCTGGACGGCAGTCGAAGCCGCAGGGCTCTATGTGCCGGGCGGACTGGCGTCGTACCCGTCCTCGGTGCTCATGAACGCCATTCCAGCCAAGGTGCGGGCGTTGAGCGGCTGGCCATGGTGGTGCCCACCCCGAACGGTGTGGTCAATCCGGCCATTCTCGCCGCGGCAAAAATCGCCGGCGTTTCGGAAATTTACCGTGTCGGGGGTGCCCAGGCGATTGCGGCACTGGCCTTCGGCACCGAAACCATCGCCCCCGTTGCCAAGATCACCGGGCCAGGCAATGCCTATGTGGCCGCCGCCAAGCGCCAGGTCTTCGGTACGGTGGGCATTGATATGATTGCGGGGCCCTCCGAGGTGCTCATTATCGCCGATGGTTCGGCCAACCCCGCCTGGGTCGCGGCCGACCTTCTGGCCCAAGCCGAGCATGGAGCAGGGGCGCAATCGATTCTTCTGACCACCGATCCGGTTTTGGCGCGTTCTGTATTTGCAGAAGTCGAGCGGCAATTGGCAACGCTTCGGGCGCCCGACAATGCCCGACAGGGTTGGGAGGAGTTCGGCGCGATTATCACTGTAGGCACTCTCGATGAGGCCATGCCGCTCGCCAACCGCATCGCATCAGAGCATGTGGAACTCGCGCTCGATGATCCCGAACCGTGGATCGGCAAATTCGCAATGCGGGCGCGATTTTCGTTGGCCATCACACCCCCGAATCGATCGGCGATTATGTGGGGGGCTCCAACCACGTCCTGCCGACGGCGCGCTCGGCGCGCTTTGCATCCGGGCTTGGCGTGCTCGATTTCGTCAAGCGCACCTCGATTCTGGGCTGCACGCCCGGGGCTTTGGCAGAGCTTGCCGACGCCACGGTCACACTGGCAGAAACCGAGGGGCTCCAAGCCCACGGAAAATCGTTTCGATAAGGCTCAACCGCTGATGGATAAGCGGCCCTTCGATCCCGAAACCGACAGGATCGTCACAGTCACGCTTGACCCTACAACCATAACCTCGGTCGATCCCGACGAAGTTCATGAATGGCGTGTTGCCATCTATGACCTGATTGATTCCAATCGCTTTTATCCCGCACGGGTCGCGGCCAAGGGCCCGTACGCCCTGCACCTGTCGATCATTCACAACCATATTGTGCTCGACGTCCGGCACCCCGAAACCTTCAGCCCGATTGCCGCGCATTATCTTTCACTCACCCCCTTCAGAAGCCTGATCCGGGACTATTTCCGCATCCGCGAAAGCTATTATGAAGCGATCCGCTCGGCGTCGACCTTCCAGATCGAAGCGGTGGATATGGCCGGCGCGGCCTGCACAATCAGGCCGCCGAACTTCTGATCGAGCGGCTCAACAACAAGCTGGTGATGGATCTCGAAACCGCCCGCCGGCTTTTCACACTGATCTGCGCTGTACAGCCCTATGCAGCGCGGGTGACCGAGCAGGAAAGCGAGCTGCCGACGATTCTTTTCGTGTGTTCGATGAATTCGGTGCGCTCGCCCATTGCCGCGGCGCTGGCCCGCAAACATTTCCCCGGACGCCTCGTTGCCCGCTCTGCCGGCGTACGCTCGGGCAAGGTCGACCACTTTGTCCACCAGGTGATGGAAGAAGTCGGTATCGATATGTCGGTCCACACTCCCCACACGATGGATGAATTGGTGGCTTCCAATTTCGACATCATCGTGACCCTGGCCGATGATGCAAAAAAGGCGGTGGCCGATCGCGGGCTTGAGGCCGCAGTCATGGAACACTGGTCGCCCGCCGATCCATCCGAGATGGAGGGCAGTCGCGACGTGGTTTTGGGCGCTTACCGTGAGTTGCGCGACACATGGACATCAAGTTGCGCACCGCGCTCGAACCTATGCTTGCAAGGGCTGGAAAAAGCGCCTGAATCAGGGACTTTCAATTATCTGCGTTTGCGTTTAGTTTGCGCGCCAAATCGCGCCCCGCAGTTGAGTGCGGGCCTTTGGAAGGCCTCGGTCCGCATTCGCGATCAGTCATGGGGCAATATCAGGAGAAAGAATGGCAAAGGAAGAAGTGCTCGAATTTCCGGGCGTTGTCACCGAATTGCTTCCCAACGCGACATTCCGCGTTAAGCTCGAGGACGAACACGAGATCATCGCTCACACGGCCGGGCGCATGCGCAAGAACCGTATCCGCGTTCTGGCCGGCGATAAGGTGCTCGTGGAAATGACACCCTACGATCTGACCAAGGGTCGCATCACCTACCGCTTCAAGTAAACCCTGCCTCGTGAGCCCATAGTGTCCAGCAGACGCCCCGAACTCATTCTCGCTTCGGCTCGCCGCGTCGGCTCGCGCTTCTCAACCAGATCGGCATCGAACCCGACCACCTGATTCCCGGGCATGTGGATGAAACACCGGAAAAGGGTGAGCTGCCGCGCCGTCTGGCCCAGCGCCTCGCCATGCCAAGGCGGTCGAGGTGCGCAACAAGGCGCGCCAGGCCGGATTGGCGGCTGAATCGGTGATCCTTGCCGCCGATACGGTCGTTGCCGTCGGCCGTCGGATTTTGCCCAAGGCGGAAACCATGGACGAGGCGGCAAGCTGCCTGCGGCTCCTATCGGGCCGCGCACATCGGGTGTTTACCGGTGTGTGTGTTCTGTCGGTATCCGGACATGCGCGCGAGCGCCTGGTCGATACCCGCATTCGCTTCAAGCGCCTTTCCAACAAGGAAATCGAAGCCTATCTGGCCAGCGGCGAGTTGGAATGGCAAGGCCGGAGGATACGCCATTCAGGGCATCGCGGGAGCCTTTGCGGTCAAACTGAGCGGGTCTTATTCCGCTGTCGTAGGCTTGCCGCTGTTTGAAACCCGTCGGCCTCTTGACCGGGGAGGGCTATCCCGTCCAGTTCAACTGGCTCAACGCGACGACACTGCCAGGGGTCTAGCCATGCCCGACAACGTAACGCGTCTGCGCACGCCAAAACCGTGCCCGATTTGCAACAAGCCCTCAGTGCAGCAGTTCCACCCCTTCTGCTCGGCCCGTTGCGCTGATGTCGATCTCAATCGCTGGCTCAAGGGCACCTATGTGATCCCGGGCGCAGCATCATCGGCCGACGAGGACGACGCGGATCCGAGCCCGTCGGGCGATGAGGATTGAGGCTGTCCGTGCCGTCAAGCGAGCAATCTGGCGGTGGCATATCCATGTTCTTGGGAGGTCTGGAACAAGCTTTGCGAAAAAGTACGGACTGCCCACAAATTTCTTCTCGGACGCTGGACAGCCCGAACCTGACTGCCTATAACCCGGCCACCAACACGGGCCCCGCAAGAGGCCCAAACAGATGCCCAGGTAGCTCAGTTGGTAGAGCAGCGGATTGAAAAATCCGCGTGTCGGCGGTTCAATTCCGTCCCTGGGCACCACTTTCCAAACGTACAAGGACCAGTCAGTGCGCGGCTCTCTTGCAGAGGCCGGCTCACGCCAGATCGTAAACCGCCAGCAAGTTTGGCAACACGGCCAGATGCCAGTTGATGGACTCTCCGGCTGCGAGTGCCTGACAGGCTGAATTGGCTGCATAGATCGCGGCGAACGCGAGGATGCGCTTGCGCTTGTGGCCGAGTTTGGCCGCAAAGGCATCGGCCATTGCATGATCCGTATCGTGTCGGCCGCAAGCTCTACCTTCCCCATGGGTGCAGGAAGCTGGCTGCAAGATCATAAGCCGGATCGCCCCAAAGGCCTACGGGCGCCGCGCGATCCAACCTCGCTCCGCCAGTACGATTCGGTCGTGATGAACGGCGCCATGCAGCGGAATTTCGGCTGCGGGTTTATCGAGCGTCGCATAGGCTATGCCCACCGAGCGCGCATATAGGTCGCGCGCCGTATCGGGCCATATCCGGACATCAGCGGCAAAAAAATCGCTCAGATACTCACGCAACGGCACCAGGTTCTCTGGTTCGTTGGGGCGGCTGACATGCAGCATGCCCACCAGATTGGCGATTGCATTGTTGCCTGCGCATCTTTCCGTCCAGCGCGGGTTCGGACAGCATCCTGCCTTCTGCCCACTCGGTCAGAACTGCATTCTCGGCGGTGCCGAAATGGCGTATGGCTCCATCCCCGCGATACCATCGAGCAGGCTGCCGGACCTCTCAGGGCTTCCAACGCCTGGCTTGTAGATACGCAAAGCCGCCGGGCTGTTGTCGTCGCGCTGCACCTTATAGGTCCATGCTTCTGAGGTCTCAGCCACTTGGGTAAGCTTGAAAGGCTCCAGCGGATGGCAGCCTTGTTGAGGACTGTGTCGTGCGGTGCGGTGCCGATCGAACCCCCTGTAAAGCGTTTGGGGCGCGCGCGGGAAAGAATCACTGTCGGTTCGATACACACGCTTTCTAGCAATTTCGGGCGCGCCGTCTGGTTCCGCTAAAATGATGCACCATTACGGTTTGTCGAGCCAGGGCATCAACCTGATACGGGGAGAGGCTTGGGAGGGATTCGGCACTACCTTCGGCGCATCGTCAGAAAGGCCAGCGTCCAGTTCGTCGAGCCTAGCCAGTGCGACGCTGAGAAGATGATCATCCCTGCATCGAACCAGACCTCGTTTGGCCAGCATTGCCCTTGCTTGCTCAATGCGGTCCTTGGCCAGTAAGTATGCTGTCGGCATTGGGCGTCTCCGGAGCTGTCTGCGCGCACTTACGGGTAGAAAGTGTGGATGAGTCGGACCAGCGCATCCCCCCAATTGCGCACAAGACTAGCCTCCCATGGTAAAGTCCGCTTGAAGCAAGTGTCCGGATTTTAAACGCTTTTTAGCGGCTCGGGTGCCAGTAACACCGGCCTCCCGCCAGTATCGGGGCCAGGATAAGGGCCGCACATGACGGCAACTAGGCCTTCTTTTTGGGAAGGTCTTCGCGTTTTGTCGAAGCGAACTCTTCCAGCTCTTTTTCAGTCATCGAGTCGACCATGTCGCGTGAAGCGCCCTTGAGATCCTTCTTCGGCATCTCACCGCGTTTGCAGATAGGGCAGCACCTGCTGCTTTTTGCTGTGCTTTGGATTTGGCTGGCATCTTAATTCTCCTTGCTGAACAGGAGAAATGGCTCTGTTGAACCCGTTTCCAAGGAATCGGCGACCTAGTGCTTATCCTTGTGTTTGTCCTCAAGGAAGCGCTTCTCGAACTGGCCAAGCACCATCGTGATAACAAGCGCCAGCACCGTCGCCAGAACAGCGACCGAAAAGAACCCCGAGCCAGCCGCACACCGATTGCACCGGCCATCCAGAGCCCGGCTCCCGTGGTCAAACCCTTGATATCGGTCCCAGAGCGGATGATGGCACCTGCCGCAAGAAAGCAACGCCCGCCGTTACGGCCTCAATGACACGGATGGGGTCGAGCCGAGCGATGGTGTCGGCGTCCAAATCGACCATCTCGTGATAAATTTCGAAGGTCATGATCGTGAAAGAGGCGGCTGGCGTGGAAACGAGCATGTGCGTGCGCAAACCGGCGGATGTTTCTTGATTTCGCGTTCGAGCCCGATCAGCGCGCCCAGCACCGCTGCAACGAGCAACCGAACGGCAATCAAGGCAAACGGCTCGTGAGTGGATTGCCCCCCAGCGCCAGTAAATCTTCCATTTGATCGAACCCCCGAAATATCCGGTAAAACGCGCTTGGCGTCCGGAAGTTCCAGAAGTCAGAAGGGCCAGACGATAGGAATCATAATCATGGCGATAGCGAAGACCACTACGTTCATCACCGCTCCTATGCGCACGAAGTCGAAGAACTTGTATCCGCCCGCGCTATAGACAAGCGTATTGGTCTGATATCCGATCGGGTGAGAAAGCTGGCGCTTGCGCAAACATGACAGCCACCACAAAGGGCCGCGGATCGAGCCGAGACTGCTGGCGAGCCCTATCGCCACAGGGGTGACGATCACCGCCACGGCATTATTGTCACGATTCTGTGATTATAGAGGAAAGAATATAGACCACGCCCAGTGCGAACAGGGGTGAGAGGGCCACCAGATAGGGCGCGATGACCTGAACGATATTCTCGATCAGTCCACAATTTTCCATGCCCACGCCAACGCCGAGCATGGCAATGATGAGGCCAAGGATTCTCCAATCGCGGCCTGCACGGCCTCGTCGGGTTCCACACAGCGGTTGGCCAGCACTGTGGCTGCCCCGATCACCGCCAGCCGCAATCGGCATCAACCCAGTGCCGCCCCGACAACGACGGCAATCAGCACGCCGATGGCAATGGGAGCGCGCGCCCTGCGGAAACCGCGCTCGGCGGGCTCGAAACATTGACAAGATCATAGTCTTCTACCATGCGCCGCAAATCTTCGGGTGCCCCCTCGATCAAAAGGGTATCGCCAACCTCAATGGGAGCGGTTTCGAACCGCTCGGCGAGATTGGCACCGCGGC
>JACADM010000098.1_pt1 | contig 50892 bp, 67 predicted proteins | sample 7512371 | NCBI WGS metagenome assembly JACADM01 (sample SAMN14389041, study PRJNA612141) | algae metagenome | isolation source: non-axenic algae culture | place: India: Navi Mumbai | collected 2017-01
ATCGACTCGACCGAGGCAATGCGTCCCATGTCCGTGACGATACCGGTGAACATGTCAGCTCCTTTCGCGGACAAAATGCGTCATCGTGTCAGCGCCGATCCTGCGGGCTCCGACATTGCGGAAACGGACACTGGCGGTGACCATGTCGGCACCGCGCGAGCCGAACGGCAGGATGCCCCCTTCCCCGATCACCAAGTCGCTTTGCGAGATGATGACCTCGTCGGCAAGATCTGTATCGAGGAAGGCGCGCGCAACTGTCGAGCCGCCCTCCACCATCAGCTTGGTGATGCCGCGCTGTCCCAGAGCCCGAACGGCCGTGCGCGGGTCGATCGGCTCTCCCTTGGCTCTGGCCAGCCGGATCACGGTGCACCCGGCGACCGTCAGCGCCTCCACCTTTTCAGGATCGGCATCGGCGGCGACAAGCAGCCAGAGCGGATTTCGCCCGCGGTCTGAACCAGCTTGCTGTCGAGCGGGAGCCGTGCATTCGTATCGAGAATGATGCGCACGGGAGACCGGTGCGACAGCCCGGGCAAGCGACAGTTGAGCGAGGGGTCGTCGGCGAGTGCCGTGCCGATGCCGACGAGGATGCCGTCGCATTCGGCCCGCAGGATATGCACCCGCCGAAACACATCCTCGCGGTGATGGCAACCTGTCCGGCGCCACGGCGGCCGATGAAGCCGTCGCGCGACACAGCGAGCTTCAGAACGACCAGCGGGCGGCCACGCGTCAGCCGGCTTACATGGCCGGCATGCAGGGCGCTGCAGAGCTCTTCGCGCACGCCGGAACGGACCTCGACACCGGCGGCCTCCAGCATCGCGACGCCGCGGCCGGCAACGCGCGGATTGGGGTCGAGCAGGCCGATCACGACACGGCGAATGCCGGCTTCGGCAAGTGCCACGCAGCATGGACCGGTGCGCCCCTGGTGAGAGCATGGTTCGAGCGTGACATAGCATGTGGCTCCGCGCGCAGCCTCGCCCGCCTGCGCAAGCGCGACGACTTCCGCATGCGGACCGCCCGGAGGACGGGTGTAGCCGCGGCCGACGATGACGGGGCCGTCACCATCGTCGCGCACGATCAGTGCGCCGACTGCCGGGTTGGGCCACACACGGCCGAGCGCACGCCGCGCATAGGATGCGGCGGCTGCCATGAATCGTTCGTCGTGCCAGCTGTCCGGCATGGTCAGGTATGTCCGAGGGTCAGGTCTCGTCGAAGGCCGCAGCGTCCGGCCCGCTCATTTCGTCGAGAAGGGCCTCGAAGTCCTTGGCTTCCCGGAAATTCTTGTAGACGGAGGCAAAGCGCACATAGGCGACGTCGTCGATCACCTTCAACCCTTCCATCACCAGGTTGCCGATGTCGCTCGCCTTGATGTCGCTTTCGCCCGAGCTTTCGAGCTGGCGAACGATTCCGCTCACCATCCGTTCCAGGCGCTCCGGTTCGACGGGACGCTTGCGGGTGGCGATGCGAACCGACTGCATCAGCTTGTCGCGGTCGAAGGGTACGCGACGACCGCTGCGCTTGATCACGGTCAGCTCGCGCAACTGGACGCGCTCGAAGGTGGTGAAGCGACCGCCACAGGCGGTGCAGATCCGGCGACGACGGATTGCGGTGTTGTCTTCCGTGGGACGCGAGTCCTTCACCTGGGTATCGTCACAACCGCAATAAGGGCACTTCATGCGCTATGGGCTCCGGACCAGTGAGCCGCCTTCGCGGCGACCCACAAGACTGGGTGCCGGCGCGCCTTTGGCGCACCGGCTGTCAATCAAAGGTTCGGGTAGATCGGGAAGCGATCGGTCAGAGCGATCACCTTTTCCTTCACCCGGGCTTCGACCTCGGCATTGCCGTCGTCGCTGTGCTGCTGCGCAGGCCGTCCAGCACCTCGACGATCAGCCGGCCGATCTCGCGGAACTCGCCCTGGCCGAAACCGCGGGTAGTACCGGCCGGCGTCCCGAGACGGATGCCCGAGGTGACGAACGGCTTTTCGGGATCGAACGGAATGCCGTTCTTGTTGCAGGTGATGTTGGCCCGGCCGAGAGCCGCCTCGGCGCGCTTGCCGGTGGCGTTCTTCGGGCGCAGGTCGACCAGCATCAGATGGTTGTCGGTACCGCCGGAGACGATATCGAGCCCCTGCTCCTGCAGGCTGGCGGCAAGCGCCTTGGCGTTGGCGACGACAGCGTGGGCGTAGGTCTTGAACTCAGGCTGCAGCGCCTCGCCGAGGGCAACGGCCTTCGCGGCGATGACATGCATCAGCGGACCACCCTGCAGACCCGGGAACACCGCCGAGTTGATCTTCTTGGCGATGGCCTCGTCATTGGTGAGGATCAGACCGCCGCGCGGACCGCGCAGAGACTTGTGCGTGGTGGTGGTGACGACATGCGCATGCGGCAGCGGCGAAGGATGCGCGCCGCCGCGACGAGGCCGGCAATGTGCGCCATGTCGACCATGAAATACGCGCCGACCGAGTCGGCGATCTCGCGCAGACGCTTCCAGTCCCAGGTGCGGGAGTAGGCCGTGCCACCGCCGATGATCAGCTTGGGCTTGTGCTGCTCGGCGAGGCGCGCGATCTCGTCCATGTCCAGCATGTGGTCGTCCTGGCGCACGCCGTAGGACACGACGTTGAACCACTTGCCGGACATGTTGACCGGCGAGCCGTGGGTCAGGTGACCGCCCGAGTTCAGATCGAGACCCATGAACGTGTCGCCCGGCTGCAGCAGCGCCAGAAACACGGCCTGGTTCATCTGGCTGCCGGAGTTCGGCTGCACGTTGGCGAACTGGGCGCCAAACAGCGTCTTTGCGCGATCGATGGCAAGCTGCTCGACCACGTCGACATACTCGCAGCCGCCATAATAGCGCTTGCCCGGATAGCCTTCGGCATACTTGTTGGTGAGGATCGTGCCCTGCGCCTCGAGGACGGCCAGAGACACGATGTTCTCCGACGCGATCAGCTCGATCTCGTGGCGCTGGCGACCCAGTTCGCTGGTGATCGCAGCGTTGATCTCGGGATCCGCATCGGCAAGCGAGCGCGTGAAGAAGTTCGGATAAATCGCCGTGTCGAGCGAGGTGTCAGTCATCGACATCGTCGGTCCCCTCTAGCAGTCCTGAAGTGAGATCAATCGCGCATGGCGACCATTGGCGCCGTCGGAACAATGCCGGACCGGCCAGACCAAAAGGTCACGCCAGATAGCACAGCCATTCGCGGGAACCAAGGGCCATTGCCCGGCCGCGACATCTCGCCGGCTCAGCTCCACGCAGCAGGATCAGCGTGCCGGCGCCTCTTCCGCAAGACGCCTCATCAGCTTCCGCAGCGCGAGTTGCTGCAGGTCGGACTGCGTCGCCTGAACAGGACCGAGCACGACGACCTCGATACCGGTCGTGGCGTCGATCGCCGTTACCTTGACCTGCCGGCCGACGGGGTAGAACTCGAAATAGACCTCGCCTTTCGGCTGCCTTCCAACGGTCACGACATCATCCGTCCGACACGAGCAAGACTGCCGCGTTCCGACCGGACGAGACCGCCCGAAGGCGACCCGTCCTTGTCCGGATGCGACAGCCTGCCGATCACTGCAGGGAAGCGCTTCCGACAGCGGCCTCGCTCATGAGAACGCCGTCGCGATTGTAGATGTCCTCACGGAAATGGATCACGCCTTCGGCGGTCGCCCAGGCGGTGACGTAGGACATGTAGATCGGGATCTTGGTGCCGAGCTTCACATCTTCACGCGCGCCGGAGCGGATCGTCTCGTCGACCCGTGCGCGACTCCAGTCGGATGTCGTGCTTTCCAGCAGCCAGGTGATCAGTTCGCGGACGTTCTGCACGCGCACGCAACCGGACGAATGGAAGCGGTAGTCGGAGCCGAACAGCGACTTGGACGGCGTGTCGTGCAGGTAGACCTGGTGCGTGTTGTGGAAGTTGATACGCACCGACCCCAGCGAATTGATCTCGCCCGGCTCCTGGCGGAACTGGTACTGAGTCGCTTCGTCGGTGTTCCAGTTGATCTGCTGCCAGGCGAGCTCGTTGCCCTTCCAGTCGAAGATCCGGATGCGATTCTTCTCCAGGTATGCCGGATCCTGGTTCATCTTGGGGATCAGGTCCTTGCGGATGATCGAAACCGGCACGGTCCAGTACGGATTGAAGTTGAGTTCGTAGATCGACGAGTTGAGAATCGGCGTCTGACGATCGATCTTGCCGACGACCGCCGTATGCCGCGAGCGCACCCGGCCGTTCTCGACCGCCTCGATTTCTGCCGCCGGGATGTTGACCATCACGTAACGGTCACCGAGGAAGCCGGACATGGAGCGCAGGCGCACCAGATTGGTTTCGAGCTGCCCCAGACGCACATCGGCCGGAACATTCATGGCAACGAGCGTGGTCTGCCCCACCACGCCGTCCGGCGTCAGGCCGTGGCGCAGCTGGAAACGACGCACGGCAGCGTCGACATAAGAATCGAAGGTATCGGACAGGCCGGCGGTCTGCTCGAGGTCGCCCGACACCATCAGTCGGCGGCGCAGCGAGAGCACATGCTCATCGCGCATACCCAGGCGCATCGCCTTCTTGCCGCTGGTGACCGGCTGCCAGCCCCCCTGCTGCACGATCATCGAGTAGCGCTGTATCGCGGTCTCGACATAGGTCGCGGTATCGGGAGACAGGGTGGGAAACGAGGATTCGACGGCCTGCAGGCTGCGCATGGTCGTATCGAACTGATCGTTCCATTCGACGCGCGCTGCTGCTCGAGCCTCATCTGCACGGGCGCAGGCTGCGCAAGCGCATCGCCCCCGATTGCGACGGACGCGAAAAGCCCCGTCAGTGCCAGTGCGGCGCCACGCGCTCCTGCCCGAAGGCCGAGAAGGCGCCCATCGAAGAGGTCGGTTGCTGCAAATCCCACCGTATCGACTCCAGTCCCAGGTCAAGCTCAGAAAGGTCTCGTTAGGGATACGCCGACGGCATTAACAAATGCTCACAGCCGTTGACAAAGGAGACCCGCCCCGGCCCGACGCGGCAAGAACTCTGCCCGGACCACGCTTCATCGCTAACGGATGACGCAACGGTTCCTAAGCCATCCTATTATGGCGCATTCATGTCGCGGCGCAAAAAACGCGAGACGACAGCCGGACACAGCGAAGCCGCCTCGCGCGTTCTGCACGAGGCGGCTTCGATGAGGACGAACCGGGCAATCCCCCGATAGTCAGAGACGGTAGAGGATCTGATCGGTCCAGAAGCGCTCCAGGCGACGCAGCGAACGGTTCAGAACCTTGAAGTCGTCGGGGCCGATCTCGCCAACCTGCTCGACCGACAGCATGTGCCGCTCGTACAGGGCGTTCACCTTCTCCGCCACGTCCTTGCCCTTCGCCGTCAGGCTGACACGAACCGAACGGCGGTCGGTCCGCGACCGCTGGTGATGGATGAAGCCCATGTCGACAAGCTTCTTCAGGTTGTAGGACACGTTCGAGCCGAGATAGTAGCCGCGGGTCCGCAGTTCGCCGGCGGTCAGCTCGGCATCGCCGATGTTGAACAGCAGCAGAGCCTGCACGCTGTTCACGTCTGCACGTCCCTCGCGGTCGAACTCATCCTTGATCACGTCGAGCAGTCGCCGATGCAGACGCTCGACCAGCGTCAAAGCTTCCAGGTAGAGCGGCTTGATGTCATCGCTCTCTTCAGCCTGCAACGCGACGTCGACTGCCTTCTTTGCGGTCATCATTTGTTTGCGCCTCATGTATTGTTAGCGGTGCGTTTTTTGTCACCTTGAGACTGACAATACGGGACGGTCTCTAAAATCCGCTAAAAAGGAGACTAAATCTCCGGTTAACGCGCAAATGCGATGCAGGACGCGACGAAATACAGTCTGTTAACGATATTTTCTCGCGAAGTTCACGGTTTCAGCGACCGCTCAAACAAGTCAGGCGCGAAACGGTCTCCCGTTCCGCGCCTGCTGCAGTGCCAGGTGTCCAGCGCGAGGACGGTTCAGGCCTCGGTCTTGCCGCGCAGGAACCGGACGATGCCGGAAAAGTCCGTGTTCGCGTCGCCGCCATTGCAGAAAAGATTGTAGAGGGCCGCGGCCTCGGCACCGAGCGGCGTGGATGCGCCGCTGGCATGCGCCGCTTCCTGAGCCAACTTGAGGTCCTTGAGCATCATTGCTGCCGCAAAGCCCGGCTGATAGTCGCGATTGGCCGGCGACGTCGGAACCGGCCCCGGCACCGGGCAATAGGTCGTCAGCGACCAGCATTGGCCGGACGCCGTGGAGGAAATGTCGAACAGCTTCTGCGGGTCGAGACCGAGACGCTCGGCGAGAACGAACGCCTCGCAGGTGCCGATCATCGAGATGCCCAGCAACATGTTGTTGCAGATCTTCGCGGCCTGACCGGTGCCGGCGCCGCCCGCGTGCACGATCGTCTTGCCCATCACGTCCAGATACGGACGGCCGCCTCAAACGCCGCATCCGGACCGCCGACCATGAAAGTGAGCGTACCGGCCGAGGCACCGCCGACACCGCCGGACACCGGCGCGTCGACCATCGGCATGCCGGCTTTCTCGGCAGCGGCCGCAACAAAGCGCGCGCTTTCCACGTCGATGGTCGAGCTGTCGATGAGCAGCGTCCCCGGGCGGGCATGGGCCAAGATGCCGTCCTCGCCGGCATAGACCTTGCGCACATGCGCCCCGGCCGGAAGCATGGAGACGATCACATCGGCGTCGGAGGCCAGTTCCGCGAGATTGTCCGCCGTCTTGCCGCCAGCCTCGACGAGGCGCGCCTTGGCCTCCGCCGAGAGGTCGAGGCCGCGCACCTCGTGCCCTGCCTTGACCAGATTGGCGGCCATCGGACCACCCATGTTCCCAAGCCCGATAAACCCGACCTTTGCCATAAGCACTTCTCCCTTTCCGCCCCGACGGCGGCACAGTCACTCCCACCCGCGGCAGAACGCGGACCTAGCAGTTCAAGCGATCCGGAGCTGGCCTCCCTGCCCCGGGCCGCAATCTTGCGCGATCAGCGTCGCTGCTCTCTCTCGCTGAGGTAGAGCAGGATGAGGTAGATCGCGATGGTCGTCAGATAGAAGGCAATCTCGTACGGGCGCCGCCCGAAGATGTCGGCGAAGAGCGTGTGCATCACCACTGGGTGAGCGCCCGGGTCAGCCACATGACCGTGCCCCAGGACACGGTCAGCCACAGGCCGATGGCCGCGACCAGATCGAGAACACCGAAGAAGACCGTCGCTGCCTGCCATTCGACGGGCATTTCCCAGAACCATTGGCCGCGCCAAGGCGAGAAGCCGACAATGCGCGCCCAGTGGATCAGGCCGCTGAAGATCAGCAGCACGGCAATGGCCCGCAAGTACCAGACAAGCGTCACGGACCAGGCCGGCCTGTGCTTCAGATAATCCAGAAACAGCGTGGTCATGGACGAACCTTTCTGCTCCGCCCGGGCGCCTTAGATTCCCAGGCAGACGACATCACACATCGAGATCGCCGCCGACGGGCATCTCGAAATGCGCCAGGATGTCCGCTTCGGTCACATCGGCCAGTTCGGCGGGCGACCACTTCGGCGCATTGTCCTTGTCGACGATGACCGCACGCACACCCTCGTAGAAGTCGGCGCCCTGGAGGATATGGCAGACGATGCGGTATTCGAGGCGCATGCAGGCCTCGAAGTCGAGGGTGGCGCCGCGGCGGAGCTGCTGGAACGCAAGCATCACGCTGGTCGGCGACTTGGACCGAATTACGGCCGCCAGATTGCCGGCCCACCCGGCATCCGCATCCTCCGCTTTACCAGAACGCTCGTCGAGCGCAGAGAGGATCTCGGCAACCGATCCGCGGCCGAAGATGTCGGCGATGGCCGGCGCACGCGCGGCAAGCGGCGCCTCTCCGGCGTCGTGACGTGCCGCGTAGCGGGCGATCGTTCCGTCGACATCATCGGTTTCGGTCAGCTCGCGGGTCAGCTCCTCCATGTCGGCGGCAGCGATGCCGTGGGTCAGAATGCCGGTCCACAGGCAGTCCGCCTGCTTCAGCCGGCCCGCAGACAAGGCCGCCATCATGCCGGTCTCCTGCGGCATGCGCGGCAGGAACCAGGACCCACCGACATCCGGGAAGAAGCCGATGCCCGTCTCCGGCATGGCGAACGTGGTGCGCTCTGTGCCGACGCGGTGGCTGCCGTGAACGGATACGCCGACGCCGCCGCCCATGACGATCCCGTCGATCAGCGCGACATAGGGCTTGGGAAAGCGCTTCACGCGCACATTGAGGCGGTATTCGTCGCCGAAGAATTGAGCGCGCGTCGGATCGCCCGACATGCCCTGATCGTAGATCTTGCGGATGTCGCCGCCGGCGCAGAAGGCGCGGTCGCCGGCACCACGCACGATCACATGGCCAATGGCATCGTCGATCGCCCAGCGGTCCAGCTGGTCGATCATATCCAGCACCATTCCCTGCGTCAGCGCATTGAGCGCCTTCGACGGTTCAGGGTCACAACGCCGGCACGGCCGATCCGCTCAAACAGGATCTCGGGTTCGCTCATCAAGTATCCTCAACAAATTCGCCAGAAGTCTCGTCTTATTCCAAACGCCGACGGAACATCGCGCGCAAAAATACGGTCGCCCCGTCAATCTTTCAGGAGGTCTCGAGCGATGATCACACGCATGATCTCGTTGGTACCTTCCAGAATCTGATGCACGCGGACGTCACGCAGATAACGCTCCACCGGATAGTCACGCAGATAGCCGTAACCGCCGTGCAATTGCAACGCCTCGTTGACGACGGAGAAGCCCACATCGGTTGCCATGCGCTTGGCCATGGCCGCCATGCGCGTGGCATCCGGCGTCTTCGCGTCGACCAGGGTCGCCGCCTTGTGGAGCAGCAGGCGGGCCGCCTCCAACTCCGTCGCCATGTCGGCAAGTCGGAACTGCAGCGCCTGGAATTCGGCTAGCGGGCGCCCGAACTGCCGGCGCTCCTTCAGATACGCGATGGAGCGGTCGAGGCAGCTCTGCGCCGCCCCGAGCGAGCAGGCGCCGATGTTGAGACGCCCGCCGTCGAGACCCGCCATGGCGATGCGGAAGCCTTCGCCCTCCTCACCGATCCGGTTCGCGACCGGCACCGGCAATCCGAGAAGTTCACCTGCGCGGTCGGCTGGCTCTTCCAGCCGAGCTTGACCTCTTGGGCGCCGAAGCTGAGGCCGGGCGTGTCTTTCTCGACGACGAGGCAGGTGATACCCTTGGGCCCTCCCCTCCGGTGCGCACCATCACGACATAGACGTCCGATACGCCCCCGCCGGAGATGAAGGCCTTCGACCCGTTCAGCACATAATGATCGCCGTCGAGCGCCGCGCGGGTGCGCAGGCTCGCCGCGTCCGATCCGGATCCCGGCTCCGTCAGGCAATAGCTGGCAAAGCGCGCCATCGAACACAGGTCGGGGAGAAACCGCTCGCGCTGCTCCTGCGAGCCGAAGCGGTCGATCATCCAAGCGGCCATGTTGTGGATGGGATATAAGCGGCCGTCGAGGTGCAGCCTGCGGCCAGTTCCTCGAAGATCACCGCCGCATCGAGCCGCCCGAGCCCAGACCCGCCGACATCGTCGCCGACATAAATCCCGCCGAAGCCGAGTTCGGCCGCCTTGCGGAGCGTCTCGACCGGAAAGAACGAGTTCTCGTCCCATTCCGCGGCGTGCGGTTCCATCTCGTCGCGCGCAAACTGGCGAGCGACATCCTGAAACGCACGCTGGTCTTCCCGAGTGCAAAATCCATTGTCAGCCTCCTCCCAGAGCCCTGTCGCGACGCGAGGCCGCACAGCCCCGATCTCCCGACGGTAGATTGCTGGATTATCCAGCCCCCGGGCCTGCGTCAATCCGGCCAAGGGTCAGAGCCTCCGGCAGGCTTCCGATTGGCCCCGTCACAGTGCTAGGGTCCGCCCAAACCGATCAACACCCCTGCAGGGAAGTCCAGATGACCGCTCACCAGCGCCCCACACCGAAGGCCCACGACGTCGACAGCATCGTCGGCGGACGCCGCATGCGCCGCAACCGCCGCACGGATTGGTCGCGCCGGATGGTGCGCGAGAACACGCTGACGGTCGACGACCTGATCTGGCCGCTGTTCCTCACCGAGGGCACCGGCATCGAGCAACCGGTTCCGTCCATGCCCGGCGTCATGCGCTACAGCGTCGACAACATCGCTCGCCAGATCGAGGAAGCCGCGGAGCTGGGGATTCCCGCAATCGCGCTCTTCCCCAACACGATCCCTCGCTACGGGATGCCGACGGTTCGGAAGCTCTCAACCCGGAAAACCTGATCTGCCGCGCCTGCCGCGCCATCAAGGACACCGGCCTGCCGATCGGCATCGTCACCGATGTGGCGCTCGACCCTTACACCAGCCACGGCCATGACGGCCTGATGAAGGGCGAAACGATTCTCAACGACGAGACAGTGGCCCAGCTGGTGGCACAGGCGCTGCTGCAGGCCGAGGCCGGAGCCGACGTCATCGCGCCGTCCGACATGATGGACGGGCGTATCGGCGCGATCCGCGCCGGGCTCGACGCCGCCGGCTATCGCGATGTCCAGATCATGTCTTATGCGGCGAAATATGCGTCCGCCTTCTACGGTCCGTTCCGCGACGCGGTAGGGACTAACGCGACGCTCGTCGGCGACAAGCGCACCTACCAGATGGATCCGGCCAACAGCGACGAGGCGCTCCATGAGGTCGCTCTGGATCTGGAAGAAGGCGCCGACATGATCATGGTCAAGCCGGGCATGCCCTATCTCGACATCATCCGCCGGGTGAAGGACACGTTCGAGCGGCCGACCTTCGCCTATCAGGTGTCCGGCGAATACGCGATGATCATGGCTGCGGCCGGAAACGGCTGGCTCGACGGCGAGAGCGCGCCATGATGGAGAGCCTGATGGCCTTCAAGCGCGCCGGCGCAGACGGGGTTCTGACCTATTTCGCCCAGCGCGCAGCGCGCAAGCTCAAGGGACTCGACTGACCAGAACCGGCCCTGCCCCGCTCAGGGCAGGATCTGCGGCCCGCGCGGCGGGCGCGCCATGAGGCTCGCAAGGTCCTCCAGTGCTCGCCGGTAAACATCTTCGCCGGCAATGCTGCCGAGACACAGGCGCACCGCTTCCGGTGCGCCGCGTGGCTCGGCGGCGAAGAAGAAACGCGCCGGCGCAACACGTACGCCAAGCGCCTCAGCTTCCGCCGCGAACGCATCGGCCGACCACCCACCCGCAAGCTCCAGCCAGGCCAACCCGCCTTGCAATGCCTCCGGCTTGAGCTGCGGAAAAAGCTGCTGCGCGATTGCGGCCCTTTCAGAAATCCCCAGGCGCACCTTCGCCAACCGGGCCTCAAACCCGCTGTCGGACAGGATATGCGCGGCGACCCGCGTCAGCAGTGGCGACACCATCAGGCTGAGTGCGTTCTCGACCGCGAGAATCTGACGCGCAAGCGGTCTGGGCGCTGCGACGAAACCGACGCGCAGGATCGGCGCAACGCATTTTGAAAGACCCGTGACGAGCACCGTGCTGTCTGGAAGAAATTCCGAGACCCCGGTACGCGCGTCCTCTTCTGCCAGGAAATCGTAGATTCTGTCCTCGACAACCACGACGCCATGGCGTGCGGCGACCTCGGCGAGTTGCTCACAGCGCCCGGCCGACATCCGTCGCCCTGTCGGGTTTTGCGTCGACGGCATGAGAAAGACACAGGCGATGTTGGCGCGTCGGCACAAGCCCTCGAACGCCTCCGGATCCATCCCCTCGTCGTCCATCCTTACTGGATGAAGCCGCGCACGGGCGGCGCTCGCCGCGCTGATCACGCCCGGATAGGTGAGCGCATCGCAAGCGATCCCGCCGCCGTTTTCAGTGAGAGCCAGAAAGGTGGAGGCAATCGCCGCCTGCGCGCCGGCAGTCACCACGATCTCGTCGGCGTTCAACTCTCTGACCTGCCGGCCGAGAAAGCGCGCCGCAATGCCCCTGATCTCTTCGTCCTCTCCGGGCGTGAGATAGGCCAGCGGCATGCCTCCCTGCGCAAGCTCCGTCTGTGCGGCGGCCAACGCCGCGCCGATCAGAGCCGAAGCGTCTTCGATCAGGAAGCTGTTGACCGCAAGATCGGCGATGCCGTCACCCCCCCTTCCGGAAGGCTGGGGAAAGGCAAGCTTGCGATCGCCCGAGGTTATGAACGTGCCGCGCCCCACTTCGCCATGCGCCAGGCCCGCCAGCTCCAGCGCCGATAAGCGCGCGCAACGGTTCCCGGCGCGCAGCCAAGCTTCCACGCGGCTTCGCGGATCGGCGGCAGGCGGTCGCCGGGCGCCAATAGACCACGCTCGACGCAGGAGCGCAGATGCGCCTCGAGCGAGCGTACTGTGACCGGCTCGTCGAGGCCGGAGGGAATGTCGGGCAATATTGTCACAAGAACAATGTTACGATTGTAACACGAATTGTTTCAAGTCAATTCTGCCGGCGAAACACAATCCGCGACCAAGCCGGTCGCCCTGATGAAGTCGCTGCCAGATGCCCTCCGATCTGCTGATGCCGATTGCCCAGTTCGGGCTGCTTGCCCTTTTCGTCTCCGCCATGGTCGGCTCTCCCGGTCCGCGAACATGGCCCTGATGGCGAATGGCATCTCCTTCGGCGCGCGCCCTGCCGTCCCGTTCATGCTGGGCAGATGTCCGGCTTCCAGGTCATCTACTGGCTGAATGTCGCCGGTCTTTTCGCGCTGCTGAAGAGTGCTCCGCAGGTCTTCGAGGTCCTTCGACTTCTGTGCCTCGGGTACATCCTCTATCTCGCCTGGGTGATCGTCCGCAGCCCGGTGCGTGGAGGCGCCAAGGCCGACCGCGTCCCCGGCTACGGCGCGGATTCTGGGTGCATCCGCTGAACCCGAAGGCCTACGCGATGCAGATCGCCGGGATCAGCCAGTTCGTCTCGGCAGAGCGCTACTTCGCGGATGCACTGGTCCTGTCGCTGACGTTCTTCTGCCTCGGCGGCTTTCTGAACGGCCTTTGGCTGCTCGCCGGAAGCTGGCTGCGCAGCAATGCAAGCGGCACACGGCTGCTCAACGCGCTGCGGATCGCCTTGGCCGGCCTGATGGTCGGCTCCACCATCCTGAGCTTGCAAATGATCCTGCTTGATGGCAGGTGAGCGGACCTTTCCCGCAGCTTCAGGCCCTCCCGATGCAGGTATCCCTCGAGACGATCACTCAGGCGGCAGCGCTCATCCACGGGGCTGTGATGCGGACCCCGTGCCTGCCGGCGCCGAAGCTGTCGTTGCTGACGGGCGCGGAGGTCTTCGTCAAATACGAGAACCTGCAGGTCACCAACGCGTTCAAGGAGCGCGGTGCGCTCGTGAAGCTGTCGTCGCTCGCCGACAGCGAGCGCAAGCGAGGCGTCATCGCCATGTCGGCCGGCAATCACGCACAGGCCGTCGCCTATCACGCCGCCCGCCTCGGCATTCCGCCACCATCGTGATGCCGGAGCCCACCCCCTTCGTGAAAGTCGCCGCAACGCGCGGCTACGGCGCCCGCGTGGTGCTGGCCGGCGAGGTACTCGCAGATGCTCAGGCCGAAGCAGAGCGAATTGCCAGTGAGGAAGATCTCGTCTGGGTCCACCCCTATGACGATGCGGCGATCATTTCGGCCAAGGCACGATTGCGCTGGAAATGCTGGAGGACCAGCCGGATCTCGACTGCCTCGTCGTTCCGGTCGGCGGCGGCGGACTGATCTCCGGCATGGCCGTTGCCGCAAAGGCTCGAAAGCCCGGGATCGAGGTCGTCGGCGTCGAGGCGGCGCTTTACCCCTCGATGCTCGCGCATTGCGCGGAGAAGCGGTCACCTGTGGTGGAGCGACCCTTGCCGAGGGCATCGCCGTCAAGAATGTCGGCAGCCTGACGCTGGAGATTGTCCGCCAGACGGTCGACGACATTCTGCTTGTCGACGAGGCGACATTGGAGCGCGCGGTGAACGCCTATCTGACCCGGCAGAAGACGATGGCCGAGGGCGCGGGCGCGGCCGGCCTTGCCGCCCTTCTCGCCTATCCGGAGCGCTTTGCCGGCAAGCGTGTCGGCCTTGTCCTGTGCGGCGGCAACATCGATCCCCGGCTGCTCTCATCCATTATGGTGCGCGAACTGGCACGCGAGGGACGGCTGTTGTCGATCCGCATCACCACAGCCGACCGGCCGGGCATCCTTGGCGAGATCTCGACGCTGATCGGTCGGCTCGGCGGCAACATTCTCGAAGTTTCGCACCACCGGTTGTTCCTGAACGTTCCGGCCAAGGGCACGACCCTCGACGTCACCATGGAAACGCACGACCCGGACCACGCAGGCCGCATCCTGTCTGCGCTGGAACAGGCCGGGCACTCGGTTCGCACACTTGATCTCGGCGAATCGCGCATCTGAGGCGGCGGCGCGCGTCACGGCTCCCGGGGCATTTGACATGGGCCGCCATCGTCACCACCTGCAAGGCAACAAGGAGCACGCCGCCAATGCAGGACCGCAGCGCACAGGGCATCGACGACATGAACGACGGACGTGGTGTGAGCGGACTGGATCGCGCCTCTTTGACAGCGTGCGCACCAATCGCATCATCGCTTTCCTCATCGATGCGGCGTCATCATTGCGCTGACGCTGGCCGGCGGCTTGCTGCTGCTGTTTCTCGGGCTGTTCACGTTCGGCCTCGGCTGGCTGCTGTTCCCGGTTCTGGGACCGGGTGTCGCGCTTGCCTATGTCGGCTTCACGCTTGGCGGTCCGCACAGCGCCACGCCCGGCATGCGGACTATGGGCCTGACCATGCGAATGCTGAACGGCCGGCGTCCGGACATCCTGATCGCCGCGATCCACGCACTGCTGTTCTGGTTCTCCGTCAGCCTTCTGACGCCGTTGATCCTGCTCGTGAGCTTCTTCAACGCCGAGAAGCGGCTGCTGCACGACATCGTTCTCGGAGTGGCCGTGGTGAACCGCGGACGCGCAATGGATTGACCGGAATTTCCACCCGGCAAGCAAAACCATTTCGAACAACCAGCGGTGGATGGCCCCTTTGCCGCTTTGCTTAAGCCCCTCGGCCCGTTAAAAAAGCACATGGCGCGCGCTGCGCCGCACGCGCCCGCGTGCGTCCCGAACGAGGAGATGGGCCCGACGCATGCTGCCTGCCGATCCCGCGATGCTGCTGACCTTCGTGGTGATCGTGGTCACCGTCGTATTGTATGCGATGGAGCGCCTCGCACTCGAAGTCGTCGCACTCGGCTCCGTCGTCGCCTTCCTGCTGATTTTCACCTTTTTCAGCCGGCTGACCCGTCGGTCACGGTCAGTGCATCCGAGCTGCTCTCGGGCTTCGCCAATCCTGCGCTCGTTACTGTCATCTGCCTGCTGATCGTCGGCCAGGGTCTGTTCCAGACGGACGCGCTGGAAAAACCGGCAAGATCATCGTCGACGCCACGCGCAAACGGCCAATACTGGCAGCGGTGCCGATACTGATTGCGGTGGCAGTGATCAGCGGCTTCCTGAACAACACCCCGGTCGTGGTGATGTTCCTTCCCATCCTCTCGGCAGTCGCCGCTGCCCAGGGCAAGCCAGCCGGTCGCCTGCTGATGCCGCTGTCCTTCATCGCCATTCTCGGTGGCATGACGACCCTGATCGGCTCGTCCACCAACCTTCTGGTGGCCGATGTGGCGGCCCGAACGAGTGATGTCCGGCTCGGTTTCTTCAGCTTCACGGGATCGGCGTGATCCTCGCCAGCGTCGGCATTCTCTACGTGCTGGTGGTGATGCCGTTCCTGCTGAAGCCGCGCCGGTCGATGGCGGAGGAGATGCAAGTCTCCTCGGGCAAGCAGTTCATTGCTCAGATCGCCATCACCGCCGGCCACCCGCTGGGAGGGCGTCACGTCCGTCGCCGGGCTCTTCCCTGCCCTCAAGGACATGACGGTCCGGCTGGTGCAGCGCGGCGAGCGGCCGATCCTGCCACCGTTCGAGAATGTCACCTGATGCCTGGCGACACCGTGATCGTCGCGGCAACCCGCAACGCGCTGACGACCGCCCTTTCGCAGCGCCGGCCGCTGATGGCGACCGAAAGCGAAGAGCCGTCGGATGTCGAGACGTCGGCGCCGCAGCGCTCCCTCACCCTCGCCGAAGTGGTGGTTGCGCCCGCCTCGCGCCTTTCGGGGCGCACGATCGCGCAGAGCGGCTTTCACAGCGAGACGGATTGCGTGGTTATGGGCGTCCAGCGACGGTCTCGCATGCCGCGCATGGCGATGACCGAGATCCGTCTGGAACCGGGCGACGTGCTGCTGGTGGCCGGCCAGTCCACCGCCATCCAGAAGCTGCGGACGAACCGCGACGTCCTCCTGCTCGACTGGTCGGCTGCGGAGCTGCCGCCGCGACGGCTGGCGCCGAGAGCGCTGGCGATTTTCACGATAATGGTGATTGCGAGCGCCAGCGGCCTTGTTCCCATCGTAACGGCCTCGATCGCCGCCACCTTCGCCATGGTGATGTCCGGCTGCCTCAATGTGCGCCAGGCGCTGCGCGCCGTGGACAGCCGGATATTCATGCTGATCGGTGCGTCGATCGCCGCCGCAACTTCCCTCGAGGTGACAGGCGGAGCAAAGACCATCGCCGACCTTCTGGTCATGGTGCTGGAGGGTCAGCCGCCGATGATCATGTTGTCGGCGCTGTTCCTGCTGGTCATGCTGCTGACGAATGTGCTGTCGAACAACGCCACGGCCGTCCTGTTCACCCCCATCGCGGTGAACATGGCGATCCAGAGCGGCATGCCGGTGGAGGCGTTCGTGACCTGCGTCATCTTCGCCGCCAACTGCTCCTTCGCGACGCCCATCGGGTATCAGACCAACCTGATCGTCATGGGCCCCGGCCACTACCGCTTCTCGGATTTCATCGTCGCGGGAGCTCCGCTTGCCTTGCTCCTTTGGCTGACTTTTACTTTTGTTGCGCCCATATATTATGGATTCTCGATGCTCTGAGACGCGCTGAGCGGGAAGGACGGACTTGACGCGACATCCGACCGACACACGCAGTTTTACCTGACGGCGCCCTCGCCCTGTCCCTACCTGCCGGCCGGCAGGAGAGAAAGGTCTTCACGCATCTCGTGGGATCAAGGGCGCAGGTCCTGAACGACGTGCTGACTCAAGGCGGGTTCCGGCGCAGCCAGAACATCGCCTACCGACCGGCCTGCGAGAATTGCCGTGCCTGCATCTCGATCCGGGTGCGGGTCGACGACTTTCGCTGGACCCGCTCGTTCCGCCGCCTGTGGAAGCGCAATGCCGACATCGTCGGCTCGACCAGCGAGCCGGCGCCCTCCTCTCAGCAATACGATCTCTTCCGCCGCTATCTCGACGCTCGCCATGCCCATGGCGGCATGTCGGACATGACCGTCCTCGATTACGCGATGATGGTCGAGGACACGCATGTCGAGACGATGCTGGTGGAATATCGCCGGCGCGGACCCGACACGTTTCTCAATGGCCGGGGCACGGGTCCGTTGCTGGCCGTCGCCCTGACCGACCGGCTGAGCGACGGCCTGTCGATGGTCTATTCGTTCTTCGATCCCGATGCGCAGAGCCGCAGCCTCGGCACTCACCTCATTCTCGATCACATCGAGAGAGCGCGGGCGCTGGGCCTGCCTTACGTCTATCTCGGATACTGGGTGAAGGGATCGCCGAAGATGGACTACAAGGCGCGCTATCAGCCGCAGGACCACCTGGGCCGCGAGGCTGGTTTCCCGCATCTTCACCTGACGACGACCGGTCGACTGACCGGGTCACGCTAGGCGCTGCAGGCGTCGACCTGCGCACGGACAGCCGTGAAGACGTCGCGAAACATCTCGCGCGTCAACCTGCCGGTATTCGTGTTGTAACGGGAGCAGTGATAGCTGTCGAAAAGCGTGAGGCCGGGACGCACGTCGTGACGCGCGTTGTGCCCGAAGGCATGGGCAGCGCGCCGAAGACCCAAGGCCGACAGGGTGGCGTCGTGAGCGATGCGGCCGAGCGCGACCACGGCAACCAGAGACGGCAGAGCGTCGATCGTCTGCGTGAGAAACGGCAAACACGTCCGGATCTCAGGGCCGGTCGGCTTGTTCTCCGGCGGGACGCACCGCACGGCGTTGGTGATGGCGGCGTCGACCAGTTCCAGACTGTCGTCCGGCCGGGCTTCGTACTGGCCACGCGCGAAGCCGAAATCGACAAGCGTCTCGTAGAGCAGATCGCCGGCATAGTCGCCGGTGAAGGGGCGTCCCGTCCGGTTCGCCCCTCTCAGACCGGGCGCAAGGCCGACGATAAGCAGCCGCGGCCCGGGCGCCGCGAACGTGCGCACGGGGCGTTGTACCAGTCAGGCTGCGCCGTCCTGTGCTTCTCGCGGAATGCGAGCCGCGGACAGGACGGACAATCCTTCGCCGGGTTCGGCAGATGCAGCACGCTCACCGGTCTCTCAATAGTCGTCGTCTTCGTCTTCTTCCACGTCGCGGCGCGGAGCGGGACGCGGGGTGCGTTCGGACGGATCGCGGCCGACCTTCTTGGTGAGCGTGGCCAAGTCGATGAAATGGTCCGCCTGGCGCCGCAGATCGTCGGCGATCATCGGCGGCTGGGTCTGCAAGGTGGAGACGACGCTTACCTTGCGTCCCTTGCGCTGCAATGCCTCGACCAGGGGCGGAAGTCGCCATCGCCCGAGAACAGAACAATGTGGTCGACATGTTCGACGATCTCCATGGCATCGACGGCCAGTTCGATGTCCATGTTGCCCTTGATCTTGCGGCGGCCGGTCGAGTCGACGAATTCCTTCACCGGCTTGGTCACGACCTTGTAGCCGTTGTAATCAAGCCAGTCGATCAGCGGACGAATCGACGAATACTCCTGATCTTCAATCAAGGCGGTGTAATAATACGCCCTCAAGAGATATCCGGTCTTCTGGAATTCCTGGAGAAGCATTTTATAATCGATGTCAAAACCGATGCTGCGCGCGGTGGAATACAAATTCGCGCCATCGATAAACAACGCCACCTTCTCTCGCGGGTCGAACATTTCGCAGAATACCTTTCGTTGCAATGCAGACGATCGACGGCCCCGGATAAAGAAGAGATACCCCGGGAAAATATCTAGAGTTGCCCTTCAACGCGGGTTCGCCCACCGCGTCAGGAGATAAAGGCTGTACTCCGCACCGTTTTCGGATCGACCTGCAAGCCGGATTTCCATCCGTTTCCGTGCCCAAGGGATGCATTCCTGCAAGCATCCCTTGTTTTTGCTTTGGGCGGTATACTCAACCGCCGTTTAGTAGTTCCACCTACACCATTTTACCACACAACGGCAACTGAGCTTTGGCAGGTTTCCAAAAGGAGTCTACAGGAAATCATGGCGAAATTAGAAACGTGATTAAAAAACAAAACTGTAGCGCGACACCGAGCAAGGCTTGCGTCTTGCGGTGCAACACAGTACATATCGCCGCTTGCTGATAACAGTTTAAATGGAGCATACCCATGGCGCGCGTGACAGTCGAAGACTGCATCGACAAGGTCGAGAACCGCTTCGAACTGGTGCTGCTTGCGAGCCATCGGGCGCGGATGATCTCGAACGGTTCGCCGCTGACCATCGATCGCGACAACGACAAGAATCCTGTCGTGGCGCTGCGTGAGGTCGCCGAACAGACCGTCAGCCCCGAGGATCTGAAGGAAGATCTGATCCACTCGCTGCAGAAATATGTCGAGGTCGACGAGCCGGAGGCGGATGCCGTGCCGATGGTTCCGAACACCTCGTCGCAGAATCAGGGCGGCACCGAGGTGAACGCCGTCGACGACAGCGCTGTCGAGTTCGACCGCATGTCCGAAGAAGACCTGCTGCGCGGTCTCGAAGGCCTTGTTCCGCCGGAGCGCAAGGACGATATCTGAACGGAGACGTCCGGCGGCATCCGGCCGCCGCACCACGTCGTGCGGTCGTCTGTCGCGGCGTCCCCTGGGGCAGCGGCACCGGCCGGCCGCACCGATGTGTGAGGCGTTTCCGCAATGATGCGGCAATACGAGCTGGTCGAGAAAGTCCAGCGGTACAATCCGAACGCCGACGAGGCGCTGCTCAACAAGGCCTATGTCTATGCCATGCAGAAGCATGGCAGCCAGAAGCGCGCCTCGGGTGACCCCTACTTTTCCCACCCTCTCGAAGTCGCCGCGATCCTGACCGATCTGCGGCTCGACCACGCGACCGTTGCCGTTGCTCTGCTCCACGACACGATCGAGGACACGACGGCAACCCGCGACGAGATCGACCGCCTGTTCGGACCCGAGATCGGCAAGCTGGTCGACGGCCTGACCAAGATCAAGCGCCTTGACCTCGCCTCCAAGAAGGCCAAGCAGGCGGAGAACTTCCGCAAACTTCTCCTCGCCATCGCCGACGACGTACGCGTGCTTCTGGTGAAGCTCGCAGACCGGCTCCACAACATGCGCACGCTCCATCACATGCCGGAGCACAAGCGCGGGCGGATCGCCGAAGAGACGATGGAAATCTATGCGCCGCTTGCCGGACGCATGGGCATGCACGACATGCGCGAGGAGCTGGAGGACATCGCCTTCCGGACCCTCAATCCGGACGCCTTCGCGACGATCACCGACCGTCTGACCGCGCTCCGCGAGAAGAACAAGAGCCTGATCACCGACATCGAGCACGACCTGATGTCGCGGCTGGAAGAGCGCGGCATCGCCGCTCTCGTCAAGGGACGCGAAAAGCGGCCCTATTCGATCTTCCGCAAGATGCAGTCGAAGTCGATCGCCTTCGAGCAGCTGTCCGACATCTACGGCTTCCGCGTCGTCGTCGGCACCGTCGAGGCCTGCTATCGGGTGCTCGGCGTCGTCCACACGACCTGGCCGGCCGTGCCGGGCCGGTTCAAGGACTACCTGTCGACGCCCAAGCAGAACGACTATCGCTCGATCCACACGACGGTCGTCGGTCCGAGCCGACAGCGCGTAGAGCTGCAGATCCGCACCTCCGCTATGGACCGCGTCGCCGAATACGGCATCGCCGCGCACGCGCTTTACAAGGACGGAGAGCTCGGCGGGCGCAACATCAACAAGCTCAACGACGAAAGCCGCGCCTATGAATGGCTGCGCCGGACCATCGAACTTCTGTCGCAAGGCGACACACCGGAAGAGTTCCTCGAGAACACCAAGCTGGAGCTCTTCCACGATCAGGTGTTCTGCTTCACTCCGAAGGGACGGTTGATCGCCCTGCCGCGCGGCGCAACGCCCATCGACTTCGCCTATGCCGTTCACACGGACATCGGCAACACCTGTGTCGGCGCCAAGGTCAACGGCCAGATCATGCCGCTGGTCACGGAGCTGCGGAACGGCGACGAAGTCGACATCATCCGCAGCCAGGCCCAAACGCCGCCGCCGGCCTGGGAGACGATCGCCGTCACCGGCAAGGCACGCGCGGCCATTCGCCGCGCCACGCGCGAGAACGCCCGCCAGCAATACGGCTCGCTCGGCCAGCACATCCTGGAGCGGGCGTTCCGGCGCGCCGGGCACGCCTTCAGCGAGGAGCGTATCGAAGGGGCCTTGCCGTCGCTGGGTTATGGCAGCCTGGCCGACCTGCTTGCCGCGGTCGGCCGCGGGGAAATTCGCGCCCACGAGATCGTGACGGCACTGCATCCGGAGTACAAGGACGACCGTCTGCCCAATCAGCTACAGGCTGGCGAACCAGGCTGGTTCGATCTGGAAGCGGCCAGCGGCATGAAGTTCCGGATCCCGGATGGCGAGGATCCGCGCACCGGCGCAAACTCGCTGCCCATTCGCGGCCTGGCGGGGGACCTGCCGGTGTCCTTTGCGCCCGACGGAGGCGCGGTGCCTGGAGATCGGATCGTCGGCATCCTTACACCGGGCGTTGGCGTCACCATATATCCGATACAGTCGCCTGCACTGCAGGCCTTCGAGGACGAGACCGACCGCTGGCTGGATGTCCGCTGGGACATGGCCGGAGACAAGCGCGAGCGCTTCCCGGCACGGATCAACGTCTCGGCGCTGAACGAACCTGGATCGCTTGCGACCATCGCCGCGACCATCGCTGAACTGGGTGGCAATATCGACAACCTGAAAATGCTGAGGCGGGCCACAGATTTTCACGAAATCCTTATCGATCTTGAGGTATGGGATCTGAAGCATCTGAACCGCATCATGAATCAGCTCAGGACGCAGGCGAATGTGTCCAGCGTGGTGCGCGAGATCGGTTGACCTGATCGCCCCCTTGCCGGCAGGCAGACACAAGGATTTGAAGACCAGGCATGCTTTTCAAACGCCGCGACAAGCCGTCCCATCTCGAGCGTTTGCGCGTGGCCGTCTGGCCGCGACACAGCTTCGCTCGCTCTGCCCGCTACTTTTCCAAACGGGTATTGCGGCTGACTGCGAGCCCGCACGCCATCGCCATGGGTTTTGCTGCAGGCGCCTTTGCATCCATCACGCCGTTCATCGGCCTTCACTTCCTGCTGAGTTTCGTGATCGCCTTCGTCGTCGGCGGCAACATGGTGGCCGCCGCCCTCGGCACCGTGGTCGGCAATCCCCTGACCTTCCCCTTCATCTGGGCTTCGACCTACAAGGTCGGCTCGATGATCCTCTATGGAGAGGCGAAGGAGCTGGACCACACGGCCATCGACAAGCATCTGGACGGAGGCTTCCTGGAGAAGTCGCTCGACACGCTCCTGCCCTTGATCAAGCCGATGCTGGTGGGAGCCGTTCCCCTTGGCCTGATCACTGCGGCATTCTTCTATTTCCTGGTGTTCTACAGCGTACGCGCCTACCAGCGAACACGCCGCCTGAAACTCTCCTCCCGCAAACTGCCGGCCGCCGTAAAGGCAGCTGCCCGCGACGTCGACGCCTGAGGCTTTTCAGCACGCCTTTACAGAGCTGTTTACCGTTGAAGGTGCGGCGTCGAAGCCACATAGTGTCGCTCCACCGCACTCTTCCGGCACTGTCAGCCACCCTTCCCGGGAGCCTCTCATGACCACCAAGCGCCTGCGTCTCGGCGTCAACATCGACCACGTCGCCACTATCCGCAATGCACGCGGCGGACGCTTCCCGGACCCGGTTCGCGCAGCAGAACTTGCGGCCAAGGCCGGCGCGGACGGCATCACCGCGCATCTGCGCGAGGATCGCCGGCACATCTCCGATCATGACATCGCGCGGCTCAGCCGCGAGATCGACCTGCCGCTCAACTTCGAGATGGCAGCGACCGACGAGATGCTCAAGATCGCGCTTGAAGCTCGCCCGCACGCGGCCTGCATCGTGCCGGAAAAGCGCGAGGAACGCACGACGGAAGGCGGCCTCGACGCGCATGGCCAACGCGGCCACCTGAAGCCGATCATTGCCGCGCTCAGCGACAACGGCACGCGCGTCTCGCTGTTCATCGAGGCGGACACGCTTCAGCTCGATGCAGCGGCGGCATTGGGCGCGCCGGTGGTGGAACTGCATACCGGACGGTATTGCGATCTGCACAATGACGGCGACGCGGACGGCGCAGCGCGCGAACTCGCCCGCATCCGCGAGGCGGTGGCGCACGGCACGTCACTCGGCCTGGAGGTTCATGCCGGCCACGGCCTCGCCTTCGATACGGTGGAAGGCGTCGCTGCCATTCCGGAGCTGGCCGAACTGAACATCGGTCATTTTCTGGTCGGAGAGGCGATCTTCATCGGCCTGGAAGCCGCGATCCGCGAGATGCGCCGCCTGATGGACAAGGCACGAGGCAGCTGATCCACAGGACGCGCGGCATGTATTCGTCGCGCCCATCGCTCCGCAACACGAATGCCTTTGCATTGCGTCAATTCGGGCGAGCCGGTACAAGCCTTGGAGACAAGGCGGAATCCCCTCCCCCGAGCCTTGACGGTCTTCAGCAGAAGCCCGACTCGGGCGAGGGTGTCCCATGAGTGCCCCCACCTGCGGTAGGCCTCGGCAAGTGACCGTCACGAAGGAAGAAATGAGCGTGTCCGACGAAAACAAGAGCAAGGAAGGCGGCCTTTACGAGACGGTGAAGGTGCTTGTGCAGGCGCTTCTGCTGGCCCTCGTGGTCCGGACGCTGCTTTTCCAGCCGTTCAACATCCCTTCCGGGTCGATGATGGATACGCTGCTTGTTGGCGACTACCTGTTCGTCTCCAAATACAGCTATGGCTATTCCCAGTATTCGTTCCCGTACGGCCTTGTGCCGATCGAGGGGCGCATCTGGGCGGCCGAGCCCGAGCGCGGCGATGTTGCCGTCTTCAAGCTGCCGAAAGACACGTCCGTCGATTACATCAAGCGCGTGATCGGCCTGCCTGGCGACGAGATCCAGATGATCGACGGCGTGCTGCACATCAACGGCACCGCGGTCGAGCGTACGCAGATCGACGATTTCATCACCACTGACCAGTTCGGCAACGTCCGCCGGGTACCGCGCTTCCGCGAAACCCTGCCCAACGGCGTGTCCTACGACACGCTCGATCTGACACCCCGCGGAACCTGGGACAACACCGGCGTCTACAAGGTGCCGCCCGGCCACTATTTCATGATGGGCGACAACCGCGACAATTCGACCGACAGCCGCGTGCTGTCCGCCGTCGGCTACGTTCCGTTCGAGAATTTCGTCGGCCGCGCCGAGATGCTGTTCTTCTCGGTGGACGAAGACGCCTCCGCCTGGATGTTCTGGAAGTGGCCCTGGACCGTGCGCGGCAGCCGTCTGTTCAAGCTGCTTTGAGACAGGCAGCCTAGAGACACTGACATGAGCTCCGATGTACAGAAAAAGGCCGAGGCGCAACTTCAGAAGCGCCTCGGTCATGATTTTCGCGACAGCGACCTGCTGTCGCGCGCCCTCACCCATGGCAGCGCGACCGCGCGCAGCGGCCCGGCGACAAGCTACCAGCGGCTGGAGTTTCTCGGCGATCGCGTGCTGGGCCTTGCCGTCGCCACGATGCTGCACAAGAGCTTTCCAAAAGCGGAGGAAGGCGAGCTTGCACGGCGGCTGAATCAGCTGGTGCGCAAGGAAACCTGCGCGGAAGTTGCCAGGGACCTGAAGCTCGGCGATGCCATTCGCCTTGGCGAGAGCGAGGCGCAGACCGGCGGCAAGCGCAAGATGGCGATCCTTGCCGATGTCTGCGAGGCAGTGATTGCAGCCGTCTATCTGGACGGCGGGCTCGAGGCGGCGCAAACTCTCATCGAGCGGCACTGGGGGCCGCGCATGACCGGCTACAATGGCCCGCTGCGCGATGCCAAGACCATGCTGCAGGAATGGGCGCAAGGGCGCGGCAAGGCCGCCCCGCGCTACGTGATGACGGAGCGCAGCGGTCCGGACCATGCGCCCAACTTCACCGTGCAGGTGGAGATCGACGGATACCAGCCGGCGACAGGCACCGGCGGATCGAAACGGCTCGCGGAACAGCGGGCGGCAGAGACGGCTCTCCTGCGGGAAGGCGTCTGGACGGAGACGGACATCAAGTGAGCAACAGCGACCAGGCCCCGACCGAGGGCACCGGCATGTCCCCCGAGACGAACGAGACCGCCACCAGGGCCGGCTTCGTCGCGCTGATCGGGGCACCGAATGCCGGCAAGTCGACCCTGCTCAATGCGCTTGTCGGCGTGAAGGTCTCCATCGTGACCCACAAGGTCCAGACCACGCGCGCCTTGTGCGCGGCATCGCCATGCACGAGGCCTCGCAGGTGATCTTCGTCGACACGCCGGGCATCTTCCGCCCGAAGCGCCGGCTTGAGCGCGCCATGGTCGACACGGCCTGGGGCGGCGCGCGCGAGGCGGATGTCGTTGCCCTGCTGATCGATGCGCGCAAGGGCATCGACGATCAGGTCGCCAGCATCCTGGAACGGCTGGCCGACGTGAAGCTGCCGAAGTTGCTGATCCTCAACAAGATCGACGTCACCAGGCGCGAGAAACTGCTGGAGCTGGCGCAAAAGGCCAACGAGATCGTCCAGTTCGACAAGACCTTCATGGTGTCGGCCGTAACGGGATCTGGCCTCGACGACCTGATGGAAGATCTGGCCGAGCGCGTCCCGCCGGGCCCCTGGCTCTATCCCGAGGACCAGGCGTCGGATCTGCCGATGCGGATGCTGGCGGCCGAGATCACGCGCGAAAAGCTGTTCCTGCGCCTGCACCAGGAACTGCCATACATGTCGACGGTGGAAACCGAAGCCTGGCAGCAGCGCAAGGACGGATCGGTCCGCATCGAACAGACGATCTATGTCGAGCGCGACAGCCAGAAGATGATCGTGCTTGGCCAGGGCGGGCGCACCATCAAGGCGATTTCGCAGGCCGCCCGGGGCGAGATCGCCGACGCTGCGGGCTGCCCGGTCCACCTTTTCCTCTTCGTCAAGGTACGCGAGAACTGGTCGGACGACCCCGAGCGCTACCGCGAAATGGGCCTTGAGTTCCCCGGTAAAGCATACGAACCTTATCGCGAGCCTCTGGAGTTTACGCCTTCAGAGCTCGTAAAAAGAGCAGCTGATGGAAAAACAGCCCCCGAAGAGCCTGATTTTAACGATCATTCAAATCTTACTTTTATACACTTCCCTACATTTTCTACTCGACTTAACGTTGAATATAATTCTCGGTAGATCGATATTTGCATTGATTTATCAGGCATCCGGCATCTCACAAGGCCTTCTTGGAGACGCCGATACTACCACGCTGAAGCTGTTTTATTACACGAGCGTCGCAACCACGGCTGTGTGTTGGGCCGCGCTTTTTGCGAGCCGTTTCCTCCGACCCGCCGGCGTATTCATCATGCCATTCAGATTTGAGATTATATTGGTCACGACGTCAATAGTATTTCACTTATTATCAGCTTCATGCATACAAAAACTTGACAATATGAATTACATGTCATCGGGTCGATATCCTGAGACATCTCGTCTACTGCTCTATGGATCTGGTACATTTATTTCGTTGATGATGACATACAGCTGGCTTGGATTTGTTCATTTGGCTTTTTGGGGCAGTGAGAAAGAGAGGCATGATATGGACGTGATGATGCGTGCATATACGTTCATGAAACTGCCCCACGAGAAGTAAGGACCCCGAGAAATACCCTCCACCTGCCGACATTACCCTCCGATCCTGTTTTGATCACCCTCTTGGCATCACCCGTTTGTCTCGGGTAGTCCTTTCTGCTGTCCTTGCCCCCCGCAACGAGAACCGCAACAGAGATGGAATGGAGCGCTGACGGCATCATCCTGGCGACGAGGAAACACGGCGAGAGCAGCCTGATCCTCGAGGCGATGACGCGCGAGCGCGGCCGACATCTGGGCCTCGTACGCGGCGGGCGCAGCCGGCGCATGCAGGCGGCATTGCAGCCCGGGAACCGCGTCGCCCTCGTCTGGCGGGCCCGTCTCGACGATCACCTCGGCCTCTATGCCATCGAGCCGCTGGAGCTGCGCGCCGCCCAGCTGATGACCAGCTCGACCGGCGTCTACGGCATCCAGGCGCTTGCGGCCCTGCTGCACTTCCTTCCCGAGCGCGATCCGCATCCGCAGCTTCACGACGGGCTCGAGGCGATCATCGCCCATCTGCACGAGCCACTGGTTGCCGGCGCGCTGATGGTGCATTTCGAGCTGCAGGTCCTCGCCGAGCTCGGTTTCGGGCTGGATCTGACGGAATGCGCCGCGACGGGACGCATTGATGACCTGATCTACGTGTCGCCGAAATCCGGTCGTGCGGTCTGCCGCGAGGCGGGGCTTCCCTATGCCCCTCGCCTGCTGCCCCTGCCGCCATTTCTCGCACCAGAAGCCTCCCCCTCGCGCGTGGACGGCATGCCTTCCGAGCTTGCAGGACGGCTTCCGGATCGACAGGCGCTGGAGGATGCCTTCCGCCTCACCGGCTACTTTCTCGACCGGCACGTTCTCGCCCCGCGCCTGCTTCAGATGTCGCCTGCGCGAGACGGGTTCGTGGAGGCAATCCGGCGCCACCTTCAAGAGGCGGAAAGCGGCTGAAAACCGCCATCGGCGGCGCCTCGCGCATTGCTTCGGGCGGCGAATGCCTGTAGCGAATGAAACATGGGAAAAGACCTGATTCCGCCAGGTGGCATCGAGCCTGTCGACCTTCGCTCGGCGCTCGAGGAGCGCTACCTCTCCTACGCGCTGTCGACCATCACCCATCGTGCGCTGCCGGATGTGCGTGACGGGCTGAAGCCGGTCCACCGCCGGCTTCTCTACGCGATGCGGCTGCTCAAGCTCGATCCGAATGCGGGCTTCAAGAAGTGCGCCCGCGTCGTCGGCGACGTGATGGGTAAGTACCACCCGCATGGCGACCAGGCGATCTACGACGCGCTGGTCCGCCTGGCTCAGGATTTTGCCGTTCGCTATCCGATGGTCGACGGCCAGGGCAACTTCGGCAATATCGACGGCGATAGCGCGGCGGCCATGCGCTACACCGAAGCGCGCCTCACCGACATCGCCGTGCGCACCCTCGACGGGCTGGACGAGGATGCGGTCGACTTCCGCGAGACCTATGACGGGCTCGACAAGGAGCCCATCGTCCTGCCGGGCGGATTTCCCAACCTGCTGGCCAATGGCGCGGCCGGCATTGCCGTCGGCATGGCGACCTCGATTCCGCCGCACAATATCGGCGAGCTTTGCGCTGCCGCGCAGCATCTGATCAAGACACCCGGCGCCTCGACCGCGGAGTTGCTGCAGTTCGTCCAGGGGCCGGACTTCCCGACCGGCGGCATTCTGGTGAAGAGCGATGCCGCCTACCTGGAGGCCTACGAGACCGGCCGCGGTGGCTTCCGCGTGCGCGCCCGCTGGGAGGTCGAGGATCTCGGCCGCGGCACATGGCAGGTCGTGGTCACGGAGATCCCCTATCAGGTCCAGAAATCGCGGCTGATCGAAAAGATCGCGGAGCTGCTGCAGGCCCGCAAGCTGCCGCTGCTGGACGACGTACGCGACGAGTCCGCCGAGGATGTCCGCCTTGTCCTCGTCCCGCGCAGCAAGAACGTCGATGCGGCACTCCTGATGGAGTCGCTGTTCAAGCTGACCGACCTGGAGAGCCGCTTCTCGCTCAACATGAACGTCCTGTCCGGCGGTCGCATTCCCATGGTCATGGGGATCAAGCAGGCCCTGCAGGAATGGCTCGACCACCGCAAGGACGTTCTGGTGCGGCGCTCGCAGCACCGGCTGGCCCAGATCGAGCACCGGCTGGAAGTGCTGGGCGGCTATCTGATTGCCTATCTCAATCTCGACGAGGTGATCCGCATCATCCGCGAGGAGGACGATGCCAAGGCCTCGCTGAAGGCCGCGTTCGACCTGACGGACGTCCAGGCGGAAGCGATCCTCAACATGCGCCTGCGCTCTCTGCGCAAGCTCGAGGAAATCGAGATCCGCAAGGAGCACGACAAGCTCACGGCGGAGCGCGACGAGCTGTTGACGCTGCTCGGCTCCGAGGCGCGACAGTGGACGAAAATCGGCAAGCAGATCGCCGAAATGGCGAAGGCCTACGGCCCCGAGACGCCGCTCGGCAAGCGCCGCACGACCTTCGGCGACGCTCCCGAACACGATCTGACGGACATCCACCAGGCGATGATCGAGAAGGAGCCGATCACCGTCGTCATCTCGCAAAAGGGCTGGATCCGCGCGCTCAAGGGGCACCAGAGCGACCTGTCGTCCCTGTCCTTCAAGCAGGATGACAGCCTGAAGCTGCACCTCCTGGCAGAGACCACGGACAAGCTTCTCGTCTTCACGACCGGCGGCAAGTTCTTCACCCTCGGCGCCGACAAGCTGCCGGGCGGGCGCGGCCACGGCGAACCGATCCGCCTGATGGTCGACATGGAGGAAGGACAGGACGTCGTCGACGTCTTCGTCTATCGCGGCGACCGCAAGCTTCTCGTCGTCTCCGACGAGGCGCGCGGCTTCGTGGTCAACGAGGCCGACGTCATCGCCAACACGCGCAAGGGCAAGCAGGTCCTCAACGTCACGATGCCGACGGAAGCACGGCTTTGCGTTGCCGCCGAGGGCGACCAGGTGGCGATCATCGGGCGCAACAGGAAGCTGCTCGTCTTCCCACTGGCGCAGGTTGCGGAAATGTCGCGCGGACGTGGCGTGCGACTGCAGCGTTACCGCGATGGCGGCGTCTCCGACGTGACGGTGTTCAAGTCCGAGGAAGGCCTCTCCTGGGTCGACTCGTCCGGGCGCAGCTTCAACCGCAAGATGGAAGAGCTGACGGACTGGCGCGGCGACCGGGCGCAGGCTGGGCGCCTGCCGCCCAACGGCTTCCCGCGCACGAACACATTCGGGCGTCGGACGCTCTGAAGTTTCCAAGGAGCGATCAGAATGCCCCGCGCCGTACCGCTGACCCGCAACGACTTCCAGCTCTTCCGGGAAATCCCAACGCGCTGGATGGATGTCGACATCTACGGCCACGTCAACAATGTCGAGTATCTGAGCTATTTCGACACGGCGGTAAACGGCTGGCTGATCGAGGAAGGCGTGCTCGACCCGCGCAACTCCGAGACGGTGTTTCTCGTCGTCGAGACGCAGTGCGCCTATTTCGCCGAGCTGACGTTTCCAGGCACGGTGACCGCCGGCATCCGGGTCAGCCGGCTGGGTGGCTCATCCGTGTCCTACGAGATCGCGCTGTTTGCGGACGAGAGCGAAACCGCCAGCGCACAAGGGCGTTTCGTGCATGTCCAGGTGGATCGATCCACAAGACGGCCGGTTCCGGTCGAGGGCGAAAGACGGGATCTTCTGGCCACTATCCTGCAAGGCTAATTCTTCATATTTGCGAATCTGTTGAGATAATTTCTTCAAGCAAGGTCAGAAGAACAAAACAAAAACACGCCTTCAATCATTCACAGCTTATCCAGCTGTTTTCAACAACCGCGCCTTCTCGCGATTCCAGTCGCGCTTGCGCTCGGTCTCGCGCTTGTCATGCAGCTTCTTGCCTCTGGCAAGCGCCAGCTCCAGCTTCGCCCGCCCCTTCTCATTGAAGTAGAGCTTCAACGGGACGATCGTCTTGCCGTCCTTGTCGACGGCAAGGGCGAGCTTTGCCATCTCCCGCTTGTGGAGCAGGAGTTTGCGCTTGCGACGCGGCTCGTGGTTGAACCGGTTCGCCTGCAGATATTCCGGGATATAGGAGTTGATCAGCCAGAACTCCCCGCCTTCGAAGCTGGCGTAAGATTCGGCGATCATCGACTTGCCGTCGCGCAGCGCCTTCACCTCGGTTCCCTTGAGCTCGATCCCCGCCTCCAGCGTGTCCTCGATCTCGTAGTTGAACCGGGCCTTGCGGTTGTCGGCGATAAGCTTGCGGTTGCTGTCGGCGGCGCTCTTGCTGGCCATCGTCACTTGCGGCACCGGGCAGCGCGAAGCGCCGCCCGGCAAGCCGTCCTTGTCAATTAAGCAGGCCCGCGTGCGTCATCGCATCGCGGATCGCGGCCTTGGTGGGCTCGGAGACCGGAACCAGCGGCAGGCGCAGCTCGTTCTCGAGCTTGCCGAGCAGCGACAGGGCGTATTTCGCGCCCGTCGGGTTCGGCTCGATGAACAGCGCATTGTGCAGCGGCGCCAGCCGGTCCTGGATGGACAGGGCGGTTGCAAAATCGCCCGCCAACGTCGCTTCCTGGAACTGCGAGCACAGGCGCGGCGCGACATTCGCCGTGACCGAGATGCAGCCCGTCCCGCCATGGGCGTTGAAGCCGAGCGCGGTGATGTCCTCGCCCGACAGCTGCACGAAGTCAGGTCCGCACAGCTCGCGCTGGCGGCTGGTGCGCGCCATGTTCGCCGTTGCGTCCTTAACGCCCTTGATGTTGCGCGACGTCCTGAACAGCTCCGCCATCGTCTCCGGCTGCATGTCGATCACCGACCGGCCGGGGATGTTGTAGATGTAGATCGGAATACCGACAGCGGCGTCGATCGCGCGGAAATGAGCGATCAGGCCGGGCTGGTTCGGCTTGTTGTAATAGGGCGTCACGATCAGCAGCGCATCCGCGCCCGCCTTCTCGGCATGGGTCGCGAAATCGATGGCCTCGACGGTGTTGTTGGAGCCCGCACCAGCCATCACCGGCACGCGGCCGCCTGCGGCCTCGATGCACAGTTCGATGACGCGCTTGTGCTCCGCATGGCTCAGCGTCGGGCTTTCGCCGGTGGTTCCTACCGGGACGAGACCATGGCTGCCCTCTTTTATCTGCCAGTCCACAAACTCCTGGAACGCTTTCTCGTCGACCGCTCCATTGCGAAACGGCGTGACGAGTGCGGGGATGGATCCCTTGAACATGCTGGACCTCTTGGAGTGTGGCGTTTGGCCCGGACCGACCGTCCGGGAGGCGCACAATAGTCGTCACACGGGACCGACGCAACATCGACCCGGTGTCGGGACCACATCCGCCGCAACGTTCGCCGACAAAGCGCTTTCCGCGGCTCCACCACGGCGCCTATCATCTTCCCAAACTCAGCGAGTCCTGGCAAAAATCGTGGTGGCGGAAATGGATACAGCAGACACGGCCGATATGCAGCCGCGCTATCGCGAATGGCAGTCCGATGACGGGATCGCCCTGTCTGCGGCTTTTTGGAACCGAGGCAGCCGACCGGCATCGACGTGCTGTGTCTGCCGGGCCTGTCTCGCAACACGCGCGACTTCGCGCCGCTCGCCGGCTATCTCACCGGCTGCGGACACCGGGTCATCGCCATGGACTATCGCGGGCGGGGTCGCTCAGGGCGTCATCCGGACTGGCGCACCTATTCCATCGAATGCGAGGCAAAGGACATCGACGCAGGGCTCGCCGCCCTCTCGCTTGGCCGCATCGCTGTCGTCGGAACGTCGCGTGGCGGACTTCACGGGATGCTGCTTGCCTGGCGAGCGCCGGATCGTGTTGCCGGCCTCGTCCTGAACGATATCGGTCCGGAGATCGCACGCGCCGGCCTGAAGAGAATTTCCGGCGAGATCGGCGGCCGCATGCGTGCCGCCAACTGGCAGGAGGCTGCAGAGCGCCTGCACGGCACGCTCGGCAGCCAGTTTCCCCGCGTCGATGCCGAAGGCTGGCTGCGCCTGGCCCGACAGCTCTACGTGGAAAGCGAGGACGGTATCCAGCTCGACTACGACGCCCGTCTCGCCAACACGTTGGGCGTCATCGAAGAGGAGACGGAGCTGCCCGATCTCTGGCCCGTTTTCGATGCGATCTCGCGCGTCCCAATGCTGGCGATCCGCGGCGCCCATTCCGACATATTGAGTGTCGAAACCTTCTCCAGGATGAAAGAGCGCAGTCCGGACCTCGAAAGGCACACGATTGCCGATGAGGGCCATGCCCCGTTGTTGTGGGACGCGGAAACACAGGTCGTGATCACCAGGTTCGTATCGCGCTTGCGCTGACTGTCCGCGCCTGTCCTTACCTGAGATCCAGCGTCACGCGCGCCGAGTTCCCGTCCGCATCGATGACCGAGATGGTGGAGGCTCCGGGCCCGTCCGGCTGCCAGACCAGCGATGTCGCGAAAGGACCGCTGGCAACGGGCGCCCCGTTCGCCAACCAGAGGAAAGGCGCCCTGCCCCGCCGCAGCTTCACCACCAGCGCCGCCTGACTGCCCTCGCCGAGCCCAAGGTCGACGGTCGCACCGTTTGGCGGGTAGAAGATCTCCGGCCCGCTCTGCGTGTGCATCCCGTCGGGGCGCGTCACGGTACGGGCATAGCGCAGGGGTGCGGGCACGGCATCCGCGACCGGGTCGAACTCCTTCGGCGGCTGCGGCAGCGTGTCCTGCGGGCAGCCACCCGCTGGAAGGCATCGAACAGAAGCGGTGCGGCGGACTTGTAGCCCGTAAGCCCCGGCACCGGTGTGCCATCGGCGCGGCCGACCCAGACCCCGATGGTGTGGCGCCCGTCGAACCCGACGGCCCAGGCATCTCGGTAACCGTAGGACGTACCGGTCTTGTAGGCGATGCCGGCACCATTCGCCGTATCGGGCGGCGGAACTTCGGACAGGATGTCGGCGATGCGCCAGGATGCCATTTCCGACAGGAACCGGCGATCCTCACTGCGCAGGGCGTCGTTCGCGCCCGTTTCCAGCGTCTCGTGCAACGGCACGGCAACGCCGCCGCGCGCGATGCCGGCATAGAGCGCGACGAGCTCGCGAAGCGAGATGCCAAAGCCGCCGAGTGCCGCGGCCAAGCCCGGCGCCTCGCCTTGCGGGAAACGCGGCGTCGCGCCGGCCCGCTTCAGCCGCGACATGAAGCGCGACACGCCGACCGCATCGAGCAGCGTCACCGCCGGCACGTTCAGCGAGGCGGTCAGGGCCTCGCGAACACGGACAGTCCCCTGGAACGACAGATCGAAATTGGTCGGGCTGTAGCCGGCAACGGTCGTCGGGCGGTCCTCGATCAGGCTGTCGGGATGGGCGACCCCCTGCTCGAAGGCAAGCCCGTAGATCAGCGGCTTCAGCGTGGACCCCGGAGAGCGGATTGCACCGCTCATATCGACATGGCCGCGCCGCGCCTGCGACAAGAGCTCGGCGGAGCCGACACGCGCCAGAATCTCGCCGCTCGCATTGTCGGCAACGATCAAGGCAACGGAGACATGGCTGCCGAGTCGGCCGGCCCGCTCCGCCACCATCGCCTCCAGCCGCGCCTGCAATTCCGCTTCGATGGTCAGGCGCTGGTCGGTGGCATCGTTGCGGGCGAGAGCCTGCCGGGTCGCGTGCGGGGCGAGCATCGGCACCGGCCGTCGGCGCGCAGGAACCGCCTCGCGGCTGGCTGCCACAACATCCTCGGAGGTAAGCAGCTCCGCCTCCACTGCGGCCTGCAGAACCCGGTCGCGGGCTGTGCGCGCACCCTCGGGAACCGGTCAGGACGACGCGCCTCCGGCGATTGCGGCAGGGCCACCAGCAGTGCGGCCTGTGCCGGGGTCAGCCGTGCCGGCTCCTTGCCGAACCATGCATGGCTTGCCGCCCGCACACCCTCGATATTGCCGCCGAAGGGTGCGCGCGCGAGGTAGAGCGACAGGATCTCCGTCTTGTCGAGATGGCGCTCAAGCGCCAGGGCCAGCACAATCTGACGCCACTTCGAAAGGGGCGAGCGTGTCGGGGCTTCCGTCAGAAGCCGGGCGGTCTGCATGGTCAGGGTCGAGGCACCCGAAACGATCCGCCCGTGGGTCGCAAGCTGCCAGCCGGCCCGCAGGATCGCCAGCGGATCGACACCGTAATGATCGTGAAAGCGCCGGTCCTCGTAGGCCAGCAGCATCGACAGGTAGAGCGGGTCCACCTCATCCGGCGACACCGGCATCCGCCAGCGGTCGTCGCTGGTCTGGAAAGCGCGAAGAAGCCTGCCGTTCCTGTCGCTGACCGCACGGGACATCTCCACGGCACCGGGCAGATCCTCACGGCCGAGCGACAGGACCTGGAAACCCAAGGTGGCGCCAACGGCAAGAACGCACAGGGCGGCGATGCAGCACAGGCTGATCGCCAGCCGCCGCAATTGCCTGCCTCGTGCTGTCCGGGCCATTCGCCGCCCCTTCCCCGGTTACGGCGTCAGCGCAGCGGACCGAGCACCTCGAGCCGCCCCGTATCGGTGCGGGCCGCAAGGTCGGGCCGGTACATGTCCTCCACCGTCGCCGGCGGATGGGCGAAGCTGCCCGGCAGGGCCGCCCGCGCCAGATAGGCGAAGGTCATGACGTCGATGTTCTGCTGGACTCGTCCAGCGCGACGACGAAGCGGTCGTCGCGGAACTCGACATGGTCGGTGTTGTCGACCGTCGACAGCCAATCGAGACCACCGAGATCGCCCGAGCGCACCAGACGCGGATTGTCGATGACCAGACCGGCCGGCAGCCGGTCGACCACCATGATGCGCCCCTTGCCCGGGCGGTCGCGCGTCACCGTCAGAACGACCGCAACGCGGGTGTTAAGCGGCACCGCATCGGCGCTAAGCTCGTTGCCGTCCAGATCGTAAAGCGCACGGGTAATGCTGTAGCCGGTTCCGCCGGCCGGTTCCGGTTCGACCGGACGTCCGCTGACAGTGATCACCACATCGGCTGGCTTGTCGCCCCGGTTCTCGACCCGCATGGGCTGTCCGGCGACGGCCTCGCCAGTCAGCCGCCGGTCGAGACGTCCGCTGACCACCGTCCCGTCGACCGCGAAGCTCGCAGCCTCCGCCTTCTGCTCCAGCTCATGGCCGGCCACCAGCAGCCAGGCCATGTCCTGTGTCGACAGAGCGGGCGTTGCGTCCTGCCGGTTCGCGACATCACGTGTCAGGGCGGCCGTATCGACGGAGTCAGCGCTGGCCCGGGTCACATAGGCCAGTACGCCGGCGGAGTCGCGCAAGGCCGTGCCGTAGTCGGCGCGATAGCTCGTGCTTTCCGGCTGTCCGGTCTCCCCGACGGCCGTCTCGAAGGCACGCTCCGCCCGTCCGCTCTCGCCGTAAAGAGAAAGGGCCGCGGCGATCTGCGATTTGGCGAGCGGCGTCCCAAAATCGCTGAGCTTTACATCCGCGTAGTAGCGCAGATCGCCGATGGACGCGCGCCCGGCACTGGCCAGAACGTAGAGCGCATAGGCGATCCCCTCCCCGCCATCGTCGAAGTCCGAAGCATAGGCAATGCGGTTTTCAAGGTTCTCCAGAGCCGATTCCAGCGCCTGGGTCGGGATGTTGTAGTCCCGGTCGCGGGCACGCAGCAGGAAGTCGGTGACATAGGCATCCAGCCACGTGTCCTGCGTGCCGAAGCTCGACCACAGGCCGAACGACCCGTTCGAGCTCTGGTTGCCCAGCACCCGCACAATGGCCTGCTCGATCCGACCGCGGATCTCGCCGTCGGTCTTCAGGCCGCTCGCGACGGCCAGCTCGTTGAGATAGAGCAATGGCATGGCGCGGCTCGTCATCTGCTCGGTGCAGCCATAAGGATAGCGGTCGAGCGCACCGAGAAGACCCGGGATATCGATCCGCGCGGCTCCGCCGGCGGCCACGCTCACGCTGGCGCTTGCCGGCACGATGCCGGCCAGGGTGCCGTCATCGAGGGTCAGGCCGGCCCCTGCAGCCAGCGTCACGAAGGACCGGCGCGTCAGCGGCGGCATCGTGTCGCGAACACCGAGCGACAGCACCTTTTCAGCAACCGGGCCATCCGGCCCTTCCAGCGTCAGGGTCAGCGTCGCATCGCCCGTGCCGGTTTCTGCCATCAGCGGCATGCGCAGCGTCTGCCGCTCGCCGGCGGCCAGCGAAAGCGTGCGCGAGACGTCTTCCGCCTGCAGCCAGACCGGCCCTTCGACGGCCGCCTGCAACACGTAGTCGCCCGCAGCTCCCTCGACATTGTCGATCTCCACCAGGAGACGCGACTGGTCTTCCGGAGCCAGGAAACGCGGCAGCGTGGCAGTCACCACCACCGGATCGCGCACCGTCACATCCTTCTCGGCATGTCCGACGCCGCTCTCGCTCCAGGCGACCGCAGTCAGACGCACCGTGCCGTTGAAGTCGGGCACCTCAAAGGTCACGGTCGCCTTGCCGTCCGCATCCGTCTCGACAACGCCTGAGAAGAGCGCCATCGGTTCTTCCTGCGGCGGAGGCGCAGCAAAGGAGAGGCCTCCGCCATCGCCGCCGGAGCGCACCACGCCGAGGTCCCCGACCGTGCGGTCGATCAGTTCGCCGTAATAGTCACGAATCTCGACGCCGAGGCGCCGCTGGCCGAAATACCAGCCAGCCGGATCCGGTGTCTGGAAGCGGTGAGGTTCAAGATGCCGACATCGACGGCGGCCACGGTGACAAAGGCCGGCTTGCCGGCAGGCTGACCGGAGATCGTCAGCCCGACCTCCATGGTCGAGCGCGGACGCATCGTCTCCGGCGCGTCGATTTCCACCGTTTGGCGGCGCTCCCCCGGATCGACGGACAGCCACTGCAGGCCGAGCGCGCGCGAGGGCATGCGCTTGGCCTCGATGTCCATCGGCCGCAGAAGGGTCGCCGTGACATAGGCGCCGCTGCCCCAATCGTCGGTCACGGTGAGGTCGACTTCCGTCTCGCCTTCGGAAACCTCGAAAACGCGGCTCTCGATCAGCCGGTCAGCCATCACCGAGACCAGCGCGATACCGTCGAAACGCGGCTTCAGACGCAGCTTTGCCGTCTCGCCGGCGCGGTAGGCCTTCTTGTCGAGGCCGACATCGAGCACGTCCGGCGTCTGCGAAGAGGCCGAGGAGACATACCAGCCGGCGTTGAAGGTAATGCTGGTCGCAGCCGGCTCTGCTCCGTTCGCCGCGACCTCAAGGCGGTACTCGCCCCACTCGACCGGCACGGACAAGCGCGCAGGCTGGTCGGCGGCAAGGCTCGCCTCGCCATTCGCGACGCGCCGGCTCGTGGTCACCGGCTCGAAGGACCAGCGACCGTCGGCGCGGTACCACTGGTAGCGCGTGTCGATGCGCGACAGCGTCCACTGGACATCGGCCGCGATCCGTTCGCCCTGCCTGTCGAGCGCGACAAGCTCGAACTCGGCGGGTGCGCCTTCATCGACGCCCCCCTCGAAGGCCGGCTTCACGCCGATACGGCGTCCGTCCGCAAGAACGGGGAGATCGAGGGTCCGCTCGACATAGCGCCCGCCCGCCTCGACAACGCGCGTGATCACCTTGGCGGTGTAACCCGCCGTCGTCGGCTGCAACTGCGGCACGGGCAGCGTGAAGCTGGCCTTGCCCTCCTCGTCCGTGGTCACGCCGTCCGGCAAAGAAGTCCGCTCGGGCCAGATCTGCTCGTCGGCAAGGCCGAACGTGTAGCCATCAAAACCGGGAACTGGCGGGTGGGCGATACCACGACCTCGCCCTCGACCCGCTGACCGGATGCCGGAGCGCCGTAGAGGAAGCTGGCCTGCAGCGACACCGTGGGCGGCGCCTCGAGATCGAAGACCTTCGCCTCGGTCTGCGGTGTGAAGTCCACGCGCTCCGGCTGGTAGTCCTCTACGAGGAACGACAGGCGCGCCAGGGCATCGCTTTTCGGATCGGCATATATGGCGACGGACCAGCTTCCCTGCTGGGCGCTCACCGGAAGCTCCAGCGCATGGGCCCGGCCACCGGCTCCCACCTCCGAGACCTGAACGCGGCTGTGCTCGACGCCGTCGGGACGCTCGTAGATGAAGGTGAGCGGCAGACCGTCGACGGCCATGGCGCCGCGGTCGCGCGCCATCGCGCCGACATGAACCGTTTCGCCGGGCCGGAAAACACCCCGATCGAGCCAGGCAAAGACATCGACGGGTCCTGGGGCTGCACGCCCTTCCACGCCTCGATCCGACAGATCGAACGCCGGCTTGGTCAAGTCGAGGAAGGCATAGTCGCCATTGCCCGAGGTCTCGACGCTGACAAGCGCCGGCGCCCGCCCACCCGTTCCGCGCGACAGACCGGGAGGAAACGTCGCAAAACCGTCGGCATCGCTCGTGGTTTCCCGAGCACATCGTTGTTCACCGCGACAAGCCGCACCTTGGCCCTTCGACGGGGCCGGCATCGGAGAGCTTGCGAACGGAAACGACGGTTTCCTGCGAGCCGGTATAGGAGCTGACGCCAAGATCGGACACCAGGAACCACTGGGTCGCCCAGGGCCCCCATTCGTTCTGTTTGTCTTCACGCGCGCGGGCGACCATTGCGTAGATGCCAGGCTGCATGGTCAGCCCGAAGTCCGCGACCGGGACCGCGGTCGTCACGTCCTGGTTCAAGCGCAACTCGGTTTCAACGGTCCCGGACCACAGCTTCTCGCCGTATTGATCGCGCACCTGCTCCGCTTGGTAGCTGTTGAGCTGCGACAGGATGCGGCTGTCCCGCAGGGCCGGCGTCAATCCGCGCTCGCCGATGCGGTAGATTTCCGTTTCCACGGTCTTGGTGTTCACCGTGATCAGAGGGATCGTTGCGCCATCGCCGCCGGCAGCACATAGGCCCGGCCGAGGAACCGCACGGACGGTGCGCGGTCTCGAACGTACACGGTCAGATTGGCGGACTTCTCGAGCTTTTCTCCGTCCGCGGAGGGAATACCGGAGCGAAGCTGCAGCGCGTAGCGCTCGCCGTGGCGGATCCCGTCGACACAAATCTGGGAGCCGTCGCCCTCGACCGAATAGGTGCCCTCGCCTGTCACCTGCACGAAGGGCGAGAAATCGGCGCCGCGCTGCAGCGTATCGGAGAACACGACGCAGATGCGCGGGCTCACTGCGTCGGAATCGACCTGATGGTCGAGAATGCGGAAGCCGTGGGTTGCGACCATCTGGTCGTAACGCGCGCGCCGCGCGGGCGTCTCGTCCATGGCAAGGCCGGCGCGCAGGGCCTTGATCGCCGGCTTGTAGAGCTGGCGGCGCTCCAGCGAAGACGCGAGCGAATCGAGAGCTTGGACCTGCTCATCCTCGCCAGCCGAGGTCAGGTAGGCGTTGATGGCTGCAAGCGTTCCATCGGTTTCGACTTGGTTGCGCCGCTGCCAGTCGGACGGCTCCTGCGCAAGCAGGGAGCCGACCAGCCCCATCCAGAGATCGTTGCTCTCGGCATCCAGCGTCAGTGCGCGAGCGAACTGGCGCTCCGCCTCGTCGAAGTTGCGAGATCCAAAGGCTGCCCGCGCCTGCGATTCGAGCTGGCCGGAGCTCTCTCCGCCAGCCTTGAAGTTGCGCGGAAGCCGCCGGGCATAGGCGGCCGCATCGTCCATCAGCGAGCGTGAAAGAAAGGAGAGCTCTTCGTTTCTGGCCTTGCGACTGGCGTCGTCCCGGCGCGCCACCGTCACCACGCGGCCGGCAACTGCGCCGGCGAAGGATTGCAGTTGCCCGACGTCGGACTTCATGAAGCACCAGCGGGCGGACGTATTGTAGGTGAAGGCCCGGCACTGGTTGCTGTCGAGGCAGGCGGTCTTGCAGGTGTCGAGATCGACGTCCTTCAGCGTGCGGAAATCGGCTCCGAAATAGTCGGCGTCGTCGACCGTCACGATGCGTCGTTCGCCGCTCTCTTGAGCGATAGCCCGCGGAGCAGTCGCGAGCCCGAGAGCCATCAACCCGGCCAAGGCCGGGACAAGGATGCCACCCAGACCGAATTTTCCGAATTTGCCGTGCATGACGTCCCCCCGGGCTTCCGGCCTGGCTTGCGGGTCCATTACGGCCCGCCCCTCCCGAGGGCGCCAGTCGCCGGTGCGGTTCTCAACTCACCGAGCGCGGATCGGAGCATGCAATCGTGACAAGTCCAAGACCAAAAATCGCACTTTGCAGGACAAGCGCCTGGGGTGACCGGTCGCCTGCAGAAAACACGCCGCGACAGCTCCGTCCGGATTTCCTAAGAATGGCACACTCACACAGCTTCCGGGAGCAGACCCATGGCGTCACTTGCCGACTTTCCGATCACGCGCCGCTGGCCGGCGGCCCATCCCGACCGTCTTCAGCTCTACTCGCTGGCAACCCCGAATGGCATCAAGGTCTCCGCAGCTCTCGAAGAGCTCGGCCTTCCTTACGAGGCTCACAAGATCTCGTTCGACACGAACGACCAGATGACGCCGGAATTCCTGTCGCTCAATCCGAACAACAAGATCCCGGCGATCCTCGATCCGGACGGTCCGGGCGGCAAGCCTCTGGCGCTTTTCGAGAGCGGCGCGATCCTTCTCTATCTTGCCGAAAAGACCGGCAAGCTGATCCCCGTCGATCCTGCGGGCCGCTATCACTGTATCCAGTGGCTGATGTGGCAGATGGGCGGGCTAGGCCCGATGTTCGGTCAGCTCGGCCACTTCCACTACTTCGTCGCCGACAAGGTCAAGGATCCATATCCGCGCGAGCGCTACACGGCGGAGGCGAAGCGCCTTCTCGCCGTGCTGGAGCAACGCCTCGACGGGCGCCCCTACATCCTGGGCGACGACTATTCCATCGCAGATATCGCCGTATGGCCCTGGATCCGCACGCTCGGCGGCTTCTATGGCGCGGGCGAGATCACCGGCCTCGACAAGCTGGCCAACGTTCAGCGCTGGTTCGCCGACTGCTCCGGGCGGCCGGCGTCGCAACGCGCCATCTCGATTCCTTCCTGACGGACAACAACTGTTCCCATGCCGGTCTCAGGCCGGCATGGGGATCCCGGCGGTCACGCTCGGCACGTCATAGCCGCGCTGGACGGCCGGCCGGGCGGCAACCTCCAGATACCAGCGGCGCACGTTGGGATAGTCGGCCAGGTTGATGCCCTGCCATTCGAAGCGGCTTGCCAGGGCCAGATCGACATGTCGGCGATGGAATATTCGCCCGCGACGAACTGATGCTCCAAAAGCTGGCGGTCGAGCACGCTGTAAAGCCGCTTGGCCTCGCTCGCGTAACGCTCCTCGGCATAGGGTGCCTTGCCGGGATTGAAATGCAGGAAGTGATGGGCTTGGCCCAGCATCGGGCCGAAGCCGCCCATCTGCCACATCAGCCATTCGATGACACGCAACCGCTCCGGTCCCTCCGGCGGCAGAAAGCGGCCGCTCTTCTCGGCCAGGTACAGCAGGATCGCACCCGATTCCATCAGGCTCACGCCGGCTTCGCGGTCGATGATCGCCGGGATCTTGCTGTTCGGGGAGATGTGGACGAACGCAGGCGCGTGTTGCTCTGAATTGGTGATGTCGACCGGGAACACCTCATAGGGGAGCCCGCATTCCTCCAGCATGATCGAGACCTTGCGGCCGTTCGGCGTGCTCCATGTGTACAGGTCGATCATATTCCGCATCTCCGTTTCCGATCCGGCCGGCCCGTCCAAGGCCTTGTTGCCGCGCAGCCTGCGCGCGGTCGTTGGCGAAAGTGCCCGACCTGATGATTTCACGCAAGCGTCATACAGTGAGGCCGCACATCCTTTTATTGTTCACGCTGCGCGTACAGTGAATTCAGCCGCATGCGGTTGATGACGCAAGGACTTCATACGATTTCCTCGGCAGGCCGCAGGAGCGGTCGGTACCTCTTATCGCCAACAGAAATGCCAGGAGTTCCGTATGATCCGTCTGACTGCCGCCGCACTTGCGCTCGCCCTCGCCGCTGCTCCCGCAATCGCAGAGCCCGTCGCCTACGACTTCGACAAGTCCCACGCCAATCTGACCTTCTCCTACAACCATCTCGGTTATTCGACGACCGAAGGTCGCTTCGGCGACTGGGAGGGCGAGCTGGTGATCGACCAGGAAACGCCGGCCAACTCGCGCATCTCGATGACGGTCAACACCGACAGCCTCGACACGTTCTGGGGTGAGCGCGACACGCACTTCAAGAGCGCCGACTTCTTCGAGGTGGCCGCCCACCCGACGGCCACCTTCGTCTCCACCGGCGTCGAAAAGACCGGCGAGAACACGCTGGCCGTCTCCGGCGATCTGACCATCAAGGGCATTACCAAGCCGGTGACGTTCGACGTGACCATCAACTCGATCGGCGAGCATCCGATGGCGAAGACCCCGGCTGTCGGCCTCGACGCGACGACCGTCGTGAAGCGTTCCGACTTCGGCATGAACATGTTCGTGCCCTATGTCGGCGACGAGGTTACGATCTCCTTCAGCGCCGAAGCGCTGCAGGCGAAGTAATACGGTTTCCGGGAACGGGCCTCCTCCCGGGCTCGTTCCGCCCCTCCGGCCGCGAGGAATCAAAACGCCATGCATCTGCGCAACACACGCTCTGGCTATGGTCTGGTTGCGATCCTGTTTCACTGGACGATGGCACTGCTCATCATCGGGCTGTTCCTGTTCGGCAAATACATGAGCGATCTCGATCCGATGGCGCCGGACACTTTCGCGCTGTACCAGCTGCACAAGTCCCTCGGCTTCGTGGTGCTCACTCTCATGGTGGCACGGCTCGCCTGGCGTTTTCGCCAACCCCTCGCCCGCCTTGCCCGAAACGATGCCGAGGATAGAGCGTCTCGCCGCCCATCTCGGCCATGCCGGCCTCTATGCGTTGATGCTGGCGATCCCGCTGTCCGGTTGGCTGATGGTGTCCGCCTCGCCCTGGGGAATCCCGACCGTGGTATTCGACACCCTGCCTGTCCCGCACCTGCCCGTGCCGTCGGCGCTGGGCACGAAGGCAGAGGCCGAAAGCGCATTGAAGGAAGTCCACGAGTTGCTGGCCAACGGATTGCTTCTTCTGGTGCTGCTGCATGCAGCCGCTGCGCTCAAGCATCATTCTCAACAAGGACGACGTGCTGCGGCGCATGGTCCGGACCGGGCCTGCCGGTCGTACGGACTGAAGACCGACGGTCCGCCGCCCCCTAGAGCAGCTTTGCCGCGCTTGTTCTCTCCTCCCGGGCACCGTCTGCGAAGCCAAGCACAAGGATCATCACAATGCTTGAATCCCGAAACATCCGCGGCCGAGTGCTCGGCTGACGCTTGCAAGTCTTCTCGTTGCCGGTCCGGCCGCTGCCAGCGACTGGACGGTCGATATGGCGCAAAGCAGCCTCTCCTTCGTCGCCACACAGAACGGCAGCCCGGTGGAAGGTCGGTTCGAGAACTGGACGGCAGAGATCTCGCTCGACCCGGAGAATGTCGCAGATGCCCGCATCCGTGCCGTCATCGACACCGCGACGGCCGGCACCGGTCAGCCGCAGATCGACCAGACCCTGTCGAGTGCCTCCTGGTTCGATCCGTCCAGCCATCGCAGGCGGTCTTCGAATCCTCGCAGATCACCGCACTTGGCGATGGGCGCTATGAGGCCGCCGGGGAGCTGTCGATCAAGGGCAAGGCCGTCCCGCTCACCCTGCCCTTCACGCTTGTAGTCGAGAACGACACCGCCCGCGCCCAGGCCGAGGTACCGTTGATGCGACTGGTCTTCGGCATCGGCTCCGACATCCAGGCCTCGACGGTCGGCGACGAGGTCGCGGTGAAAATCGACATTACGGCGAAGCGGTAAGGCCGACAGGCAGAGAGGAGCAGCAACACCTGCGCTCCTCTTCGCGCCGCCTCCCATGCAAGTCGACTTGGCGGGCGGCAAGGTGATGGCGTAAAAGGCATCCAAACCTATCCACCTCAGCTTCCAGCCAAGGCAGACCGATGTCCGAGACCACGCCTCCCGACTATCGCCACTCCACGCTGTTTCCCTGGGCGCGGACCCCACGCCCTACCGCAAGCTCACCTCCGACTACGTCTCGACCGCGACGTTCCAGGGCGAAGAGGTGCTGGTGGTGGAGCCAGAGGGCCTGCGCATCCTGGCCGAGGAAGCGTTTGCCGATATCAACCACTACCTTCGCCCCGGGCACCTGGAGCAGCTGCGCAAGATCCTCGACGACCCCGAGGCGACCGAGAACGACAAGTTCGTGGCGTTCGACCTGCTGAAGAATGCCAACATTTCTGCCCATGGCGTGCTGCCGATGTGCCAGGACACCGCACCGCCATTATCATGGGCAAGAAGGGTCGCCGCGTGTGGACCGACGGCAGCGACGAGGCCAAGCTCGCCGAGGGCGCGCGCGACGCCTACTTCCAGAAGAACCTGCGCTATTCTCAGCTGACTCCGCTGTCGATGTTCGAGGAGAAGAACACCTCCAACAACATGCCGGCGCAGGTCGAGCTCTACAGCGAGGGCGACGACGCCTACAAGTTCCTGTTCATGGCGAAGGGCGGCGGCTCGGCCAACAAGACCTTCCTCTATCAGGGCACTCCGTCGCTGCTGACGCCGGATCGGCTCGTCGAGTTTTCAAGGAGAAGATCCTGACGCTCGGCACGGCCGCCTGCCCGCCCTATCACCTGGCCGTTGTCATCGGCGGCACTTCGGCCGAGACCACGCTCAAGACGGTCAAGCTCGCCTCCGCCCGCTACCTCGACCAGCTGCCGACGACAGGCTCGGAACTCGGGCATGCCTTCCGCGACCTGGAGATGGAAGAGCAGATCCACAAGCTGACCCAGGCGACCGGTGTCGGAGCGCAGTTCGGCGGCAAGTATTTCTGCCACGACGTGCGCGTCATCCGCCTGCCCCGTCACGGCGCCTCGCTGCCTATCGGCATCGGCGTCTCGTGCTCGGCAGACCGGCAGGCGCTGGGCAAGATCACCCGCGACGGCATCTATCTGGAGCAGCTGGAGCGCGAGCCGCACAAGTACATGCCCGAGGTGACGGACGACACCCTGTCCGATCACGTCGTCAAGGTCGACCTGACCCGGCCGATGCCGGAGATCCTGGCCGAGCTGACCCGGCATCCGATCAAGACCCGCCTGTCGCTGAGCGGACCGCTTATCGTGGCGCGCGACCTGCCCATGCCAAGCTGCGCGAGCGGCTGGAAAAGGGCGAACCGCTGCCCGACTATTTCAAGAACCACCCGATCTACTATGCGGGTCCGGCGAAGACGCCGGAAGGATATGCGTCCGGATCCTTCGGCCCGACCACGGCCGGTCGCATGGATGCCTATGTCGACCAGTTCCAGGCAGCCGGCGGGTCCATGGTGATGCTTGCCAAGGGTAACCGCTCCGCGCAGGTGCGCCGCGCCTGTCAGGCCCATGGCGGCTTCTATCTGGGCTCCATCGGCGGCCCGGCCGCCCGTCTTGCCCAAGACTGCATCAAGAAGGTCGAGGTCGTGGAGTTTCGCCGAACTCGGCATGGAGGCGATCTGGCGCATCGAAGTCGAGGACTTCCCGGCCTTCATCGTCATCGACGACAAGGGAAACGACTTCTTCAAGGAGCTCAACCTCGGCTGACGGCCGAGCCCTACCTGCGGGCGTGACGGCGGATCGACGCCACCCTCGGGCGGCGAACTCACGATCATGTGACCGTCGTCACGCCAACCATTTTTCGAATATGGCAGTTTCCTGTCTGTCGAGACCTTTGCATTAACCGCATCGCAAGGGACAATGGGAAGTATCGTTTCCGAGCCAGATCGTTAAACAGCGCCACGCGAGCCACGCACCGGAGCACTCTCCGCAGCATCGCCTCTCTCGAGACGAGTTGCCATTCGAGTTTCATCGCGTTGTCGCTTGGGTTCAGAGGATGGTTCGGACGACCACCGGATGGGAACTGGATATGCGCCTTTTCAACCTGATTGCCGCAACGCTCGTTGCTGCGACCATCGCGACGCCTGCGGCCGCGAACAGCTTCTTTGATCCCGCTACCCGCAAGTGGGTGGACTTCAGCAACCACGGCGCACCGAGCGGCAAGTCGCCGATCCGCCGCGAGACCGTGCGTTACGATGGCCCCTATGCGCCTGGCACGATCATCATCGATACCGGCGAGCGCCGCCTCTACCACGTCCAGGAAAATGGCCGGGCGATGAAGTACGGCATCGGCGTCGGCCGCGAAGGCTTCCAGTGGGCCGGCACCCAGCGCATCAGCCGCAAGGCCGAGTGGCCGGGCTGGACCCCGCCGCCGCAGATGCGGGCCCGCGAGCGCGCCAAGGGCCGCGTGCTGCCCGCGCATATGCCGGGCGGACCGAACAACCCGCTGGGCGCGCGCGCCATGTATCTCGGCAACACGCTGTACCGCATCCACGGCTCCAACGAGCCCTGGACCATCGGCACCGCCGTATCGTCGGGCTGCATCCGCATGGCCAATGACGACGTTGTGCATCTCTACGATCGCGTCGATGTCGGCGCGCGCGTGGTGGTCAAGCGCTGAGTCTTCGGCTCACACGGCAAGACTTCCCGAAATGACGAAGGGCCGGCGAATTCGCCGGCCCTTTTTCGTTGATCCGCCTGCACTGCCGCGTAATCCTTGATCTGTTCACGCGCGCACAGGGAGGCCGCAGGGATGGCCGGGCACGAGACGCAGACGCGGTGGAAGACCGCCACCTCACACGAACTGACACCGACAACGATCGCTGCCGGAACCCTGATCACACTCGGGCTCGTCCTTGGACTTCTTGCGCCCGAGCAGGCCCTTGGCCAGTCATCGGACGATGCGCTGGCGCAGCGCGGCAAGGCTGTGGCGCAGCTGCATTGCGCGCGCTGTCACGTGGTATCGCCGGAGAACCGGATGACCGGCATCTCCTCCACCCCGTCCTTCATGATCATGGTCTCAGCACTGGAAGACTGGCACGACCGGTTCGCGACTTCCTGGCGCGCCGTCCTCATCCGGCACATCTGCGGTTCGAAAACGAACCGCCGCGCCGACGCCCGCAGGACAGCCCTGGCACGCTGGCCGAGGTCGTCCTGTCACAGGACGACCTCGAAGCGATCCTCGCCTATGCCGAAAAGCTGGCGGCTACCGCACGCTGATCTCAGCCGAGCACGACCACCTTGGCGCCGACCTCGACCCGGTCGTAGAGGTCGATGATATCCTGGTGCCACATGCGGATGCAGCCCGAGGATGCATTCGTGCCGATGGAACGCGGCTGGTTGGTCCCGTGGATGCGGTAGAGCGTGTCGACATTGCCCTGCCAGAGGTAGAGGCCGCGCGCACCGATAGGATTGCGGGGGCCGCCGTCCTGGCCGTCGCGATACTTCTCGAGGGACGGATCGCGGTCGATCATCTCCGCCGGCGGAACCACTTTGGCCATTCGCGTTTGAAGCGGATCGTCGCATCGCCAGACCAGGCGAAACCGGCACGGCCGACACCGATGCCGTAGCGGATCGCCTTGCCGCCCGGCTGGATCAGATAGAGAAACTTGCATGCGGATCGACGACCACGGTGCCCGGCTCGTGGCGGCTCATGTAGCGCACCGACTGGCGGAGATAGCGCGCGATCGAACTCCTTCCACGGGATCGCCGCGGATGTTGAAGCCGCCGTCGCGCCGCGCGGCATAGGCCAACGCGTAATTCGGGGTGCCTTCCGTCGTAACCTCGAGACCGGCATTCTTGATCGCGCCGCTCTTGGTCTGGCATGCCGCAAGCAGCAGGGGCAGACCAGCCAGAAGCGTCCGGCGGCTCAACCCACTCGCATGGCTCGGATCCTGCTGTCCGGCAGACCGGACTGTCGCTTCATCACCGCTCACGATTCGCACTCTCCGAAGTGATTCCATCTGTCGCAACTATGCAGACGATTCCAGACAGCTGTCGACGGCAGTTTCAGCGGCGCGGCTCGCGGAAAGCCCTTTTTCTTCCATTTCGCGAAGATAGCCGCCCCACAGTTCCTCGCGCTCGTTCGCCAGCTTGACGAAATAGTCCCAGGAAAAGATCCCGGTGTTGTGGAGGTCGTCGAAATGGATGCGCACCGCATAGTTGCCGACCGGATCGAGCTGCAGGATCCCGACCTCCATCTTGCCGGGCACCGTCTTGCGCTGCGCCGGCGAGTGGCCCTGCACTTCGGCGGAGGGAGAACAGACGCGCAGATACTCGGCGGAGTACTCGTGCGTCTCGCCAGTGTCGAAGGTGACGGTCAGCCGCTTGCGGTCCTTGCTGAGGCGGAGTTCCGTCGGCCAGGGCTTGCTGTCGGTCACGTTGCCAATCCTTCCAAGTTGCATTGCATCGATTGCCGGCGACGATAGTAGGGCTGCGCCAAACTTCAAGCGCGACCGCGGCCGGTGATGTCTCCTCCCTGCGCACAATTGACGCAAGGCTTCTTTCCGCTACCTTCATACCCAAATGGAGGGAGCCCGGAGGCGGCAGGCGTCCGGCGTCCGCATATCAAGGGCCGCACGGGCGGCCGAGCAAGGAACACACGATGTCCCAGCAGATGATCGACCCCTTCGGGCGAACCGTCAGCTATCTCCGCGTTTCCGTTACCGATCGTTGCGATTTCCGTTGCGTCTATTGCATGGCCGAAGACATGACCTTCCTGCCCAAGCGGGAAGTCCTCAGTCTCGAGGAACTCGATCGGCTGTGCTCCGCCTTCATCGTCAAGGGCGTGCGCAAGCTGCGCCTGACGGCGGCGAGCCGCTCGTGCGCAAGAACATCATGAGCCTGATCCGCTCGCTCTCACGCCATATCGACAGCGCGATCTGGAGGAGCTGACGATCACCACCAACGGGTCGCAGCTCGCTCGGTATGCGTCCGAGCTCTACGACTGCGGCGTCCGGCGGATCAACGTGTCCATCGACACGCTCGACCCTGCGCGGTTCCGCGCCATCACCCGATGGGGCGATCTTGCCAAGGTGATGGACGGTATCCGCGCGGCAACGGAAGCAGGCCTCTCGGTGAAGATCAACATGGTCGCCCTGAAAGGCGTCAACGAGCACGAGATCGTTCAGATGCTCGAATGGTGCCACGGCAACGGCTACGATCTGACGCTGATCGAGACCATGCCGCTCGGCGAGATCGAGGAAGACCGGACAGACCAGTACCTGCCGCTCTCGCTCGTGCGGGCCAACCTGGCCGAGCGCCTGACGCTTGAGACATTCCTACAAGACCGGCGGCCGGCCCGCTACGTGCGCATCGCGGAAACCGGTGGGCGGCTCGGCTTCATCACTCCGATGACCCACAATTTTTGCGAGAGCTGCAACCGCGTCCGCGTGACTTGCACCGGCATGCTCTACATGTGCCTCGGTCAGGACGACAGCGCCGACCTTCGTGCCGCGCTGCGCGCTTCGGAGAGCGATGAGTTGTTGTACAACGCCATCGACGAGGCGATCGGACGCAAGCCGAAGGGCCATGACTTCATCATCGACCGGCGCACGCGCCCCGGCGGTATCCCGCCACATGAGCGTGACGGGCGGCTGACATGGCGGAGGCTCCCGTCTCCCGCTCCCCTCGCCCGCGTGCCATCGACGGCGCCGGTGCGCGCATCGCTGCGCTCGCGATTGCCGCGGGACTGGCGGGAGCCATGGTCTGGATCGGGAAGGTCGGCTTCGCAGGCGTCGCCATGACGCCGTTCGAGAGTTCCGGCACCGTCAGTGCCGGCATGACCTCCTCGGGCAATCCGCAGCTCGACGCCTGTCTCGCAGAGCGTGTCGGTGCCGTCGACAAGATGCGCGAGGAAGGGCTGGTGGATGCAGCGCGCTACGATACGTTCCGTTCGCGCGCGGTCGTTATTGCGAGAGCCAGTTTCCGGCGCAATAAGCGCGCAGCTGGCTGTCTTTTCAGGTAAAGCGCACCCCCTGCGGGTAGGCCGAACAGGCTCTTCAACGGACGGCACGCGGCGTGGCCGAACCATGTCGTCGTCGTTCACTATCGGCGCGGCAAGCGACAGGACTTCTTCCTCCTGAACTGCCTCTGCCGGATCCACCGCGAGGACAGGTTCCTCGTCGCCCGGCGTCTCTGCGAGATCGGAGTCCTTATC
>JACADM010000197.1_pt1 | contig 50680 bp, 98 predicted proteins | sample 7512371 | NCBI WGS metagenome assembly JACADM01 (sample SAMN14389041, study PRJNA612141) | algae metagenome | isolation source: non-axenic algae culture | place: India: Navi Mumbai | collected 2017-01
GATACTTCGGTGAGCGTCTGTTACCTGATTGTTTGTGGGGCTTGCGATGCGCGAATCCATTGCGAAACAACTCCGATGTCATTCCGGTTCCGTCATCCGACAAGACAATGCGTCCGGCACTTGCGTCAAGCCGATCGCCAACTACGACCACCCGCGTCGCATCAGCGTCGTAGGAGTTCTTGACCAACTCAATGAGGGCCATCGAGTTACGGCCAACAAGGAGTTCCCCTGCTCTTTGAAGAGGTTCGTGTCGACTGTGAATCGATTCGCAGACTCGCTCATTGCTGGTTCTTACGCCGCGCTCCGGACGCACCTGTTGCCTCAAAAGGACCCCACCATCACGCCCCATCGGTGCTCACCTTCCATTCGCTCGCCTGGCCGCCAGCCGTCTTGGCGATGGAACCGCCAGAACATTCGGGAACCTTCAATGGTTGACACAGTGGGGTCCCTTCCGCTTCGGACACCTGTCGCATGAGTGTCGAAGGCAAAATTGGGCAGTGCGGTGACATCAACTAGCGCGAAAACGGTGGCAATCTGGACTATCTCCCGTTCGTTGATCTTCCCGCCAAGATACTTGCCATGGTGCACCCTGCTGGATCCTACGCCAGACACACACTCGATCACAATACACCAAGTGGGTTCGTTTGGGCAGATAGCCGATGGTACTCTTTAGCCGTAGGGCGTTTGGGCTCAAACCAATGATCACCCTTGCCGCGAGCGTATGGCTGATCAAGCCGGGTGCGGCTCCGCCTTTCGGGTAATGCTTGCTTGATGGAGGCATGGATTGGATTTGCTAAAAGTGCTCCATTGATCCAAGCCATCGATTAATGGCGTGCTGCTGCGGACAATTCCGAACAAAACCAAACTTCAGGGGTCCATGACAATCTCAGGAATTGTGGCAACTTCTACCCTACGACCTAGATTGCGTCCCGAATCAGTCCCCAGCCAAACCTGACCCACGCTGGACCGGCGACGCCAATTCGCCGTTGCATCGCCGCAAGGACGGTTTCCGCTAGGCAGAGGCGGCTAATCATTTTCGTCCGAGTTCTGTTGAACACCCGGTTTGGCTCGGCAACGTGGTCGCCCTCGCACACTCAGAAAGTGATCACCGACTCGCCGCGTTCTTCGTGCGAGCCGCGCGTCTGAGTGTCAACGGCCAAGGCCCGCTGATTCGAGGTACAACGGCTGCTCAGACCGTCGATCAACCTTTGCGTGCTCGCATGAATGTCGGATCGGACGTGGTTCCCGGATGAGGAATGTCGCCGGTCTGATGGGCAAATCGATCGGAATCGTGCAACACAGCGGAGTCTGTCGCTTCCGCCTGTCGGCACGTTACTTTGATGCTCGGGCATGCACGCAACCGGTGCGGATCTGCCACAGTCTGGTCGAAGCAGGCCGTTCTGTGCGATGTGCGCCCCGAACCGGACCAGAGCCAGACCAGACCCGCACCAGACTGGCAGCGCCAAACACCCGCCGCGGCACACACAAGGGGTTTCCGCTAGATGGACGGAGGCGGCTCTTCTTCCGAGTTCTGTCGATCCGGTGGTTGCGGGTTCGAGTCCCGTCCGCCTCGCTTGAAACTCCGCTTGCTGCGGAGCGGTCAGCAAATAGACCACCCAACGGTGGGTAATCGCTTCCCGTTCGGAATGGATTAGATTGCGCTGGGGAACCCGCGCCGCCCATGCTACGATCACCGAGTTGTCCGATCGCGAAACCAAGAAGGTGACCGGCAACGGATCGCGTGCTCGTATCCTCGTGGAAAACGATGATGCCGCGAGACGCTATCGCGCGTGGTGCTCCGCGAAAGCGGCTTCGCGGTCGAGACCGTCACGCAGCGAGAAGAGAAGGCAAACCACTCGCGAGCCGTGTCGAATGCCTGCAGCAGCCCGAAGCCATGCGATTCCGAAGAGGTGTGGCGAGGCCGAGCAACGATTGGCGTTCGTCCGCGCCACCGGTGTCGGGTTCTGGTACTGCGATCTGCCATTCGATGTGCTCCACTGGGACGAACACGTCAAGGCCCACTTCCACCTCCCGCCGACGCCTCCGTCACCATCGATACCTTTACGATCGTTGCACCCGGACGATCGCCAGCCGCACTGCGACGCCATCGCGGTCGCGATCGATCGCCGCACCGTTTACGACATCGAGTACCGCACCGTCGATCCGGATACCGGCTCGTTGAATTGGATCCGCGCCATCGGTCGCGCGGACTACGCCCGACGGCAGCCCAAGCGGTTCGACGGCGTCACCATCGACGTCTCTAGTGCCAAGCGGGCCCTGAACAGTCGACTGAAGCCGCAAGCCGCCTGGCGCTGATCGCAGACGCCATGCCAGCACTCATCGCCTACGTCGACGCCAACGCACGCTACCGATTCAACAACCGAGGGTACGAAGAGTGGTTCGGCTACTCCCGCGGTGGTCCGCGGCCTAAGGTGAGCGAAGTCTTCGGCGACGAAGCCTCGCCATCATCGAGCCGCACGTGCTAAGTGCATTGAACGGCGCCGCGTCGCCTTCGAGGCCGAGATACCCCGCCCCAGCGGCGATCGGCGATACATACACGCCGTATGTCGACCACCGCTCCGACGGATCTCTCGCCGGATTCTACGCCCTGATCACCGACATCACCCAGCGTGCCAGCCAAAGCCAGCGCCTGCCTGCCGCCATCGTCCAGTCCTCGAGCGACGCCATCATCAGCAAGACACCTCGAAGGCGTCATCGAGTCATGGAACGAGGGCGAGAGCAGGCTTCGGCTACACCGCTCAGGCGATCGGTCGCTCGGTGACGATGCTCATCCCGGACGATCGCCTGGACGAATCCCAGATCATCGGCGCCATCCGCCGCGGTTTATCGAGCACTACGAAACAGTCCGACGGCGCAAAGACGGCTCGCTGGTAGACATCTCGCTCACGGTATCCCCGGTGCTCGATTCGGGCGGCCGCATCGTCGGTGCGTCGAAGATCGCGCGACATTACCGGCTGCAAAGCATTCGAGCGGGCAATCGACAGACAGAAACGCTCTACGCCACCGTGACCGACAACGCAACGCCGCGATCGCGCTGTTCGTCAGCGGACGAGCGCCAGTGCGTATTCATGAACCCCGCGGCATGACCGGCTTCGAACTCGCCGAAACGGTTCGCCGGCCCTCTGCACGATGTGCTCCACCATACCCGTCCCGACGGCTCACCCTACCCTCCAGAATGCCCGATCGATCAGGCGTTCCCGAGAACGACCGCGAAAGCGGCGAGGAAGTCTTCGTCCACAAGGACGGACACCTGGTCGCCTTCATGGCCAGCCCCATCCGTGACGAAACGGGCAGCCGGTCGGCACGGTGATCGAGGCCGCGACCTCACCGAGGAGAAGGCCACCGAGGCGCTGCCTCGAGAGCGCGCGCCGGTTCCTCAACATGGCCGACGCGGCACCGGCCACGCTCTGGGTCACCGACCAGCGGCGCCGCGACCTTCCTCTCGCGCGGGTGGTACGAATACACTGGACAACGCATTGAAGAGCTCGGACTCGGTTGGCTGGACGCGGTTCACCCTGACGACCGCGAGGAATCCGGACGCATCTTCCTCGAAGCGAACGAAAGCCACGAAGCGTTTTCGCTCGATTACCGTCTCCGGCGAGCCGACGGCGGTACCGTTATGCATCGACGCGGCCAAGCCCAGTTTCGACGAGGACGGCAACTTCCTCGGCTTTGTCGGCTCGGTGTTCGACGTCCACGCGCAAGCAGGCGGAATCTGCCCTGCCAGAGCGAAGAGCGGCTCCGCGGAATCTTCGATCAGACCATCGCCGGCATCGCCCACACCGATCTCACGGTTCCTGCTGGTCAACCAGCGATACAGCGACATCGTCGGCCGAAGCCCGAACGACAAAGCGCATGCAGGACATCACCCACCCGATGACCTGTCAGCAAACATCCCACTCTTCGAGAAACTCGTAACCGAGGGAGAACCGTTCCGGATCGTCAAGCGGTACATCCGCCCGAACGGCTCCGAGGTGTGGGTCAGCAACAGCGTCTCCGCCGTCAAGGACGCGAACGGCCAGCTCAGGGTGTGGTGGCCGCGAGCGTTGACATCACCCAGCAGGTTCACGCCGAACAGGCCAGCGCGAGAGCGAGGAGCGCTCCGGACGCTGTTCGAGTCGATGGACGAGGGCTACTGCGTGGTCGAGGTGGATTTCGACTCCGCCGATCACCCCGTCGACTATCGGTTCATCGAGATGAACCCGCGTTCGAAAAGCACACGGGGCTCAAGGGAATGCTCAACAAATCGATGCGCGAGGCCGTCCCGGATCTCGAGGATTTCTGGTTTGAGACCTACGGCCGCGTGGCAAAGACCGGCAAGCCGACCCGCTTCGTGCACCAGGCCAAACCCGTGGGCAACCGCTGGTTCGATGTCACGCCTTCCGACTCGGCGGCAGCGGCAGCAACAAGGTCGCCATCCTGTTCAGCGATATCACCGAACGGAAGGTCGCCGAGCACGCCCTGCGCGGCCACGAGCGCACCAGACGCGCCCGACTACGCCGAGGCCACGCTCCGGACGTCTCCGGTCCCGCTGATGGTCCTCGAGAAGGACCTCCGCGTGCACAGCGCGAACGAAGCCTTCTACGAGACCTTCGCGGTTGACCCCGCTCAGACCGAAGGACGATTCCTCTACCATCTCGGCGACCGCCAGTGGGACATCCCAGGCTCCGTGAACACCTTGAGGGCATTCTCACGAGGAGAAGCGAATTCAGGAATTTCGAGGTGAGACACAATTTCGAGACCGTCGGCCCTCGCTCCATGCTGCTCAGCGCGAGGCAGATGGAGAACGAGGACGGCGAGCCACCGCATCGTCCTCGTCATCGAAGACATCACCGAACGCAGGCAGCACGAGGAGCATGGCGACCGTGATGGCCGAACTGAACCATCGCGTCAAGAACACACTGGCCGTGGTCGACGCGATCGCCAACAAACGCTGCGCCGCGCAAGCAGTCTGAACTCGTTCAAGAAGAGCTCGGGGAGCGGCTCCGTGCCATCGCGAATGTCCACAGCCTCCTGACCGGCACCGACTGGACGGGGTGCTCCCTCGAGGAGATCGTGCGGAGCGAGATCGACCCACGCCTCGCCACGCCGAAGCAGGCCTCGATCGGCGGCCCCAAACACACTCTCGCCGAAGCGGTGCCTGGCACTGCACATGGTCATCCACGAACTGGCCACCAACGCCATGAAGTACGGCGCGCTCAAGTGCGAGGCCGGACACCTGGAAATCGCGTGGGAAACGCAAAGCCGCGACGGGGTCCCTTGGCTCAATTTCGAGTGGCAGGAGCGATGCGAAGGGAATCTGACCACAAGCGACGAACCCGGTTACGGCAGCAGCCTGATCGAGCAGACCGTCAACTACGAATTGCGAGGTGAGTTGGAGAAAGACTCTCTCCGAGCGGGTTAACATGCACCATCGCCCCCGCTCTCCCGCATGAACTCCCCGCTCGAGAGTCCGTCCGGAGCACCACTCCAGACGGATCCCACCGAATCGAAACCGCGTGCTGGTCGTCGAAGACAACGGGACGATCGCGCAGGTGCTGGTCGATGGTGGAAGAAATTGGCGTCGACGTCGTCGGCCCGGCCAACACGCTCGAAAGGCGATGCAACTGGTCGAAGGGAAGCCCCCGCCGCCGCGCTCCTCGATGTCGACCTCGACGGAACGAAGGTATATCCCTCGCCCGCCTGCTGCGAGAACGCCAGGTGCGTTTCCTTCTACTCACCGGCTACGACAAGGCGGACCTCCCGAAGACCTTCGGGCGTCGGCGATCCTCGGCAAACCAATCTGTCCCGACGAACTCAAGGCCATGCTCGGCCAAATCGGGCTGCACTCGCGGTGAGAGCCCCGCCCACCGAGCCGATGATCTGTTGGCTCGCCTTGGTACGCTGACGGGATGGAACCCTGCGATGCTACGATTACCTGTTGGCCTCACGCGACCGCGTTTCGTGTGGCTCCGCGAGTTGAACGACGACGCGTACAGGTCGGTGCACCGATCGGCCTCGGATCGATCGCTCGCACGATGCACCACCTCCAGGGCGCAGGTGGGCCTACATGCACCGGATTCGCGGCGTCACCGGGCTCCCTCCGAAGCCCACGCCGGAGCTCGACCCCGCGACCACCAGACCGCCCTCCCATTCCCGCGCCTCGAAGCGGCGTGGCGCGACCAGAGCGAGCGTGTCCACCGATCTTGAGTCCGTCTCGGACTGGTCGACACCGATGGTTTGCGAAGCGAAGCCGGAGGGCGATCCGTACTTCACCGCGCCTCTCGCAGCGATTTTTCACGCCTTGTCATCCACGAAGCGCCATCGCGGCAAGTCATGCACATGCTCAAACGCCTCGGCGTGGAGACCGACGAGATCGACTTCAACGCGCTGATGTGGGAGCGTGTCGAGCCATAGGGACTCATCTCGCAAACCGGGTACAGGACGAACGCTACCGAACCACACGCAGTTCCGTCTGACCGTCGATGTACTCCACGCGACCATCCTCAGGACCGCGTCCTCCTCGAGCATGATCCGCACTTCCTGGCCGCCCCATTCCGGCACCTCTTCAACAACGCTCAGTTCGATCGCGTACGCCGTGTTCGCCCGGATCGGGTACTCCCCGTCCCCGGCACGCCGTCCTGCTTGTCCCACATGCCGATCGCCGGGCCCGCCGCGTGTCCGTGCAGGCCCACCGGGTGGCTGTACACCATCGCGTTGATCCCGCGTGACTCCGCCTCGTCCAACGCGAGGGCACCTCGTTGCCCGTCCGCCCCTCCTTGATGTGCGAGGTCAGGATGTCCTGCATCTCGTTGCCACGCGCAAACGCCCGGCGCAGCCCCGCGGCGCCTCCGTCTCGCCGCGCTACAGCACATACGCCATCTGCTGCGTGTCCGTGTGCAAACGCAGATAGCGGATCCCAAGGTCCAGATGGATCAGATCGCCGCGTCGGATGACCTGCTCACCACCCGCCATCATGGCCATGAAATCACCTTCCGCCGACGCACGCTGCACCGACACGATCGGGTGGAACCAGTCCCCAGCCCAGGTTCGTTCACCCGCTCCCGGCACCACCACTTCACATCATCCGTCGTCGTCACCCCGGCTGGATCACCCGCTCCGACAGCGCCTCGCCGATGATCTCGTGCATGCGACACACCGAAGCGTAAACATCCAGTTCGCTCGGCAAGCGTGTTTCGAGCCAGCCCACCGCAGCCGCTCGGCCGACACCAGCCGCTCCCGGTACTCGGGCGACAACGCCCGATGCAGCGCCTCGTACTGCGAATGCAGCCGTCGGTGTGCCCCCACGTCTCGGAGGTGTTCAGCCCGATCCGCTCCGGGTCACGCTCCTCGATGATCTCCACCAGACGCGCCACTGATCCGGCTGCTCGCCCGGATCCCACGACGACGCAAACAGGTCCCCACCGCGTACCGCGACACCGCCAGACGCTCGACCTCCGCCGGGGCACCAGGGTCATGGAACACCAGGATCGTCCGTCGACGCGCCGAGTGCCACGTCGCCGGCAGCATCGTCTTCAGCACCGGATCCTCGTTGTACTCCCGCCCAAGCACGATCCACAGGTCCACTTCGTGCTCGCGCATCAGTTCCGGAACGATCCGGTTTAGACGCTCACGCAGCAGCCCGTCGACCACCGCCGCACGCTCGCGCATCGGCAGGATCACGCCGGGCTCCGCAGCGAGCACGGTGGTTGCCGCGATCAGACTCGCGGCGGTAGTTCGGATCATCAGCAGTCTCCTTTTGCCGGGCGGCTCGACGTGGTTCAATGCACCGGTCGTACGCAGTTGCGGATTCGCGATGGTAGTTCTCAGCGGGGCTGTCGGGCATCGCTCGCCGGCAGACCTCCCGGACCGGCCACAATCCGGCATCGCCCGCCCGGATGCTCAGCCGCGTTGGCCGGTGACCCCTGCAGAATGCCCGGCAGAGAAGTTCCTATCAACAAAGCACTTAGAGAATTTCCGGCATCAATCCGCAAAGGCCCGCTTGACATATAACTGATTGGCTATATATTTCCCGCATGGAAGCCGTCTACAAAGCCATCTCTGATCCGAACCGCCGAGCGGTGCTCGATCTCCTGATGCTCGGCGATCAAACCGTCAGCGAGTTACTTCGGTCACTTCAACTTCAGCCAACCCGCCCTGTCCAAGCACCTGCGTGCTCCGCGAGGCGGGCTTAGTGACCGCGCGATCCGATGGCAGGTCGCGCCGTTACGCACTCAAGCCGGAAGGCTGCGCACCGTGGCTGGTGGGTGCGTCACTATGAGCGGTTCTGGAACGAGCGCCTCGATGGCCTCGGCGCTGACGAGGAGACCAGCCGTGAGTTCGATCCGCGTCGAACGCACCTACCCGCACCCTCGCGGCACCGTCTGGCGGCGACCGACTGACTGCTCGCTCGCTGGCTTATGCCGAACGACTTCGAGCCGCGGCTCGGGCACCGGTTCACGTTCCAGACAGAGCCCGCCCCGGCTTCGACGGCGTCGTGCACTGCGAAGTCAAGGAGATTACAGATCAGCAGTTGCTGGTGATCTCCTGGCGGCGGCCCAGTCGACACAACCGTTCGTTTCACGCTCGAAGACGTCGACGGTGGCACACGTATGGTCATGGAGCAGTCGGGCTTCCACGGCGTCAAGGCCTGGCTCGTCAGCGGATGCTCAAGGCTGGCTGCCGCACGATCTACGGAAAACGGTTGCCGCAGGTGCTTGCCGAGATCGATCGATCGTCGACCGATGCGCTGAACCGTCCAGCACGCCTCCATCGGAGGAGGCTTGCATGACTCAGGCCAGGGCGTCATCAAAACCCTGCTGCGCATCATCAACAAGTGAAATAACGCGCCGACTCGAATCGATACCGAGCGGCAATACCACATCGGAACCAGGAGGACTTCGCCATGCATACCAAGCCGAGATCAGAACGAGGGAAGTCGATGGATCGCATCATGACTCTCCACCCCGAAGGAAAGTGCGGTGTCAACATCGAGAACGGCAAGTACCAGACGATGCGATCCGCCATTTTGCGGGTCGTCCCCAAAGTCGAGAGGGCGTTCCGTTCAAGCAGTTGGAGTCGCTCGTGACGCCGCACCTCGATACCGAGGCGTTCGATGGCAGCGTGAGCGTGTCTTGGTATCTCGTAACGGTGAAACAGGACCTGGAAGCGCGTGGACTGATCGAGAAGTCCCGTCCGCGCGGCACAGCGGGTCCGCCGCTTGTCCGGAGGTTCGTCATGATGAAGCCACGACACCTGCTGGCTGTCCCGTGCTGCATACTCATCGCGCAATCGTGACACTGGGCCCCTACTCCCGCATAAACGCTCTGCTTGACGGACGAGCACCGTTCGAAGAGTCCCCCGCGTCCTCGCCTGATGAGGCCCGTGAAGTCCTCGATCGGTGCTGCCGGACGAGCTCTCTACATGCAGTATCAGGCCTGGGACGTACTCTTCATCCTCGCGACCGCGATTCCGCTCTATCTACTCCTGCGATTCGCGTCCGAGCGCTGTTCGGCCCACCCGCCGGCATCATCGCGTCAGCGACCATTACCCGCCGTCCTTGACCTCGCCGAGAACATCGCTCTTTGGCGGCTACTCGCCAGCGGCGGCGAGTCGCGATTCTGGTGGCAGGCTCGTCCGCAGCCACTCCGACAAAGGCTCGTTGCCTTTGCAGCAATAGCGTTGGTGATTGTGGTGGTCTGGTTGGGGCTCGGTATCGTGCGATCGGGCGGCACTTTGCCGGCCGCTACGGCTTCTACCGCGGCCGCGTAGCGCGAGTCCATCACAGCGCTCGACTCGCTCCGCTTGACCACTACGCGTCCGCACGGATCACCATCGCATCCGAAATCAGACAAGCCCCCGTACCGCTTCAGCAGCGGCTCGATCGCCGCCGCGACCATCCACCTGGTCCACGCGGCAGGTCGTCAGAACACAACAATTCACCTGCGCGTCCGACAACTCCCGCCGCGCGCTCGCCGCGATCGCCGTACCCGCGGTCGCTTCGAACACAGTCAGACCCGGCACATCGAGGCCCTCCAGCACCCGACGCACCTTGCACTTTGCGGCTTGTCAATCACGATCTCGATTCGCTTCACGGTGTGCACGAGTGTCGCTCCGATCGGTCAGCCGCCGATGCCCATTACCCGATGAGCAGGTGGTACATGGGGATGCCAAGAATGATGTTGAACGGGAACGTGATCGCCAGCGCGAGCGTGACATAAATCGAAGGTTCGCCTCCGGCACCGCAAGACGCATCGCCGCCGGCACCGCGATGTACGACGCCGAACCGAACAGGATCGCCAGCAACAAAGCATCGCCCGCAGCCCAACCCCAGGCCACAAGCACACCGACCAGGCCCTGGACCACCGCCCGATCACACTGAAACCGATCAGGAACCAGCCCGCCTCACGTATATCACCGATCCGCCGGGCAGCAACCAGTCCATGTCCAGCAGAAAGAGGCACAGCACGCCTTGAACGGGTCGTGCATGAACGGCTCGATCGCTCGCCAACCCTCTTCACCGGAAACAATGCCGATCAGCAGAGAGCCCACGAGCACCAGAACCGCCCATTCAGCAGCGACTCACGCCACACGCCGCCGCTATCGTCCGAACCGACATTCTGGTCCGGTCCGGTGCGTGACCGGTCGCCCTCCATCGTCAGCCAGCCAGCACGCCGGACACCACCGCCGGTGATTCCATCACGCCCATCGACGCGACCATGTACCCGGGTACGCGATCTTCCCGGTCCAGAAACGCGATCGCGGTGATGAAAGTCACCGCCGAAATCGAACCGAAGCACGCCGCCACCGCCGCGGCATCCGGCCGGTCAATCTCCGGCGAAGCACCGCGAACGTCGCAAGGGCATCGCGAACGACGCCACAACCGAAGCACCATCGTCGCCCGCCCGAGCGTCCAGCCCGCCCAGTGACACACAGCCGCCGTATGTGCCGATCGCCATCAGCAGATAAAGCGAGAGCAGACGCACCACCGGTTTGGGCACATCCAGATCGCTGCCGACGAGACGCAAACCGCCGAGCACAAAGAACAGGATCGGAGGGCTCAGCATCCACGCGGTGCCTCCTCCCAGATGCGGCTACCGAAGGTACTCCACCACCCGCCGGAGTCGAGTCTGGCCCGGTGACAGCGAGCGCGCGTGCCCGTCCGTTCACCGCCGCCCGCCCTGAGCTCTCCCCAGTCCACGTCGTGGGTGCAAAACGGCGCCCCTCGGGACGCCGGTCCATCCATTCAATCCATTGATCGTCGATCAGCGACGACGACGAACCGCCGCGAGACCCGCGAGACCGAGCAGACCGGCGGCACCCGGCGTCGGGATGATCACCACGTACGTCCAGTACCTGCGACGAGAGGTCGTCGACCGTATCAGCCAGGAAGTACAGGTTGCCACCCGCCGGAGCGTTCAGCATGTCCGCGTACTCATTCGGGTCGAGCGTCCAGGTGCCCGAACCGGTAAAAGCGAGCGATCCGCCGTGAAGGTGACCGTGATGTCCGGCGACCAACATATTCAGGCCGGGATCGGTCCCCCACCGCCACGGAACAGAGCCGGGCTGTTGTCGGCCGGGTTCTCCGCGTTCGTGATGTCACCCGCGACAAGAGACGCTGAAAGCGCCCGCTCCGCCCGCCATAGAAGTTCTCAAAGTACACGCCGATCGTATCGCTGCCGGAAGCGTCCACCGCAGACAGTCCGGCGGTCGCGGTGATCGTCACTTTTCGGCACCGTGAGATCCACGACCAGAAGATCATCGGCCTGAGCGACGCCCGCGAGCATCGACAACGAACCACCGGCGCGAGCGCCAACTTCCAGAAGTCTTCGACATTTCCTTCTCCTCTTTCCTGACTCCGTGTAGCCGCTGTGCAGGCGGCGGCGAACCTAAAGTCGCGGATCGCCTCATGCAAACTACTCCGAAGCCTGTTCCGATCGAAACAAGATCTCGAGAGTCTGCGAATCCTGCAGTTGAAGCACGACCGACTTAGGCATTCATACTTGCTCTCCACCCCGTTTCGGGCAGCCCGAGTCGATGCGCGCGCCGCACCCGCCATCGCCAACCGCGCTCGCCATCCGCCACGCCGAGCGCAATGGCAATCCGGTCATCGCAGGAATTCATTCGGGGTCCGCACGCTGGCAGTCAACAGTTCCGGTACTTGTCGTGCAGCCCGACCCCGCCTCGATCATCGGCGGGATCTTTTCGATCCGGCTCTGCTTCGTCGCGTCGCGTTTCGCCTCCGCGATGTAGTTCGAGTATTCCCGCTGCTTGCCCGGCGTCAGCGCGTCGTACCTTCTTCGCCTTCGCCCGCTTCTTCAGCGCGCCGCAGGCTCCGGCGCCCAGATCAACCGACCCCTTGGTCACCGGCCGTTTCGGCGATCTCGCCACCGGCCTCCTGCAGCGCTATCGCCTCCTTGGCGTACGCCGAGATCGCCTTCGCCTTGATGTCCCGTTTGGACTCCATACGCCATTGGCGCAGTGCCCTGGTCTTCCCTTCCTGCGTTCGTCAGCACGCCTCGGATCGCTGAGCAGCGCGCTGAAAGAACCACAGCCAGAAGTGCTCCTTGAACGCCCCGATGCCAACGAGGTTCTTCCCCCGTGCGTGTACCGAGCCCCACTTCACCGCCTTTCGGTCCCGCAGCAGGATCTCGCGCGGACGCGCGACCTCTTCCCCGGTCCTGACGCTCGATGTACTCATCCACGGTCTTTGGTGCAGCCATACCGACATCATGCCGCGCTCCGGCCAGACTCCAAGCGCCACAATCCATCCAAACGCATCACCCCGCTCGATCACCGCCATCGCCATCCGCTTCGCCAGGCGGGCATACACCCCGGATCGGAACCGCCGCCCTCGACCTGACCGACCACCCGCGGCGACAATCGAACCTCGGAAGGATGTTGGTGCTCGGCCAAATCGACAGGATCAGTCAGACTCGCCGCGACGCACAGGCTCGCGCGTACCGAACGATCTCCTGCTTGTGCTCCGATGCCAGCCGGCGCGTAGGAGTCCGCAACGGAGAACTCCGCCGCCGCGTTGATGAACATGCATCCGCAGAAACTCCTCGCCGGAGAACCACTGCTCGTGAAAGTCGAAGACCGCCGCGATCCGTTCACGCGGCTCCTTCGAAGCCGACTCGACAAACTTCATCAGCCGGTTCCGAAAGATCTCATCCCGACGACGCATCGCCGCCAGAATCAGTTCGTCCTTTGACTTGAAGTGGTTGTACAGCGTCATCCGGCTGATCCCGCCCTCTTTCTGGATGTCGTCCAGACTCGAGGCGTGGAAACCGCAGCGATAAAACACTCGCATGGCTGCGTCGATCAATTCATCCCGGCGACTGGGGGCATACAGACTCCTGACTGAGAAACTACATACGGACCAGTCAGTATAGCATTCGTCGCAATCCGGTGCCGAAACTTCGGCACGCCGAGACGACGAAAACAGACGGATTGACGCTGTTTCAGGAGCAAAGGCGAGTATTTTGAGAAAAAGCATTGAAACCGCTTGACCTATACTTACTGGTCAGTATACTTGCCGCGAAGAGCATCGGGTTCCGGATCAGATCCAGCCCCCGCTCACCACAGCCGCGTTCGCACTCGGCGATCGTTTCGCCCGAGCAGGATGTCGCATCGCCTTCCCAAAGGAGAACCCCATGTCCCGTTTCCCGATCCACACCGCCGAATCCGCCCCCGAAGCAAAGCCGCTCATCGAGGGCGCCGAGAACGTTCGGTTCGTGCCGAACCTGCTCGGCATCATGGCCGCAGCGCGGCCCTGCTCGAGGGCTACATGACCCTCGCGTCCATCTTCGACAAGACCGATCTCCCCCACCGAGCGCCAGATTGTCTTGATGGTCAACAACCGCCTTAACGGCTGCACCTACTGCATGGCCGCCCACACGGCGATCGCAAGGTCCCAGGGCGTGTCCGATGAGGTCATCGAAACGCTCCGCAGCGGCTCGGAACTCGCCGACCCCAGCTCGAAGCCCTCGAACCTTTGCCATCCGCATCAACGAAACCCGCGGCTGGCCAGACCAACAGGACATCGACGCTCTCCTGAGCGCGGCTACACCAGCGCACCGTCCTCGGATCGTCCTCGGAACGTCGCTCAAGGTCATGTCCAACTACACCAACCACATCGCGGGCACGCCGCTCGACAGCGCCTTCAAGGCCGTCAGTGGACCGATGCCGATCTCGCCTGCCCGCGCTCGCTAACCGCACGCCCGGCGCTGCTCGCACACTCCGGCGAAGCAAGGAACCCAACCATGAAACCCGAACCTGCCCGGCGACCCGCGGGCCTGCGATCGCCGCGCCCGCCGCCGTTCACCACCGAAACCGCCCTCGCCAAAGTCCGCGCTGTGGAGGACGCCTGGAACAGCCGCGATCCCGATCGTGTCGCGGCCTACTCCCCGACAGCGAATGGCGAAACCGCGACACGTTCATCCAGGGACGCGACCAGATCCGCGCCTTTCTTCAGAACAAGTGGAACCGCGAGTTCGACTACCGACTCGCCAAGTCCCTCTGGGGCTTCCGCGAGAACCGCATCGCCGTCCGCTTCCAGTACGAGGTGGCGTGCCGACCGCAACTGGTTCCGCGCTACGGCAACGACTGGTTCGACGAGGACGGCCTGATGCGCCGCGCAGCCAGCATCAACGATGTACCCATCGCCCCCGACGATCGACGCTTTCACTGGCCCCGCCCCGGGCGACGCCCCACCGACCACGAGGGCATCGCAAACGTCTTCTGAAACACACCGGCCACGGCCCAAGCGACCTACGCACAAGCAGCACCTTCTCCAAAGGAGCAATTCGTGAACACCATCATCTTCTCAATCTTGGCCTACTCCTGTTTGCCGTTTGGGCGTTGGCGTCGATCGGCACAGTCGGGCTATGGCTCTGGCTGCAACTCGCCCAGTCCACCGATCGCGAACCATCAGCGTGCGCCGCCTCGTGCACGAACTCGGCAGCGGCCCACTCCGCTCGCTCCAACGCGCGCGCCGCACTGACCTGCGAATGCTGCTGCTGATTCAGCAGTCGCGACACCCACGATCCATCCGAAACGATCACGCTCATACAAAGGAAAGAGAACATTCCAATGCAACGCTTCTCACTCATCGCCCTGACCGCGCCATCGCCACACCTCGGCACTCGCCGTCCACGGCGAACACGACGGCCACGATCACACCCGCACCCCACCGTCCACTACATCGACGGCCCGCGCGCGACGCACCCATCCCTCGCCCCGGCGTCGAACTCACCAGAGGCGACTACGCCCTGCTGGTCATCGACCCGCAGAACGACTTTCTCAGCCCCGACGGCGTCGCTGGGGCGTCGTCGGCGAAAGCGTCACCGAGAACGGGACCGTCGAGAACATCGAACGACTCTTCAAGGCCAGCAAGGACGCCGGCGCTCAGGTCTTCGTCAGCCCGCACTACTACTACCCGCACGACCACGACTGGCAGTTCGAGGCGCACTCGGCTCATGCACGACATCGGCATGTTCGACCGCCAGGCCCCTCAGCGTCGGCTCGCTCGAGGGTTCCGGTGCGGACTGGCTCGACCGCTACAAGCCTTATATCAACGACGGCAAGACCATCGTCGTCAGCCCCACAAGGTCTACGGTCCCGAATCCAACGACCTCACCCTCCAGCTCCGAAAGGCCGGCATCAGCAAAATCGTCGTCGCCGGCATGTCCGCCAACCTCTGCGTCGAGTCGCACATGCGACCTCATCGAAGAGGGCTTCGAGGTCGCGATTGTCTCCGACGCCACCGCCGCGGCCAAACTCCCCGGCTACGACGGATTCGAGGCCGCCTTCGTCAACTATCGCATGATCGCCAGCGATGTCTGGAGCACCGATGAAGCCGTCGCCAAGATCGCCGGCCAAGGGCAACCTCGTAAACGTTTCCGGTGCCAGCAACATCGGCCTCGACGGCTTCGACCCGTCGCCTTCTTCACCGGCGATACGCCACGGAACGGTTCACCCATGATCCGCGCCGAACACGCCGGAGCCACCTATCTCTTCGCTACCGAGGCCAACCGGGACGCGTTCGCCGCCAACCCGAACGCTACGCCCGCAGTACGGCGGTTTGCGCCTTCGGCGTCTCCATCAACATCCTCCTCCCCGTCGACATCACCACCGCCCAGGTGCGAAACGGTGTTCTCTACCTCAACGTGAACTCCGAGATCCTCAAGAAGTTCAACGCCGACTTTGAAGGCAGCGTCGAGCGGGCCAACTCCAACTGGCCCGGCCTGTTCGACGAACACGCCGAATAGCCCCTGCTCTCCCTTTCCGGCCGTCGGGTGGACACACTCCGCCGGCCGATTCACAAGCGACCGCCCCACCTGCCCGCGCTCGACCCGTCCACCAAGGCACGAAGGAGATCCCCATGACTGTCCTGCTGCGTATCGATGCGGTGCTCGCCTCAACGGATCGATCACCCGAGAATGGCCGACCGGTTCATCGACGGTTGGCGCAAAACCGATCCGAACGCGAAGCCCAGAGACGTCGGCCGCGAGCCTCCGTCGATAGTGGTGAAGCATCGATCAGGGCCGGGTTTACCCCTCCGACCAGCGCACCGCCGACATGAACGACGCCCTCGCGGAATCCATGACCCTCATCGACGAGTGCCAAGCCCACGTGCTCGTGATCGCGCGCTGCTCTACAACTACGCCTGCCGGCATCCCTGAAAGCGTGGATCGATCAGATCGTCCGGCCCGGTGAAACCTTCTCGTTCGACCTGAAGCGAGGAGACTTCCCGATCCGAAGCACGCTCAGCGGGAAGTCACTGGTTGTGCTCTCCTCGAGGCGAGTTCGGCTTCGAGCCCGGCGGCATCCGTGATGGCTGGAACCACCTGAACCCGAACCTGCGAACAGTAGCCACACGCCTGCTCGGCATCGCCCCGGATGACATCTACGAGATCGCCTCGGAGTATCAGGAGTTCGGCGACGAACGGCACGATCGCTCGCGTGAGCGAGCCCTCCACGACGCGGCCGCACTCGGTTCTCGCCTCGCCGCCGCCAGACGATCCCCAAGCAGCAACGAGAAAGTCCCGGCCTGAACGCCCGGCGGATTCGCGAGCAGCCCGTATCTCCGACGCTTTCTCTGGCCGCCCGCCCCGGCCCTCCTGGCGGGCGGCTTCTTCAGCGCAGCGCACAAAAAGAGCGGGCCGCGAAAGGCCCGCCGTACAAGGCCAAGTCTTACCCTGGCCTCAACGCCTGCGTCGCAGCGCCAGACCGCCGAGCCCCAGCAGCGTTGTCGCGCTGGAGCCGGGACCAGCGTCATCCGGTACGCGCGGATCTCGCTGTCGATCGCCGCCGTGCCGACGATCGTGCCGTCCTCGGCGATGCCGAGCGCCGACGAACTCGTGTTCATCGAAATGTCCCACCCGCTGTCGGCGGGATCAGGTCCTGCAGGCGATACGTCTGATCACCGTCGTACAGGAACGGCACCGCGAACTGCCCACTCCCGATGCCGACCACCCACCCGTCGGAGTTCACACCCGTGCGATCGCGCCGAGGCGCCCGCCGGCAGCGGGATCTCCTGACCGCGCCGCGATCGGCGCTCCAGATGAACGGCGTCGAGCCGGACTGGTTGAACGAGCTCGAACTGACCACGAAGCCGTTCTCGCTGATGTCGAACGCGATCGTGCCGTTGTCGCCAGGGCGCCGGCACCTCGGTCAGCATGCCGTTGTTGATGTTGTAGAGCAGGCCCACATTGCGCGAGAGCATGTTCGGATCGGTGCCGTTGCCGACCGCGAAGCCCGCATTGTTCACCCGGAAAGCCGTCGTCATCGAGGCGCCGCCCGCGGTGGTCGCCGTGATGCGGTTCACCGCCCCGTTGTTCCAGTACGCCGCGACCTCCAGACTGCCGCCGCCGAGCGAGCCGACCACGAAGCCGCCGTCGTTCACATCGTTGGCGCGTCCAACGCCCAGCCCGTCCATCGAGAGCGCTGCGTCAGCGAACCGTTCGTCCACTGCAACGGGATCGCCCCGAACCGAAGAAGGTGTCCGCGCCGACGCCGACCACCACGCCCCGTCGTTCGCACCGTTCGCCACGCCGTACGGCTTGCCCGCGGCGTTTGGGACGCCGTCAGCCGACCCGGGTTCGCGAAGAAAGGCGTGTTGGTCGTGCCCGCCCCCGCCCGAACGCCACCCCGCCCGGCGAAACCCCGAATCCCTGCGACGCAAAGTCCCCGCTTTGAACCAACCCCAGATCCTCGATCTGATACATCGGAGCCGCCATCGCCGCCGAAGCACCCAGCCCCGTGGCAAACAAAACTGCAAACCAATTCCTGATCATGCTTCAATCCCTCTCGCGATGCGTGAACCGACGCGCTGACGCCGAAACCCGGCATCCAAAGAAACCCTACACCTGATCCGCCTGAGCGTAAGCCCCGGCTTTCCGTTCCAACAAAACCGAGGATGGGCCAAAGATTGGACGCGGGCGATCGTTCGGTTCGCGCGGAAAGGCAGGCGATCTGCCTGCCCGCACCGAGCCATCCAGTCCCCGCGGTCGCCTACCGCCCCACAAACTCCAGGCTCCAAGAACCGCGCGATGTAGTCCACCAGGCTCATCGCCTCGGGGATCTGCGGGTTCGAGGTCGCCCCATCGGTTCGAGCTGCATCCCTTGAAACGAACCACCGCGTCCTCGACGCTCAGCCCACTGCGCCAGGCTCATCGCGCGACAGTACGCCTGGCACATGCCGCTGATCGTCGAGCCCTCCTTGCTCATCTTCAGGAACAACTCCCCGGCTTGCCGTCCTCGTGCAGACCGATCGTCAGGTAGCCCTCGTGCTTGCCGATCGAGAACTTGTGCGTGATGGATCGACGGGTCTGCGGCAGCGAGCGACGCGTGGTCTCGGGGGCGACGGTGGTCATCGACAAGGGTCTCCTCGGAAGCGTTGGCGAAGGCCCCGAGTCTACACCGGGTCCGAGAAAACATCGGCAACGCCGCCCAGAGCCGCCCAGAATTCACTCCGTGCAGGCCGCCGGGCTCCAGTCACCCCGCGCCCAGCCACATCCACCCGCCTGCGCGCGACGACGCCGATCATCGACGCCATCGCTATCCGTCGCGCCCGGCGGCCGGATCCAACCCCAGCACCGCCAGCAGCACGCCGATGATCAGCAGCATCACATCCGGGAGCAACGCGCCGAAACCGCACGTACGGACGCCCCGCGAGTTCGAGCAATCGCCTGCGAACGCTGGCCGCCGTCCCATTCCGGCTGAGCCATCGCCCTCCGATGATCCGCGTAATGTTCGCGCAGCCGATGGCGATCCCGGTCGCAATAACCGCGCCGGTCGCCACTGTCGCGACATCGCGCGGGCGCGCCCAGACGATCAGGTGCGCCGTGACCAGCCCGAGCGCGAACAGCGCCGAGGCCCTGTCCAGCACCGACCAGCCGATGCACGCGCCCGATACAACGCCGAGCAGACCGACCAAGGCATCCGAGCCAGTGCGGGGCATCACCCGATCGGCGAGCGCGGTCCTCTTCGCTGTTGACCACCCACCACACCGCGAGCGCGAGCAGCAGAAGCAGCCGCCCGTTGAGGGCGTCGATGCGACCGACCAGACCCGCGCCGCCGAGGATAGCGACCAACCCAGCCAGCACGCCGACGCCGAGGCGCGCCGGTGACCGCTTCGCGAGCGCGACAAGCAGCGCCACCATCGCGCGCGACGATCAACTCCGAAGCACCGATCGGGACGGCGACCTCACCGATGCTCAGAGCCGCCGCAGGAAGCCTGAAACGCCGAGCACGACAATCGGCGCCGTTGCTGCGTACCGATGCACCAGCGCTGGGACACCACGGCGAAAAGGAGCGTCGTCAGGGATGGCCAGAGAAAACGAAAGCACGAACCCACGAGTGTATCCGGCTGCCGGACCACGCGGACCCGACTCTACTCGCGCCCCGCGAAACCCAGCGCGTCATCCAGCCAGTCATCGCCCTTGAGCACCTCGCGCGGCGCGAGTAGGCTATCGCCTCGGCCCGGCGCTGGGCCGATCGCTGCACCAGCGTGACCAACCGCTGGCCCGCCCGCTGCGAGCCAGCGTCGCCGGCATCGTACGCAGGCGGGAAGAAGCGGCGAGCCAGTTCGTCGTCCAGACTCGAGAAGATCACCACTTCTCCCGGATCGCCCTGACGCCCACATCGCCCGAAAAGGCGGCGATCGATCCGCGCCGAAAGCTCGCCCGGTGGCGATGACGCAGCAGCCCGCCAATACTTTCGGGCGCGAGCCGGATGTCCGTGCCGCGACCGGCCATGTTTGTCGCGACAGTGACCCGCCCGGGTTCACCGGCCTGCGCGACGATCGACGCTTCCTCCTCGCGCACCGCGTTGAGCACTGGTGCTCGACGCCCCGCTCGCGAAGCAGCACGCTCAGTCGCTCGCTCTCAGCAACGCTCGACGAACCGATCAGGACCGGCTGGCCGGCCGAAGCGCGGCGGGCGGCTTCGGCGGCGGTCGCCTCATCACGCTCGATCGCGTCGGTAAACGCGGTCCTTCACCACGCGGGCGCGAAGGCCGGTGGTCGGCAGCGGGACCACCGGCGAACGGTAGATCCGCACAAACTCGCGGCGCGATTCGAGCGGTGGCTGGACATGCCCGCAAGGTGCGGGTACATGCGGAAGAATCGCTGGAAACTGATCCGTGCAACCGTCCGCTTAAGCGCGCGCACCTCCAGCCGCTCCTTGGCCTCGACCGCCTGGTGCATGCCGTCGCGCCAGGTCCGGTCGGGCATCGTCCGTCCGGTACTCTCGTCGACGATGACCACCGCGTCGCGGACGATGTAGTGCTGGTCGCGTGTACAGGTGCTCGGCGTCAGGGCTTGCCGGATCATCGCGTCCCGGTCACGCGGCAGCCGCGCTCAGCGCCGCCCGAGGCAAGGTGATCGATCTCGCCGTTCGCGCGCAAGGAGCCGGATCTCTCGGCGCGATCGACGCTGAAGTTCTCCTCCGTCAGTTCGAGCGCGATCCGACGGGCCTGCTCGTAACTCTCTGCCCGGGGGCCGAGCCGTCATCGGCGGAGATCAGCAGCGGCGTGACGGCGTCGTCGATGAGCACGAAGTCGGCCTCGTCCACGATCGCGCGGTGCAGGCCCCGCTGCAGCGGTTGGGCGACCGCGCAGGACCCGCGATGAGCACCCGCAGAGCATGCGAACCGACGGCGCGGACCTCACCGAGCGCGAGGCGGTCGCGCAGGAAGTCCGCGGCGGTTTCGCGGCTGGTCGAGTAGGTGACATCCGCCGAGTACGCTCGCCGGCGATCATCGGTTCCTGATCTCGCCGGTAATGGCTTCGACGCCGAACCCCAGTCGCTCCAGACACGGCCGGGTCCAGTAAGCGTCGCGCGAAGCGAGGTAGTCGTTCGCCGTCACCACGTGACAGCCCTTCCGCGGCGAGCAGCGGCGACGCCAGCAGCGCGCTGAGGGTCTTGCCTCACCCGTGGCCATCTCGACCACGCAGCCGTCGACCATGGCCAGCTGCCGAAGCGATCTGCCGCGGTGCGCCAGCAGACCGGTTAAGCGCCGGGCGACTTCGGTCACGAGCGCGAGCGCGGCGACCCGCTCGTCTTCCGGTGCGTCGGCGACGCGAGCGGTCAGTGTCGACCGGGCGCGCGTGTCGAGGTCGGCGTCGCCAGATCCGCCATCGCCCGCGCTCGCGGGAGCACGCGCTCGCCGAGTGCGAGGTAGCGACGGGTCCGCGGCAAGCGGCGGCACGATCGCGCCGGCTTCGCGCGCGAGAAAATCCAGTCCCTCCGGCTCGCGAACCGGCTCGATGGGCGATCCCAATGCCCGCCAGGTGGCATCCATCGCTCGGGTCATCGCGGCGCACCGAAGCGTTGCTGGAACTCCTGCACCGCTCGGAGCGCCTGGACGCCCAGCGGCTTGGGGATCTCGCACGAGTCTCACCTGCACACGCTGGCCGACGAACAGACCGTCCGACGACTTCGGGTCGAGGATGATCTCGAAGATCGGTTCCTTGGAGGCCGTGCCGCGCGTCGGTCGGGTCGGTTTCCAGCGAGCCGCCGGCGTTCAGCCGAGTGACGAGGACGGCAGGTCGCGCCGTCCTGCTTCGCTGATGGAGACAACGCTGCCTGTCACCTGCTGAGCCGGTCGCATGACGGGGCGGATTTCGACGGGTCGGTCCAGCGCCTCGACGGTCAGCGATGCGGCGGACGCTTGCGTGACCGCGCGGATGCAGGTCGGCCGGGTCCACGATCTGACCGGAGCTCGCCGCGGTGACGTACGCGCCCAGTGCGGTCGCCCACCGGTGAGACCCAAAGCCCGTCGAAGGCGCGACGGTCGTAAGTCGTTCGAGTTCGTCGGTCGTTTGTTTGTACTGGCGTTCGAGGACGCGTTCACGCTGAGCCATGATCGAGGCGGCGGCGGGTCGTCGAGACTCGCAAGCGCCCAGTGCGTGGCCCGAGCCGGGCTGCGACCTGGATCAGCACGGCTCGGGTCTCGTCGTTGGACTGTTCCAGCAGCGCCTGTCCGGCCTCGACGGGCGTCGCGTCGGCCTCGATCCAGTCCACGAAGCCGTCTGCCCCAGCGAAGACATCGGCGCGCGACGGGCATCCACCACGCCGTCGATCCGGACGCGGTCGGGCACAGGGACGGCCAGAACGAACAGGGCGATCGCCGCGAACGCGCTGCCGGTGATCAGCACCGCGCGCGGCGGGTCCGGGCGATCTCGCCGGCGTTCGCGAGGTACTGACGGTTCGGGCAACCAGCGCGGAGAACAGGATGACCGCGGCGACGAGCGCGAGGACCAGCCCGAGCGCGAACAGCCTGGCCGGCGACGAAGCGGATGATGACCAGCAGCACGACCACTGGTAGACCGCCGACGACACGCCGTAGAGCCGCGAGCCAGTGCGGGCCCGGGTTGAGCGCCGGGTCCTTCGGTTCACGGGCCTTGAAGGCGTACTTTGACGTAGTAGTCGCGTCGCGGCTGCGCTGGTACAGGTTCGGCGCTTCGAAAAGATCGGAGAGGATGTAGTAGCCGTCGTGCAGCAGCGGGTTGGCGTTGAACAAGATCGTCGTCACGCCCGCTAGCAGGACAGCGTTGTACGCGAGCGTGTTGACCTGCGAGCCCACGCCGGTCGAGGCCCAGACCAGAGCGGCGACCGAGGCGATCGCCACTTCGAAGTACATGCCGCGCCGTTGACGATGATCCGCGCCAGCGTGCGCAGCGTCCACGACGAGGAGGGCGTCGACGTACGGGATCGGTAGCAGCACGATCAGCAGCACGCCGAGTGGCACTCGCCGGCGGCGCGGTTGATCGCTCGCGCTGCCGAGGACCTTGCAGGCGAAGCCGTGGCCGAGCTTGCGCGAGCCTTGATGAGAATGAAGGTGCCGATGAGCCAGCCGAGGTTGGCCGGCGCGAGCACCTGCGTGGACGCTTCGACGAACTCGCCGGCTCGGCGTCCGACGGCGAGCAGCGCGGTGATGAGCAGGACGAGCCAGGCCATCGCGCCCCGTGCTGCGTGAACAGCGGCGACGCGAGCCAGGCCCAGCGATCGAGAAACCGTCGGGATCGAAAAGCGGTACCTGCACGAACAGGAGTTGCGCAGGCGTCCCTGATCTCGCACGCTGCGCGCCCGCCGCGTCGGAGCAGTGCCTCGGCGTCGGCGGGCATCGGCGCTGAGCAGGTTATTGGCGTAGAGCGGCCGAGGACCTGCACCGCCTCGCCGCGGGTCGGGGCGTGGTCGCCGATGGCGCGCGCACTCGGCGAGGGCGTCTTCGACGGTGCGTGAGCCGTCGAGCAGGCCGACGAACCGGTACGCGCTCTCGGAGATGCGGAAGTACTGGCTGGACGCGGCGTCCTCGATGACGAACCACAGTCGGCCCCGGAAGCGCTGGCGGGTGACATCAACGCCGACCCGAAGGCGCGGTTTGAGCGGGGCGAGGCGGTACCATGAGTCGTGCGATGCGTCGTTCGGTCGTCATCGCTACCACCACAGACGCATGCAGCCAGTCGGCGAGGTCGCGGAAGAGGACGCCGCCGAGGTTGGTGCGACCGGTGACGATGCGGGCCTGCCTCCCATGCCGGGGCGGAGCCACGCGGGCGGATCGATCAGGCGGACGCGGACACGGAACACGTTGCGACCATCGACGACCTCGGCGACCGGCGTGATCCGGTCGACTTCGAAGGCGATCCGCCGGTCGGGGTACGACGCGGTGGCGAGCCGACCGGTCTGCCCGACCTCGACATCGGCGATGCGTGATTCGGGCACGCCGACCTCGGCGTAGAGCGCGAAAGGTCGGCGATCTCGAAGAGCGCCGCCCGGTCTGGACCGGTGCGCGACGAGGCGGTCGATGTCGCCGGAGATGACGGTGCCGGAGATCGGTGCGACGAGGCGGGCGCGGTTGAGCCTGCTCGAGCAGCGCGACGGTGGCGTCGGTCTCTTCGGCGCGCTTCTGGGCGATGGCGGCTTCGGCGAGCTTTGCCTTCCCGCGGGCCTTGTTGGCCCCGGAAAGCGCGGACGCGGCTGCGGCTTCGTTCGCTGGAGCCAATGCGATCTGCTCGGTGGACAGGGTCGCGAGGACGGACTCACCGGCCTCGACGCGCTGATCGACGCGTACGCCGACGGACTCGATGAAGCCTGTCGAACGGCGCAGGCACGACCTGACGCTGGACCGGGGCGGGGCGCTCGGGTGCACGACGATCAGGGCGAGCACGGGCCAGCTGATCCAGGTGTGGGCCGGCAGTGGCGGGCGCGTGCGAATCGCCGATCCACCGGTCGCGTCGCGTCGAGAAGGCGGGGCGTCACGAGTTCACAGAGTACGCGCAGGCCGGCGACCTCGTGGTCGAGGAACGGACGCTCGGCATCGCGTTCGACCAGCAGGACCTCACCACGCGTCCCGCGCGCGCAGCGGAGCAGAGTCGCGGCCATGGGTCCGGAGTGCTCGGCGCGGCGGAGGCGCGCGATGACCGGCTGCTCGGGATCGAGGGGCCAGCACCCGTGTCCCGATCGAAGCACTCTTCCATCGCGCTGACGATGTCCTGCACGAGGCATGCGGGTCGAAACCTCTCGGTTCCTGAGAGCTGCCGCGAGTCTGATGTACGACCCGCGCGAGGCATCGACACCGTCGGCGGTCTGATCATCACCTTGGGTCGCGACCTGCGGGCGATGTCGATCATGCCCAGCGCGACGCGGTCGAGGTTCAGACGCGAAGCGAGATCGTTGACAATTCGGTACGCGATCGAGCGGAAGCGGTGCAGGGCGAGACCGCGGTCGCGATGTCGGCTGCGGCGGTCAGCCGCTCGGTGCGGGCCTGCTCCGCGCTCGCGCCGGGACTGACGCAGTGCGGGCACCAATGTGAGCTGATCGGTCGCGCGCGCGCGGGATGCGGCTGGCTGACGTACGGGAGCAGCGCGAGGTAGAGATTGCCGGGCGCTTCGGGAGGAGCGCGGCGACGACGGTCGCGCATGGGTCCCTGGGCGGTGTCGAGGTTGAGGTCGCGTTTGAACCATTCGCTGTTGCCGGTGTGGAGCTCGATGGCGGCTTCGGCGGCGGTCGGCCCACGCCGCGGCGGTCGCGGCCTCGGGCCAGATGGCGACGACGCGCCTCGGGCATCGGGATTGACGCGAACGACGGCGACAGCGGATGCCGCAGGTGCGGGCGGCGAGCGAGGCGAGCTGGTTGAAGTAGGCGTTCGGCGCCCCTCGAAGTCGACCAGCCGCTGCACATCTTCGGGCAGTTGGTCGGCGGTCTGGGATGGGGCGTGGTACTGGCTCATGGGATCACGGGGCGGACTGCCCGGCGTACCAGTATCGACTACTGGGGCTGATTATCCGAGCTGCGAGCCGGAATGCCCGGTTTGCGGGCAAAAGGCCGGTCTGAGAGCGGTTGGGGCGATCAGGCGGCCTGCAGACCGACGCTGTCGCGGAGGATCCGAATCGCTTCGTCGTGGTGGCTCGACCTGCTCGGTCGTCATGTCGACGGCACCGGCGATCTCGGCGTCGGTCATCTGCTCGGCGTAGCGGAGCAGGATGATGAGTCGTTGCGCGCCGCTGAGCGATTTGAGCATCGCGTTTCGGAGCAGTTGCGTCGGTTCGGCACCGGCTGAGGCGTGCTCGACGGATGGCGGTGAGTGTGGGGCCATGGGCCTGGTCCTTCCGTGACCGCTTTGATGTGCGTGCCGCTGAATCCATTCCGCGGCGTCGGTACGATACCAGCCCCGATAACTCACGCAAGTGTTTTCGTTCTGCCCACCGCTTGCCCACTTTGCGCCTTTGCACACCCCGGAACCGGGCGCATGGGCTTCACACGATCCGAACCAGCAGGAGCACGCATGGCCCGCACGCCTCGACCATGGCCGAACTCGGCACGCCCGCCAACCACTTCAACCTGACGGACACGGTCAGCGGCGAGACGGTGTCGCTCTCGACCTTCGCCGGCAGAAGGGGCTGCTGATCATGTTCATCTGCAACCACCGCCCGTTCGTGGTGCATGTGAAGGATCACCGCAGCTCTGGGTGAGGATTAAGGACGCGGACCTCGGGATCGTGGCGATCAGTTCGAACGATGCCGAGAAGTATCCGGATGACAGCCCGGAGAAGATGAAGGCGTTCGCCGCGGCGAACGGGTTCTCGTTCCCGTATCTGTTCGACGAGGACCAGAGCGTGGCGAAGATGTACAAGGCCCGTGCACGCCGGACTTCTTCCTGTACGACGAATCGCGTCTGCTGGCGTATCGCGGGCGCCTGGACTCTTCGCGACCTGGCAACGACGAGCCGAACGACGGCGCGGACCTGCGCGCGGCGATCGACGCGGTGCGCGCGGCGAGCAGCCGAGCGAGCAGATGCCGAGCATCGGGTGCAACATCAGTGGAAGCCGGGAACGAGCGGAGTACTTCGGCTGATCGGCGAGCGGTTCAGCCGCGCGGTTGATCTGCTGTGGTTCGAGCGCGGTTGAGGGCCTGCGGGCGCATCGTGGGCCGTTTTGGTGCGCGATCGAGCGTGCGAGAGGGCGCGGGCGGACCGGGCGGATTCGATGCGGTCTTTGGATCGCTGCGCTAAGACTGCCTTGCGCGCTTGAACTCGGCAATGCGGTCGCGGTCGGCGGAGGTATCCGAGCCCCGGAGGGATTCGATCTCGTCGTCGATCATGGCCTGTTCCTGGCTGATTTCTTCGAGGTCATCGCCGACGGAGGCGAGGTTCTGCAGCGCGGCGGTCTCGGTGGACAGGGCGACGATCTCGGCGCGCTGGTGAGGGCGGTGCAGCGCTGGAGGGATCGCTGGACCTCGGGACGCTCGATGAGCTCGAGCAGGTCGGCCATGGTGAGCTGCATCCGGGGCTGCGATGCCGGGGAGGGTGGCGCCGTCTTGAAGGAGGGCCGAGGAGGGTGTCGAGGAGGTCGGGGTCGGTTTGATTGGTTTGTTTGCATGCGGGCATTGTGCAGCGCCGGCAGGGTCGAGGCAAGGTGATTGTTTGGTTTTGCAGGGTCGGTGACAGGGTGTTGTCACCGAAGGCACCGAACGGGGAACCGTCTGCCTGTAGCATCCGACCGACAGATTTGTGACGCACAACCTAACTGGAGAACGCCATGAACGCGACAGCGATATTCCTCGGTCTTTGGAGTCGGCGGCTGCATCGGACTCGGCATAGCCCTAATCGCTCTCTACCTCAAGCATCGTGACGCGCAACAGCGGATCACTGACCTGGAGAAACAGAACGAAGTACAGCGACAGCAAGCGCGATGCCATGCGGAAGGAGTTGGAGCGAGTCAAACCGTTCGTGGGTATCGCGAACGCCGACGCGAAGGCGAGAGCAATCGTTCAGCAAGCCGAAACCACGCTACACGATGCCGAGCAGAATGCTCGCATACCGTCGGAGAACGCCAACAGCCAATACGAAGAGAAGCTTGTCAACGCGGAACTAGAAGCGAAGCAAGTTCTCAAGGACGCACGCGCCAAAGCGAAGGAACTAGGCGGGCTGCCGAAGAGAAGTTGGCGACGACCATCGGTTTCTGTCGCGAAATCCGGAGCCGTGCCGAGGACGAAGCGAAGCGCATCGCAGGCGAGGCATACAAGGCCCTGAAAGACTCTGAGCGGTACGCGACCGTCGCACGAGCCATGAAGAACATGGTCGACGGGTACGGCGACGAGTACCTGATCCCTTCAGAAGGGATTCTTGAAGACTTACCGATGAGTTCTCGCACAAGCAGGCGGGTGAGCAACTGAAGATGGCCCGCTCAAACACCCGCCTGATGATCAAGAACGATCTGGCGGCGACGTGTGACTATGTGGAGGATTATCGGCGTAGTTACGCAGAAAAGTTTGTCATCAGCGCTTTCAACGGCTACGTCGATTCGATCCTCGCTCGCGTCAAGCACGACAATGCAGGCAAATTGTCGCAAGAAGTCAAGGATGCCTACGCAATTGTAAATGAGCACGGGCAAGCGTTTCGCAATGCGGCTGTTACGCCCGAGTATTTGAGGCCCGCCTCGAAGAACTTCGCTGGGCATCTGCGGCAACTTCTGCGAAAGCAACAACAAGAAGAACAGCGCCGCATCCGCGAACAGATCCGGGAAGAGGAGAAAGCTCGGCGTGACTACGAGCGCGCCATCAAGGAGGCCCGACGCGAAGAGGAGATGCTGCAGAGCGCCGTCGCGGAAGCGATGGCCAAGCTGCAAGCGGCAACGGCGGAGCAACGAGAAGCGTTTGAGCAACAACTGCGGGATCTGGAAGCCCAATTGGCAGCCAGAAAGAATGACCGCGCGATCTCGATGGCCCAGCAAACCGGCGGGGCCACATCTACATCATCTCAAATGTGGGCTCATTCGGTGAGGGTGTGTACAAGATCGGCATGACGCGCCGGCTGGAGCCGATGGATCGCGTCAAGGAGTTAGGCGATGCGTCCGTGCCGTTCGGTTTCGACGTGCACGCGATGATCTACAGCGAAGACGCACCAAACTCGAAAGCCACCACAAACACTTCGTGTTCAATCGCATCAACAAGGTCAACCATCGCAAGGAGTTCTTCCGCTCGCCGCTCTCAGAGATCCGCGAGGAAATCGATGTTCAACATCGAAACGCACTGGACGATGGTGTCCGAAGCCGCCGAGTATCGGGAGTCGAAGGCGATCGAAGCGGCGATATCGGAGAATCCGGAAGCGCCTGGCGTGGCCTCGCGGCAGTATTCGCTGGAAGATCTTGAGGCGATGAACCCGGATCCGTCAGACGATGGGCAGGAGATCGAAGAAGAAGCCGTGGGTGCGTAACAGTACTGATCTGCGCAAAGATAAACCCTCCGGCCAAACCGGAGGGTTTTTCATTGCTCAGGATCGGTCGCTTAACTCACCCATCATTCCACTTCTTCCCGGGCCGACATACTCGGCGATCGGGCGGATGAGGCGGTTGTTGGCGTGTTGTTCGATGATGTGGGCGGCCCAGCCGGTGATGCGGGCGGCGACGAAGATGGGGTGTACTGCGGGACGGGGATGCCCATGGTGAAGTACGTCAGGCCGCAGGGGAAGTCGACGTTGGGGTAGATGTTCTTCTCGGTCTCCATGATCTTCTGACCTCTTCGCCGAGTTCTCGAACCAGGCGAGCGAGTCGTCGGTGGCCTTCGGCGAGCCTGGGCGCCCGAGCCTGTGGAGGATGCCGGCGCGGTGGTCGCCGTTCTTGTAGACGCGGTGGCCGAAGCCCATGAGCTGCAGCTGTCGGCGAAGGCCTGGTGCATCCAGTCCTGGATCTTCTTGGGGTCGTTGTCGGAGCCGATGTCGGAGCGGATCTCGCGGAGCATCTCCATTGTGGCTCTGTTGGCCCCTGCCGTGGAGCGGGCCCTTGAGGGCGGCGATGGCCGGTGACGGCGCCGTGGATGTCGCTGAGGGTCGCGGCGATGACGCGGCTGGAGAAGGTGGAGGCGTTGTAGTCGTGTTCGGCGTAGAGGATGAGCGAGACATCGATGACGCGGGCGTGCTCGTCGCTCGGCTTGTTGCCGGTGATCATGTAGAGCAGGTTCGCGGCGTGGACAGCGACTCGTCGGGCTTCACGATCTCGCGGCCGTCGATGACGTTCTGCATGTGCCCGATGATCGTGGGGATCTGGGCGGTGAGGGTCTTGGCCTCCGAGGTCGGCCTCGGGGAGACCTCCTGCGAGCGGGGTCGATGTTGCCGAGCATGCTGACGGCGGTGCGGAGCACGTCCATGGGGACGCGCTGCCGGACTTGAGCCACGGGCCGGCGGTGCGGAGGTAGTCGATGACCGCGGGGATCTGGCGCTGGGAGGCGAGCCTGGAGAAGGCCTTGTTCTCGCTCGGAGGGCTTGTGGCCGACGAGCAGGAGGTGGGCGACTTCTTCGAAGGTGGCGTTCTCGGCGAGGTCGGCGATCTCGTAGCCGCGATAGATGAGCGAGGTCTGGCTGACAGCGCAGATGGCGGTCTTGCCGGCGATCATGCCTTCGAGGCCGGAGGATTTGAGCTCTGCGGTAGCGGACATGGCGGCTCCGTGGGTAGAGGGTGGGATGGGACGGATCCGGCCCGCTCTGGCGGGCTCGATCGGGCCGGGCATTGTAGCCGATTGCGTCGATTCGACCGGGGAACGGGCCGAACGCCTGGTCAGGCTGAGGTGCGTGCTGGGGAGCGTCGGGGTGGAGCCGAAGGCCCACTGCTCGCCGGGGTGTAGCCGAGGGCGTTGTAGAGCCCTGGCGGGTCTGGACGCGATCGAGGAAGGCGTTGACGTCGCCGTCGCGATGGAGGTCGGCGAGGATGCGGCGGTCTCGCCCATCGCGCGCGGAGGGTGGTGACGGGCCAGATGACGCAGGAGTAACCCATGGCGGCGAAGCGGCTGATGTTGATGATGGGCGTCTTGCCGAACTCGGTCATGTTGGCGAGCAGGAAGGCGTCCGGCTTGTAGGACCGGAGTTCGGCGGCGACTCGGGCGAAGTCGGCTTCGCTGCGCAGGCCTTCGGGGAAGATCATGTCGGCACCGGCGTCGAGGTAGGCCTTGATCGCTCGATGGTGGCGTCGATGCCGTCGACGCCGGCGGCGTCGGTGCGGGCGCAGACGATGAAGCCGTTGCCCAGGGCGTCGCGGGCGGCGCTCGCGGTCGCGACCTCTCGGCGAAGTGGTCGATGGGGACGAGGGTCTTGCCGTCGAGGTGGCCGCAGCGTTTGGGAAAGACCTGGTCTTCGATGTGGAAGCCGGCAGCGCCGCGGGGTGTATTCGTGGACGGTGCGGGTGAGCATCTCGGTCTCGCCGAAGCCGGTGTCGGCATCGGCGAGGACGGGCAGGCCAAGCGAGCGAGACCTGCTGGATGACATTGCAGAACTCGTTGAGGGTCAGCAGGCCGATGTCGGGGACGCCGAAGCCTGGCGGTGACGGCGGCTCCGGAGACATAGAGACCCTCGAAGCCGGCCACTCTGGCCTGGCGGGCGACCATGCCATTGAACGCGCCGGGGAGACCGACGCAGCGTGAGGACATGAGTGAGCGGAGGCGGTTTCCGGGGTATGGGAGGGGCTGGTCATGGGGACCATTCTATGCTGGAGAGGGGTGGATTGAAAGGGCGTGCCGGTTGGGCACGCCCGTGGTTCATTGTTGCGCGGTGCCGCGCGGCTTACTGAAGCGGCCGCGATCGACGAACGGGATGTCGTAGAGCGACTGCATCGCGTTCGCGTCCTGCTCGCGGAGGTTCGAGAGCTGTCGATGGCGGGCTGGACCTTGTCCTCGCCGACCGCGATCTCGCCGAGAAGGCGGAACTTGTGGTCGAGGATGCCTCGAGGTCGGCGCTGGTGTTGCGCGTGGCCGGCGGGGTACATGACCATGCCCGAGTCGTGGGTCTTGCCCTGATCGTCGGTGATCTTGATGGAGGTCGGGATGCCGTCGGGTAGTTGCGGTCGAATTCGGGTCCGCCGTGGACGAACTTGATCTTGGCCATGAGCGATCGGGTGAGGTCGTTGAAGATGGCCGTGTCGTCGACCTTGTAGTCGTACGGCGAGAGCATGAGGGCTTTCCAGACGGCGTCGTGCGAGCCGCCGGAGGTGTCGAGCGAACCGTTGGCCTTGGCGAGCTCAAGGGCTTTACGCGCTGGTGGAGACGATGTAGGCCATGGAGTGGTCCGCGCTCTGGCGGGTCTTCGGGTCCATCTTGGCGGGTTGCCGATGATGCCGAAGGCGGGTTCGTACGCCGCGATCTCGATGGTGTCGATGGCCGAGCCGTCGTGCTTGGCGAGCAGTGACGGGTTGGCGGACGAGGTCGATCAGGCCCTGCAGCGCGCTGCGGACTGGTGCTCGTAGAGGCCGAGCCTGAAGTGCATGCCCATAACGGCGAAGTCTTCGCCGGAGTGCGAGGTGCAGGTCGAAGGGCGAAGGGCCATTTCGGTCCGCCGCTTGTCGCCCCGGTGGTTGGTTCGAAGAAGCGGAAGATGGCCTCGGGTTGCGGAAGATGCGCGGGCCGACGAAGCCGGCCATGGCTGCTTGAGACTGAGGACGGCCATCTCGGTGGAGATCGCGCGCTGGCGCCCTGGAGTCGGAGAGCTTGCCGCGCGGATGGCGCCAGGGGATGTAGTGAGCGACGACCATGCCGATGGCCGACTCGATCTGTTCGGCGGTGGCCCCACCATCGCGCCCGAAAGTGGCGGCGCTGGCGATCGCGCCGTGGACGACATGGTCGATCTTGTGCTCTTCAGGCTGAAGCACTCGGCGAGTCGGCCCCGGATTTCGTCGAGACAGATCATGCCGCGAAGGGCGTACTCGCCCGTGCCGCCGGCGTCGGGTCCGAGCATCTGTGCCGCGGCGACGCAGACGGGGTAGAAGTCGTTGTGCCCGAATTCACCGGCGGTGTTGCCTCGGGCCGGGTCGTAGCCGAAGTTCGTGCCGTTGGAATCCCACCGCACGGCGGACGAGTTGACGACCGCCTTTTCGGCTTTGACGCGCTGGCTGGTGCCGAAGGGGTTGCTCCGTGCATCGTGGAGCGTCCGAGGTACCCGCCGACGCCGGCCGAGGGGTACCAGCGCTTCGTCGCGGAGCAGGGTCGGGGCGTTGGTGCCGAGGGCGAGGGCGGACAGGCCGCAGAAGACGCTGTCGGTGTGGAAGAGCTCGGTCTTCTTCCAGACCGAGTCGGCGGGGCCGTCTCCGAGCTTACCGGCCATGAAGTCGATGGCGTACTGGGCGATGCCGAGGGCCTGGTTGGAGTCGGCCGGGAGGTGGACGAAGGTGTCTGCGGAGGTGGCGGGCATGAGGATTCCTGAAGAAATGGGGTTCTGGTCTCGATCCGGCCCGGAGTGTCCTCGGGCCGGCCCGATAGGGTAACGCGGGCCGACGCGGGCGGCGTGAACGGTGGATTCAGGACCGAAAACGCGGGAATTCGGACGAATTCTGGTCGGAAATTCCGAGCGGTTGCCGGCGGCGTTCGGTGGTTTCTCGTCGTACTCTTCAGACTGGGAAATCCTCTAATCCCGCCAAACCAGATTGGAAGGCCTCATGATCCGCTCCACGACTGCTCTTATTCTTGCTCTCGCCGGTGGCTCCATAGCATCCGGGGCGAGCGCCGCTCGCCGACGGGCTGCACCGCACGGATGATGGCTTTGTCCGCGTCTACCAGGGCGAACGCTTCGGCGTCGACGCCTCGATCCTCTCGGTCAAACTGGCCGACCCCGCGATGCCGTTTGGTGAGTTCCAGAACACGCTTCCCCGGCAAACGCCGGTGACGGGCAAGCGTCATCCCTCAGGACCTGACGCTGATCCGCTCCAACCGGCTCGGCTGGCACGATGTCCGCCTGCCGGAAGGCGCCGACCTGCTCGACGTCATGAAGTCGCCCGCGCTTCGGGGCTCGTGGTCGCGGTCGAGGAAACCGTCCAAGGCGTGTACACCTCGGTCCCGAACGATCAACTCTTCGACGATCAGTGGGCGATGCAGAACACCGGCCAGACCGGCGGCACTGCCGGCGCCGACATGAACGCCGTCGAAGCGTGGAGCATCAACCCCGGCTCTGACGAGGTGTTCGTCGCGGTGGTTGACTCCGGCGTGAACTACAACCACGCCGACCTCGAAACCAACATGTGGAAGAACGAGGGCGACGCCACCTTCAACGGCGTCGATGACGATGGCAACGGCTACATCGACGACTACCACGGCTGGGACTTCGTCGACAACAACAACGACCCGCAGACCAGCGGCAGCCACGGCTCGCTCGTGGCGGGCTGCGGCGGCTCGCAACAACGGTATCGGCATCGCCGGCCTCGCCGGCGGTGACGGTGCGACGCGCGGCTGCCTGATGATGCCCCTCGCCGTCGGCAGCGCGTTCCCGGTCTCGTCGGCCATCGATGACGCCATCATTTACGCGCCGACAACGGTGCCCGAGTGATCACGATGTCGCTGTCCGTCGGCTCGTCCGGCGCGATCGCCGACGCCGTGGAGTACGCCACAAACGTCGGGATGTCTGGTGCCAGCGCCGCGGGCAACGGTGGCAGCAGCGTCGGGTTCCCGGCGAACCTGCCTCTGGTCATGGCCATCGGCGCGACCGATCACGACGACGACCCGCGAGCTTCACCAACCCCGGCCCGCAAGTCGAAGTGGCCGCGCCCGGCGTGGATGTCCTGACGACCACCATCAGCGGCGGTTACGACGAAGCCTCCGGCACCTCCTTCGCCGCTCCGTACTCGGCGGCCCTCGCCGCTGATCTGGTCCGAGGCCCCTGCCTCACCAACGCCGAGGTTCGCCAGCACATGATCGACACGGCCGATGACGTTCACACGGGCGGATTCGACAACTTCACGGGCTGGGGACGCATCAACGCCGGCGCAGCGCTCGTCGCGCTCGCCGACGCCTGCTGCCCGGCGGACAGCAACGGGGATGGCGTCGTTGATCTTGGCGACCTCAACGAGGTGCTCGCCCACTTCGGCGAGGGCACCCAGCCGCCCATCGGGCGGACCCGGTCATCCCCGAAGCCGGCGACCTCAACGGCGACGATCGGGTCGACCTCGAAGACCTGAACATCGTTCTCGGTGCATTTGGGCAGGCCTGCGGCTTCTGATCCGAAAGCCGACGACCGACATCCCGCCTACCCTTCGAACGCCTGCATGACGCAGGCGTTTTGTCACAATGCCCCGCCCGGCCCGGCGTCGATCTCGTCGCCGCCGCCGTTTCCAGAACCTTCAGCCCGGAGCCCTGACCGATGTCCGACGCCTCGACCAGCCCTGTCATTCTCGCCGCCAGCGCACCCCGTCGGCCGGTTCTTCGGCGGTCTGTCGTCGACCCGGCGACCGTTTGGCTCCTACGCGATTCGAGGCGCCCTGGACGCGGTCGACGCTTTGTCGGGTGACAAAGCGAACGAGCACGGGACGAGTGCATCATGGGTCACGCGTGCAGGCCGGCTGCGGTCAGAACCCGCCCGCCAAGCCGGCCTCGGCGCCGGACTTCCGGACACACTTAACTGCATGACCATCAACAGTCTGCGGCTCTGCAGGCTGTCATGCTCGCCGCCCAGTCCATCAGGCTGGCGACAACCAGCCGTCGTCGCCGGTGGTCAGGAAAACATGACCATGGCCCTCACTTCGCGCACGTGCGCAACGGCGTGAAGTTCGGTGAGGCCCCGATGAAGGACTCGATGGCGCTTTTGACGGGTTGCGCGTTCGAGAGCCTGCATGATGGGCAACCGCCGACTGGTCGCGCGAGTACGGCATCACGCGCGAGGAGCAGGACGAGCTTCGCGCAGAGCCAGCAGAAGGCGGCCAAGGCCCAGAGCGAGGGCTGGTTCAAGGATGAGATCATCGCCCTGACCGGCGAGCAGGTCGGCAACCGCAAGGTGCCGGGTCCCGAGGGCGGCGTGTCGCAGGACGAGGGCATCCGGCGGACACCACCGCCGAGGGTCTCGGCGTCGCGCGCGGCCTTCGAGAAGGACGGCTCGGTGACCGCGGGCAACGCTTCGACCATCAACGACGGTGCCGCGGCGGTGGTCGTCGCCTCGCAGGCCAAGGCCGATGCGCGGTGCGAAGCCGCTGGCCCGGATCGTGGCGTACCACACCTCGGGCGTGGCCCCGAAGGCGATCTTCACGGCCCCGGCTCTGGCGGTGCCGGCGGTGGTCGAGAAAGCCGGACTGAAGCTCGACGATATCGACCTGTTCGATCAACGAGGCGTTCGCCGCGCAGGCCCTGCACAACATCAAGGATGCGGCATCGATATGGCGAAGGTGAACGTGGCCGGCGCGCGACGCTGGGTCACCCGATCGGCTTCGGGCTCGCGTGCTCGTAACGCTGCTGCACAACATGATCCGTACCGACGCGAGCGGCCTCGCGGCCCTGTGCCTCGGCGGGGAAACGCGGTGGCGATGATTGTGGAGCGTTGAACTCGTACCCATTCTTTCTTGTACTGACGGCCAGCCTCCTTGTCGGGGCTGGCTTTGCTACAACGGGTTTGGCTTTTGCGGACGTACTGTGCGATTCGTCGCCATCGCTTCAAGTCTGACCGAGTCCGACTCGAGTTATCTCCGACCGCTCGGTGCTGGAAACCGACGAAGTCGATTTCGCGGGATCGAGCGATGGTTCACCGACTTAGGGTTGGAGCACGTCTTTGAATTTCGCGACAAGGAAAGTTCGCCCATTGTTTCGGTTTGGCGTGGCGGTTCCCGGCTGTACATCGCGCCTCTCCGACAACTTGGCCACCGCATCAAACCGAGCTGCTGGCGTATACATACGGAACGCGCACCCCAAAGGGTTTCCGTCACCACCAATTGGCTCATGGCGTACTTTCCCGTTCGCACCGAGAGTTTGGCACCCGCGCGTCATGTGGTCCGCGTGGCCACCGCCGTTTCTGATCGGCTACGTCAGCGCTCGGGATCAAGGCCGGTCACTCGTTCAAGGATTCGTTTCCGGTGGAAGACCATTTGGCAGAATTGGAATCCGCTTACACGGATCATCGCAAACTTGATCGGCGACGGCTTTTGCATTTCGGATGGTCCGGATCAATACCGACCATCGTCAAAGTGGTCGCTCCTCGTCGCAGCGAACTACACCCCGCGATCGCTCGCTTCGCGATCGCGCATCGTTCAAAGCAATGGCAACGGGACCTCGACAGCGTGCGATCTGCTGCCAGCCGGTTTCTACGATGCCGACTGGATCATCCCGGTTGTCCAAGACCGAGTGCGGACCGGATCGACGCGCCGCTGACTCAGACCTGACATCCTTCTTGCCGAAGCCCGGAGCGCCCTGCTTTTCGGCGGCTCTGCGCGCTTCGGGAAGTTGATGACGATGCACGCCGGAGCCATCGTTCGTCGCGAGCTCGCACGAGCTCGATGCCGTCGCCGTGCTCGCCCATCGGCACGCCGGAAGGAACCGTCGAGCTTGGGTTGACCAGCAGCAGCGCCGCCTCGCCGAGGTTCTCTTCGAGGGCTTTGCGGCTGTTCACGCCCTCGACACGGGCATCGGGAGCCGCATTGGACCGCTCGCTCGAGGCCGCCCGAGTCGAAGCCGCAGTGGCCGACGAGCAGGACGAGGGGACCGTCGGTTGCCTTTGTCGCTCGCTTTGTCTTTGGTGAAACCCAACATGAAGCGTCCCTCAATCCGATACTCGATGGTGCCGCGTTCATCGTATCAGTCGATGGCATCGCTGGCGGTTGGTCCCGTGCCAAGCCAACTTGGTTGAATCTGTATGACTGAACCATCACAGTCAAACGCAGACAGCCGCGTCGAACAAACGCGGCTGCCTGCAGAGATCGGGCCGGGAGGACGGCCCGATCGCTCGGGGTCAGCGTCGACGGCGGGCGGCCATGCCGGCGAGGCCGGCGAACGCAACCAGCGAAGCCGGGGCCGGGATCGGCGTGATCGAGGTTGTCGATCATACGCGGGGCGGTGAACTCGCCGTTGAGCGTCGCGTAGAGATTCAGGGAATCGAACTCGACGCCGTCGATGTTGAAGGTGTGGAACGCGATGTTGTCGCGTCCGTCGGCGCCGGCGATCACGAAGGACTCTGACGCGACGACCTGACCGTTCAACAGGGCATCGAACTGGTAGACGATACCGCCCCAGGGGCCGTTCTCGTAGTACGCCGCCCACCGACGCGGCGTTCGCGGGCGTGTCGAGGTCCATCGTGACCGTTGAGCGCACCGATCGAGAGTTCTCGCCCGGAACCAGCACGCCGCCGAAGGTCATCGCGTTCACGGGGCTGCCGAACTCGGGGAAGTCGTTGTAGAGCAGGCCCGCGTTCTCGATGACAACCTCGCCGCTGAGATCACCCGCCTCGAACGCTTCACCGTCGGGGTAGAAGCCGGCCTGGTTGTTGACGTTTCGGTAGGTCACGCCGTTGTGGTTGAATTCGGTGCCGTAGAAGCCTTCGTCGAGGTCTTCGTAGTCGCTGACGACGGACCAGCGAGGGCCGCTCCGCAGCGCCCGCGAGGGCCGTGATGGCGATTGCAATCTTCATCTCACCCTTCCAGTACAAAGAGGAGGTACACAAAGTCGGGAACCGCGGGCCATCCGGGCACTTCACAGCGGTTGATTTGGTCCTGGGCAGAAGTTTGGGCGCAGCATCACCGTCGCCGGGAACGGCGGGTACGGGATGCGGATCCGGTACAGTTCGTAGTCGCTCGGGTCGAGCGACAAACGCTCGAATATGTCGCTCGCCAGATGCTGGTAGCCCGGCAGGTCGGGCGTGAACCATCGAGAGGCCGCGACCAAGCCTGCTGATCGAATCGCCGACACGGAGTTCGTCCGACTCGGCGAAGGCGATCGACGAAGCGACATCCGAGAACACGCAGAGTTCACGGTTCACATCGCCGAACAGCCCGCGCACGAACATGTCGAAGTGCAGCGTTTCGGTCGGGTGCGTATCGCGCTGCCGAAGTGCGGTCTTGTCCTGCTCGGTGGCATGAGTCGGCGCGACATCGCGGAGCACTTCGGCGGTGACGAGCGTCCGCTCGCCTTGAAGCCCGACTCGGCGGAGACGAACTCGTCCTGCATCATGCCGTCGGGCAAGGGCGTTCGCGCGAGTTCGGGGACCGGTCAGAACAGTACTGGGAAGCACCGGGACGCCGTTGCTGCCGGCGGCCTCCGGGTCGAGGGCCTCACGACGCATCCCGGACTCCGGGCGTTTTTCGTCGTCGACCGCGACGGACTGGTTCACCACCCGCACGCCGGGCGGGTCTGGCGGAAACCCATCAGACCACGGATCTGAGCCATGTCGAAGTGGCGGTCCCGCACCCTGATGGCGCCAGGATGCTCAGGGCGAGCAGCGTGGTGCAGTGGGGCGCCCCAGGTATATGAGCTGCCCTCGTAGGACTGCTGACGCCAGCGCTCGTCGTCGCTGATCCTGGTCGGCGCAGTGCGAGTCGATGAGCATTTCGAACTCGACCTTGTCGGCGGCGTGCACGCTCATCGCCGCCTGGAAGCGATCGCCGCGCTGCGGATGGCGTCGAGGAGGGCGACATCGACGCCCCGCTTCTTCGCGGCTTTGGAAGCGCCTCGATGCTCCGTGCCGAGGGCATGTGCTTGGCCGCGACGAACGGGTCGTCGCTGTATGCGACCTTAATCAACTGCCACGCGAGTTGCGATGGATGCCGAGCGTGTCCGCGACCGCGGAAACCGCACGGGACCCGGGGCTCTTCATCTCGATGATCTTGCTGTACGCGTCTCGGGCGACCGCGACCGTCTCAACGGTGTCGCGGGCGAAGGCGTCGGAAGCCGCGTTGCGGGATTGAACGGGTCGGGGCACGAACCACCGTACCCTGTTTCCGAAACAATGCAAGCAATGTTTCGGAAACAGGCGAAAAGCCCTTTGTCAGCCGAAAGTGGGACGCAGAACCCAGAACGGAAATCGCCCCGCAACCGTGCGGGCGATTCCGCGATTGAAGAGAGGGGGATTCTCACGGCCTCAAATCCGTAAGCCGCTATTGACCCTTGGTTTATAGCACAACGCGTTGCAGCCGCTTGACTTAGCGATTACCAGCACTTGTCACTGATTCGCACGCTTTGGTGTGGTTGATCATTTCAGATGGGGCTACTCATGGGGCTGCGCTGAAGTCCATCGGTGTCCGATCCCCAACTCGAATTCGATAATCTCATCACCGATCGTGTCTATGCTTGGGAATCTACACGTGAATGCTGCTCCGCTGCTCAAAATCCACTTCAGACTGCATCGCTCTTCGCGTAAATCTCTCGGCGACCACAGCAACTTCGTTGAGATTGGGAACTGATCCCCGGTAAGGTCGAAGGCGGGCTCTACGGTCCGCCTGCCTCGCGTCAATAGTCGCGGGGGGCCATTCTCAAAACCTGTCAACGCTAGCGATCAATGTGGCGGGACGCGAAGCGCATGAGCGTATTGACCAACAGTGCCGGGTCTGGAAGTCCGACCCGCCCATCAATGGCGCGACCAGAGTGTTCGGAACAAGACAGCCTTGCAGTCTGCGAATCTAGATTGTACCTATACACCAACGCTATTGAGGGCACTTGGCAGGTTACCGGTCTCGTCTGATTGAGGATGGGAAACTTTCGTTTCGCCGTGACAGAATCGCTGCACTAGATACTTAGCGGACAGGCGCGTTTCAAGCGCGGTCAGTTGGACAACCGCCTTCGAGTTCACGATCGTGTGGCTATGGATGCCCTCACCAAGGTCGGGTACGGACATACGCAAGCATGGGTCAGAACTACCCAGACATTTCTGTATTGGTCACCGACGAAAAGTCCGCGACGGCCGCGCTGACCTTGCGGCTTCTCTCCGTTCAAGGTACAGGCTCGCGCAAGTTTCGGTACGCTCCTTACTGTCGAGTCGAGAAGATGCAGCGGAAGATGGTGCATCTATGCACTCGATCGTGCTGCTAAACGCAAGTGCTCCCTGAATCGTTCGTTCGGCTTGGCTCGCCTCCGACGAAAGGCGGCGGGACCAGACGATGATGATTCGAGCAGCGACGCGGGATCTGTCTCGCGGTTCAAGGCTCCGACGGGATCGATTGGTGCGTGGTGTGCCTGGGGATGTACGCTGCCGAACAAAGTCGAGTCGCTTCCGGTTGATCGCGTGCTGGACCACGAGATCACGGTTCGCGATTCGAAAGTAGATTCGGAATCTGTCGAACGACTGGTAGAGCGCGGAAGTGAATTCGTGCTCACCGAGCGCCCTGCACAAAACAAAGACGTTTGATATTGAAGAGTAGCATCGTAATGTTCTTGGCAGCCGTCGCGACCGTCTTCGGCGTTTTCTCCGGACGTGGAGCCTTTGGGGACCAGTGGAGCCGAGACTCTGCCGACCGTGAGTGCAGATCGCCTATAGCGAGTCTGACGAATGGAACGACAACATCGATCTGAGGCGTGGCAGACAGGATCTGCCCTGACAGTCGTTCGACAGGGTCCGTTTGTCGGTGACGAGATCGCGTTGACAACCCAGCCGCCGCCAAAAGGCTGGGTTGCGTACGGACTTGTACTATTCCGGATGGTGCTCTGTGGTCCGAGCCGTTCTTCCTGGTAGATAATGAGGGCAACCAAGACACCGACGTAGTGTGGCCTATTCCTTCGGAGTTGTCTGGCACGTTCACCGCGCTCGTCGTGCTCTTGCCCAACACGGTGTCGCTGGACGAATGGAACGACGCGTTCGAGGCGACGAAAGTGTGCTAGACGGCGTGAACATCGGGGCGATGCCGCTGCCGCCTGACATCCGACTCGTTTGGAACGGCACTGATTTCGAACAGGTAGAGATTGATCCCGATCATCGTGGCGGGTCAACGCTCACCAGAGGGAATCGCACGTCGTTTCAAACCTGGGCACGGGTGCTCGGGGATCACGTCCGCATGCCAGACGAACCGCTTGTGTGGTCTGGTCAGAGCCACCGTCCAGCCCGTACCGTGGGATGGTACCGCAAGCGAGAGGACAAGCCATGAAGGTGACCAGGTCGATCTGGAATGTTCGGAGTTTCCGCGCATCTGCGAGCTGCGTTCGGACCTGTGCGGCATGTGTGCGATCTTCGCGATTCTGACCGCTTGCACGGCAGCGCAGGCGATGCAGGCGGACGGTCCAAAGCGAATCCCCAAGTCCGAGTCGGAAACTTCTACCCGCTGCCTGACTTCCCGATCCAGACTGTATACGCGATCGTCTGCGGCGTGAGCGACTACGAGTCTAACAGCGGGTACCGAAGCCTTGACGCGGCGGGGACAGACGCGCGTCGCACGGCTGTTTGAGCATGTCTATGGGTTCGAGACCACGTTGCTGCTAGATGAAGAAGCGACTCGGGACGGGATTTACGAGGCGATCCAGTCAGTCCGTACTGTCTCTCCGAACGACGCGATCTTGTTCTACTTCGCTGGGCACGGCGAGACGCTCGAATCTGACGGAAATCGGTTCGGCTTCCTTGTACCTCATGGCACGAGCCGCGACGAGGTCTTCGAACTTGCGAAGGCTCATCCACATCGGGCGACAGGACGCGGATGGAGAGACACCTGAGGATGAATTCGACGGTTCAACCTCGAGATCGAAAGAAGCACCGACCCCACGGAGTCGACCGCTGATTCGACGCACGAAACCGTTGCCGCGGAGGATGCTTCGGATCCGGATGTGTCTCGGAGTTCAGTGCGCGGCAGGAACGCACGATCCGCGATCCCGAGTGGCTGTCCGAACGGTTCGTCCGCGTAGACTCGCTCCGCCAGAGACTCAACAAATCGGAGCGAGGCACGTCGTCTTGATCCTCGACTCGTGCTTCTCCGGCACGGCTGAGCTCCGGACGGGAACCTCCCGTGTCAGGGGCGTGGCCAATCAGCGCGCTCTCGTTTCCGCCTGCTGCGCGACGGCTCACGCGTCGTCATGAGTGCGGGGATGGCAGACGAGCAGGTGTGGGAGACATCCGCTGACGAGGACGATCGATCGCATCCGTGGCTGAGCGACAGCAGCAGGCACGGCGGTACACTGCGAGATTGTCTCGCGTTGTCCGAGCCCGATCACCGCGATCGGGGCGAGTTGTTCGATCGCGTATACGACGGGGTGACGACCTGGGGTGAGGCGAATGAAGCGGTTCACCCCGCAGCGTCGGATGCTGAGCGACCATGGTGGTGACTTTGTGTTTGTGAAGAACCCCACGCTCCCTTGGCTTGAGGAGGTGCGGAGGCTCCGCGAGCAAATCGCCATGGAAGAGCGGGGGTACCGATCCGCGGAGTGGGGATGGAGGAATCGGCGTAGGCCGCTCAGTGATGTCGAGATCAGACGGGCGGATCAGGCACGGGCCAACGCAAACTCGAGGAGATGCAGCCGCACCTCGACTACATGGTGGTCGCAGCAAGTCCGATTCAGCGACCGCGTTGACGAAACTCACAGAAGTTCCGGGAGCAGCGCTGGCGCGACTGGGCGCGCCGGAACGAAAATTTCAGCACAGGGCCATCCGGTGGCGACCGCGTCGATGGCGGCTGGCGTACCAGCACGGTGTTGGCGTTGACCCGGATCCGAGACGAGCCCGGGTGTGGGCGAGCGAGTCCCGTGACACTGGGAGCCTGCAGGGCAAAGCTCACGCATCAGATCCTCCAGGGCGTTGACGCGGAACAGGCGATCAAGCAGATCCTGGAGAGAAGATTTCGAATCCACGCAGGCCACGGTCGCTGCAGCTGCGGCGACAGGGGGTGGTGGCGAGCGCGCTGTCAGAGCGACGAGGCGGGTGTGTTCGCGGGGCTGTTCGTCGGCACCGCGATAGTGCTCACTGATTCATGCGGGAGCCGACGATGGCGGGCGGCCCAGTTGATCAGGAGCGCAACGCGTTTTGAGCACTCTAGGCCCGGCAGGCGGCAGCCTGAGCCTTTCAAGGCTGTCGAGCGTTGGCTCAACAACGCCAGCGCTCAGGACGATAATCGTTGAACAGGGCGAGGACGAGACGACGCTCAGTCAGGTGGGACCGATCATCTGTGATCGGCTCGGGACAGCATCAACACCATTAAGCGAAACCGGCCCTCACCAGCGGGCGGGGCGTCCGCCCCAGTACGCGAGCGTCGATGAAGCGATCATCGATGCGGATCGATACACGGATGAACTTGTCGCGCTCATCGCAGAATTTGAGCAACTTAAGGCACAGAGCCACTGGGCATCAACCGCGTTGATCTCACGACTTTGAGATCCACACCACCCCGGAGAATACTACATGTCATTGAGTCGCAGAACGACGACACTTGCTGCAGCCGCCATGATTTCTGCCCTCGCTATCGTAGGGTGCACGGCGATAGGCCTCGGTCCCGGTGACTCGCAACCCGACCCTGACGCGTACGCCGATGTGACGCTGATTGATCCATTCACCGACGCCGACATTACAGTCGCGCTACGCGTCCGGGAGCAGTCTCGTGCGGGAAGCCATCAAGCACATGCAGAACGAGGACTTTGACAAAGCGATCCGGTTGCTCGAAAAGCCGTCGCAGAAAAGAAACCGATCATCGAGCGTGGTACGCCCAGGCGTATGCTGCAGCATAGGAGAGTTTGAGAGGGCTGTCGAGGCGTACAAAGCCGCGAACATCCAGCACAGCAGCGCGGAGTACCAAGAGGCTCGCGTGCGTGCCGAGGGCTGGCTCTAACCCTGAACACACCACGCGTTCGCGTTGGCCTAAACACTCTCCTGAGTCGTTGATAGTACCACGGCACCACTGATGGAACTCTGCGACCTACACGCCTCCATTGACTGCGGGATCCAATACGTCAGCCAAACCCTTGAGAACGCGGAGGAGTAGGCAAGCCGATCTTCAAAGTGCCAGACCGATTAAGGTGGCTCCTGTTCGCTTGGGTCGCCCTGGTCTCATCAGATAGGTTGTTCGTACTAGATCTGCGACAGCGTGCGCCATCGCCCCGAAATATGGATACGGAGTCTCGCATATGCCTACGAATTGCCAGAGCACAGATCAGACTACAATCATGTTTGAATGTCGCAACGGAACGCTGCATTGGGTCAAAAGCGGATGTACGTGTGTGTGTCCCGGAGGCAAAACATACACACCATCTGGGAAGAAGAAGGATCGTCTCACGATACTGGCGTGGCCTGCTCGAGCGTACCTGTCGAATCGACACCGACCGATCTCTACCAGGAAGGTGAGACAGGGCAAGTACAACGGCTGTTTCTATTTGAGCGCAGGAGGTTCCAGTTCCCGACGGGGTTCGGTCGATGGACTGACTGGGTTGATACTTGAACCCATCGGCACTCGGAAGATGTCCATCCGAATGCACGACCCATAGGCCATCGTGGACCGGGACGACTGTGGCGACGCTTGACTGCGAATTCGTCAGCGGGATCCCGGTGTACATGGGCTCAGGTACTTCGAGGACGAACGCGTTCAACGTCCTTCCACCGTCACCGCATATAGCGCGCCCACTGGCATCCCACCAAACTGAGGCGATCGGTGAGGCCGCTCGAGGATGCCCACGTCCGCAAAGGCCCAGAAAAATCCCATACCTCCAGAGAACTGGCATCTACGCTAACGGCCACTAGCGAACGGGTCGGATGGGCCGCACTCGGTCCAACCGGACGTGGGAATCGAACTCGGTTAAGTTCTTTGCCGGAACGGGCTTGTATCAATACCGCGTCCTGGCTCGACACCAGAGCGATCGACCCGCTGCGCGTCAGACTGAAGGCGAAATTTCAGTGATCTGGTGCGAATGTTCCCAGACAAGCCGGTGGCTTCGTAAATCATAAACAGTCGTCTTTGAACTTCCCGGCGGATCAATGTCGACGGTTGCTATCACCATTTCTCCGTCTTCCGCCAATGCGATGTGTCGCCATCCAACGAAAGATTCGCCAACTTGATCTTCGACGGCTAGTACGTCGAGTGTCGAAACGAGTGGGAGTACTCGTGCTGAGGTCGTAAACGTGAACATCGCCTCGAGCCATACCAACGGCTGCGAGGTTGTCATGCATGCTCACGACCGCAGGAACATCGTCGCTCCTTTCAACGATCGTGACATCGTCCACACCGTCCTCGTTGTGGTGCTCCAGTATCCATCTTTCGCCCTCGAGCCGGATCAGGACCGCGGCCCCGTTCGAACTGTCAAAGTCTGTACATCACCCCGGCAGGATCGATGGATTCGTCGTATTGCCACATCCACAGACTTCCGGAAGCATCGCCAGCCAAATGGTGCCCTGGTTGATCGCCACCTCGGTCACCCCTCTCGGGAGACCATCCCAGCACGTCAGAATACGTCCGGTTGAAACGTCCACGAGGGCGACTGAGTTTCCCATGGCGATTGCCACTCTCGTCGCGTCATGATTCAGCGCGTTGCGGATGCTCGCGGCTCGATCTCTTGAACGCGTCTGCCAGAGCCAATGTCCCAGACCTCAATCTGCGCTGTCGCGACGAACAACTTGCTGGAGTCGGGCGAAATCTCGATGTCCAGAACTCGCGTTTGGCGGGGCACGATCTGATGGACTTCACCGGATATCGCATCGATCGTTGGACAGTTTGTTCGTCGACAATCGCCATCAACGGACCGGTCCGGGCGAACCGGATGCGTAACGACCCCGTCAAGCCGCTGCATGCTCCAGGCTCGTCGTATCAATTAGCAGCGTCATGGCTCCTGTGGCGTCGACCAATGAAACTACGCCACCGACCGAAAATGCTGCGGTAGGGCTGCTGGTGAAATCCGGCTATCGCTTCAAATTCCCCGAAGCACGGTCGATGAGAACCACTTCAGCCGGTTCGCCCTCTGGCCCTTCGTATGTCCTTACGAGCACCAGACGACCGTCTTGGCTCACAGCAAGTGGGACGCCAGGAGTTGCACTTCCGGCAATTCGCGTCGGCCTGCAACCAACTTCATCTCGATCAGCCGTCGGTTCGTCAGAACCAGGGAACCCGTTGCCCTGTGAGACCAGAGATCGCACCGGTTCATCGCCGCCAACCGTCTGCCCGACTCGCCAAGGCTGGCCGGCGGAGTCTGCCAACCGCGCGAGCATCTCGACTTCCGCGGGAATCGACTCAGGCTTCAAGAGAATCTCCCGCGCCAAACTTGTCTCCTGCGGCCCAGTCTTTGCGAGGCCATTGTGAGCCCGGTAAAGCGCCCGCTGTGCGACCTCTGCCCGGTCGCTGGCAAGCCTGCTGGATTGGCGCTCTGAATCGCGAGCAAAATCGCAATGACGATGCACGCTACAAGAATCGCGCCGCCCGTCGCCAACGCCGCCATCGCGTATGGCCTGCGGACGCAAAGGCGGCCTGTACGGTACGAAATTGAGGGCTTCCGGACGGGGCGTCGCTCGAGGATCATGGCAATGTCATCGGCCAACGCCTGCACCGTCTGGTATCGGGCCGTCGGATGCTCCGCGGTCGCTCGTTTACACGAATTCGAGATCGCTCGGCATCGCGGCAGGGAACAGATCGCGAAGGAGCATCCGAGGCTGAAGACATCCGATCGCATCGATCGAGGCCGGCCGGCCCGCTGCTCAGGGCTCATGTACGCCGGTGTGCCCGCCGCGCGATCGTCTGGACGTCGAGCGATGCTGCTTTCGCGATTCCAAAGTCGATAATCTTGACGCGTCCCAGCGTCGATCAAACATTCGATGGTTTCAAGTCGAGATGGACGACCCTCGCATGTGACCAAACTGGATCGCCTCGCACGCCGAATGAAACAGTCTAAGCCGCTGATCGGCGGTGAGCCGGTGCTGCTCGCAGTAGGCGACGCAGTCAGTTGACCCTTCGACCAGTTCCATGACGTAGTAGGGAAGCCTGACGCCGTCTTGTACGTGCGTCCCCGCTTCATACACCTGCGCGATCGATCCGTGGTTCAACGGCCGAGGATCTCCACCTCATTCTGAAATCGCTGCAGGAACGTAGGAGAGTGCCGCCGGGTTCGCAAAAGTTTCGGCGACCCGACGCCGCGGACCGTTGCTCCGCTTCATAGACGATACCCATACCGCCCGCGCGATGCACTCCAGCACTTCATAGCGATCGATGGCCGGGATCGATTGCGCTGAAGGGACTCGATGGCTTCGCCCAGGTGCTCTGCTGAGATAAACGGCTCGTCGATAAAGTGCGTCTGGGTGCTCTCGTAGGACGCGACGAGCGAGCGGACACGCGATCAGGTCGCGGTCTGATCCCGCAACCTGTTCGATATTATCTCGATGCAGGCGCGGGATGTCGAGGCGTCGAAAGACCTCTTGGGCTCGCCGTTCAAGAGCAACATCTAATTTCCTCGCAACCACGGCAGACCTCTTGGGGCGTTCGCAGAAACGCTCGGGCGTGCGCTACAGCCGGCTCGCCGTTCGTTCCGGGATGCCGGTGACCTCAGCAGTCTGGGCGACTGTGAGTCCTCCAAGAACCTAAGACGACGAACCAACAGATCGAGGATTGATCTGTGCGAGCTCATCGAGCGCCTTGTCAAGCTAGCACACGTCGGCCGCTTCCGTCTCTCGGACGATCCGGACAACCGAATCGCCAGTAGCGCTCGTTCTTCGCGCTTGCTCGACGGGCGAGATCGACGATAATGTTGCATCGCCATAGATGCTGCTCGAAAAGTGCGCTTTCTCCCAGTTCGATTCGTATTTACGCAGCCGAATGTACGTGTCGTGAATCAGATCAGTGGTCTGGAGAGGTGTGCCGCGATTCTTCCTGAGCCGGGCGTGAGCGAGTTCTCGAAGGTTCGCGTAAAGCTCAAGCGGATCGGAGACACTCATGATGGCAACTCCCTTGGCTAGCATCACCAGGCCTCGACTCACACCACGAAACACCGCTTCAGATCCGCTCTCGCGGAGTAATCGCAATAGTACTCAGGTTGGTCATCAGGTTCTACGGAGCCGTAGCTGTCCGTTCGAGTTTCCGACTTCAATGACGTTGTGGCCACGCACGATTTTCCCTCAAGTGGCGGTTCAGAGAACGCGGATCTATTCCATCTGTTGCCGTTCTGACCCGGCTGGTACGGCCGGAGGAGATCACTGGCCACGTGACAAGACGAAGCGACCATTGGCGTTTCCGTTCCTCTACGGCGAGGGCGTCGTCGTCAACTACGCACCTGCCCAGTCGCGAACACGCGAAGCCGTGACCGTCGTGACCGAACGGATGCCGGCCATACTCAATACGCTCTGATTCGGTCGACCTGCCATAAGCGATCGTCCGACGGAATTGTCGCTCAAATTCTTCAGAAGCGAAACGAATTTGTGGCGGACCGACACCTTCGCCGGCGTACTAGCAGAGGGGAGGCCCAGGTCCGGCCGATTGGTTGTGTTGAGCCCTGACGCTCTTCACAGTATCGCGTGCATCGTACGCACATGCTGGTCGCAGTCGCGCGGCCGACTCGGAGACGAATCGGTCACCTCGCCTTGGTCACGCCTTTCGAAGGACTGCACATCGTTGCCCGCTGAGGCAGTTGACCCGAAAGGATGCAAGTTGCGATCCTCAACGATGACTCCGTTGCTTCTGACGATTGCCACCGCTGCCGGGTGCGCGTGTACAAACAATTCTTCACCTCAAACCTATCTTTGCGTGTGCAGAATCCAGCGGCATCCGTCCCCGTTGGCGGGCTTGACGTCGTCTTCACAATCGAACCAACCCCGACGGGGAACGACCGTGTCTCGTGGGCGCGTCTCTGGCGTGGAGTGGTCGGGTCTCGCCGGGAACGACGTCGATGAGGGCGGTACGTGCTCAGCACGCGAGAACCGGCCGGTCATCCAGGCTGATTTCGAAGCGACATTCACGGCGGTTGTCTCAACGCGAACCAATCCCGTCACTTCGACCGCCGACATTGACCCCATCCGCATGAATATTCACCCGGTGCCGGACTGGTTCAACCGGGAAGGCTCATGGGGAACCGCCGAATCTGATGGAGGTGCCAGCGTCGATTTTGCCTCCACTTGATATGTCTGTTGGCCCGTCCGTTACGCTGTGGTTGATACGTCCCCACTCGGACCCGAGCCTCAGGGATTCGTCACAGACGCACGGTTCTGGGATCCATCAGTACTAGCGGCCCGCTACGGATCGGTCCCCGACGCGGTGAAACCGCCGTGGGCGGGATGGACTCCGGCGAACTCGTTGCCCGCTCGGGACGCGACATGTACGAACAGGCTGCAACAAGACCTTGCCGTTTGGGTGGGCTCAATCCGCAAATCTCAGGAGGTATGCGCCGTTCATCGCTTTGAACTGGCGATCGACTAATCGCTATAGCAGAGTGTTGCCGCTGTGCCGAACAGCACAACCCGAACAGAGTAGGACCTGGGCATGGAACCACAATTGTCGGCATGCGTCCTGTTAGTCTCGGGCCTGTTCCCGGTGGTGGCGATGATCGTGTGGATGTTCAAGAAGGACGGCCCGACCGTCCTCAAGTCGTCCCCGTCTTCCTCGGATTCGGCATGATCGGCGTAGGTGCTTGGCCCAACCTTCCTCGGCGACTACGTCCGAACTGTCAATGCGTTGCGCGACGTTGAACGCGGCAACGACCGAACAGCAGGCGGAGGCTGCAAGTTCCATCATCCAGCAATACGCCAATGGGAACTTCAATGACGGGGACTGGAGCATCATTTCGGCCACGTTGAAGGAGAATCCGGTGCCGGGCCTGGACCAGATGCTCGAACGTGGCGCATCGAGGGCTCCTTTGAGCCGCCGAGAGGCGATGACGGGCACGTTCGAAGACATCCAGCGGCTGGAGACCGGCCTGCTCGGCCTAGCGTGGGAGTCACCCGGCACGATGACCGAAACCGACTCGGATGCCGATCCATTCACAACCGGGACTCTGGACCCTCGATGATCGGCGTCTGCGCTTCCGAGGCCAGGCGGACTGGCTCCGCGAACAACAGATTGATCCGCGGGCAATCGATCTCATTCTCGAACGAAGA
>JACADM010000013.1_pt1 | contig 49842 bp, 69 predicted proteins | sample 7512371 | NCBI WGS metagenome assembly JACADM01 (sample SAMN14389041, study PRJNA612141) | algae metagenome | isolation source: non-axenic algae culture | place: India: Navi Mumbai | collected 2017-01
GTTTGTATTTTACCAGGAGATAGGTATTGATATTGGAAGACCCTTTCCTCCGCTCGTTATCGATAAACTTGTTGAGTTCGAAAAGGTTCTTTGGTTTCTGCAATATACGAAACCGGTGTCAGATCATCCAGATTAAAGGAAAATATGGTGTCGAGCCTGCTCTCTTTTTGCAGGATATCATCGGTCTCCCCTACCCGGCGTTTCACATAGGAAGACAAGCGGTATGTACTGTCTTTTTCTACCCACCTGATGTTTCGGGCCGATATTTTATACACCAGCCTCTCCCCGTCGAAATGTTCGAGCGTAAAATTGTACCCGATCTTGTTCCGGGGATCAAAACTGCTTACATAAATAAAATCGTTGTCGTTAATCTGGTTGTACAGATTGGTGGTTTCACGGTCCTGTTTTCCTTTTTTAAGGTATTTATAATAGAATTCCTTATATCCCTTACTGGCCGAGGGCACGATAAACATTCCCATAACAAAGGCTACCATGGCTACAACAGCAGCCCCCACAAGGTACGGGCGCAGAAAACGGGTATAGGGCACCCCCGAACTCAGTATCGCGGTAATTTCCGTATTATTAGCCAGCTTGGAGGTAAACCATATAATAGACAGGAACAGAAATATAGGAAATAACAGGTTTGCAAAATAAAAGGTAAAATTCACATAGTAGATAATAATCTCCGAGGTAGGCGCTTCCTGCTCGATCATTTTCCCTACTTTTTCCGAAAGGTCGATCATGATCCCTATAGGGATGAAAAGCAGGAGCATCACGGTAAAAGTCCCGAGATACCTTTTTATTATGTACCAATCCAATATTTTCACGACACCCTTAGTTTTTGTTTCGTATTACCTTAAAGCCGCTGTCCAACCTGGGCACCATTTCATTTTTCCACCTGTAAAAATCACCTGCCAGAATATGCTTTCGCGCTTCACGCACCAGCCATAAATAAAAGCCGAGATTGTGGATCGTAGCAATTTGTTTGCCAAGATACTCATTTGCCGCAAAAAAGATGCCTCAGATAAGCCTTGGAATATTGGGTATCCACAAAGGTGATCCCCATTTCATCTACCGGCGAAAAATCGTCTTCCCACTTCTTGTTTTTTATATTGATGATCCCGTTAGCCGTAAACAGCATGCCGTTACGGGCATTACGGGTAGGCATGACACAGTCGAACATATCCACGCCCAGGGCGATGTTTTCCAGGATATTTACCGGAGTGCCGACCCCCATGAGATAACGCGGTTTGTCTTCCGGCAGGATATCGCAAACCACTTCTGTCATTGCATACATTTCTTCGGCCGGTTCACCGACGGAAAGTCCGCCGATAGCATTTCCCGCTGCACCCGCACCTGCAATATACTCGGCCGACTGTTTTCTGAGATCTTTATACACCGACCCCTGCACGATAGGAAACAGGGTTTGCGGATAATCGTACTTTTCAGGAACTTTTTTCAGATGTTCCACACACCTGTCCAGCCACCTGTGCGTCATATGCATGGATCGTTGGGCATAGCGATAGTCGCACGGATAAGGTGTACACTCGTCAAAAGCCATAATAATGTCCGCACCTATACTTCGCTGGATCTCCATGGCCCTTTCGGGAGAGAAAAAGTGATAGGAGCCGTCTATATGCGACTTAAACTTGACCCCTTCTTCTTTGATCTTTCTGTTTGCCGAAAGGGAATAGACCTGGTAGCCTCCGCTATCGGTAAGAATATTTCTGTCCCACCCCATAAACTTATGCAGTCCGCCGGCTTTCTCCAGGATATCGGTTTGCGGACGCAGATAAAGGTGGTAGGTATTTCCGAGTATGATATCGGGGTTTATATCTTCCTTCAATTCTCTTTGATGTACTCCTTTTACAGAAGCCACAGTCCCCACAGGCATAAAAATAGGCGTTTCCACAATGCCATGCCCCAGTGTAATCTTCCCTGCCCTGGCCTTGGAGGCAGCATCTTTTGCTTCTAAATCAAACTTCATAAAAACAGTATCAATACGCCGGCAAAGATAACGATAATGTAGTAATGGGATAACACGAACCATGCTTATTAAGCAAAGCACCAAACACATCTACAAACTTCTAAATATCAACATCCTAAAGCACCATCTTCAATACCCGCCAAAAGATTTCCTACCATAACCGGCGTGTACGAAGTAGTCCGTATACGGCAATACCATAACGATAATACAACAAATATATTGCCAAACCTCTAAAACTAAAACGCAAAACCCTTGGGGGAGCTTATTTTAAGTTTATTTTTGCCCGTGAATAATTTCAACTATTAAAAATGTCTAATATTCAACAACTAAACGACTTAGCAACACAGGTTCGCAGAGATATTTTGCGAATGGTTCACAAGGTAAATTCCGGTCACCCGGGAGGCTCGCTGGGATGTACGGAATTTTTCGTAGCGCTCTACAACGAGATCATGGAACTGAAAGATGAATTTGATATGGATGGTATAGGAGAAGATCTCTTCTTTCTTTCCAACGGACATATTTCTCCGGTCTTTTACAGCGTTCTTGCGCGACGGGGATATTTCCCGGTAAAAGAGCTCGACACCTTCCGTATGATCGATTCCCGTCTTCAGGGACACCCTACACCACACGGAGGGTCTTCCCGGAATTCGCGTGGCATCCGGTTCACTGGGACAGGGAATGTCCGTAGCCATAGGTGCCGCACTTGCCAAAAAACTAAACAAAGACAATCATCTGATATACAGCCTTCATGGCGACGGTGAGTTACAGGAAGGACAAAACTGGGAAGCCATCATGTATGCTGCTGCCTACAAAGTAGATAACTACATTGCAACGGTAGATTACAACGGGCAGCAGATCGACGGTGCTACCGATGACGTACTTCCTATGGGCGATCTCAGGGCGAAATTCGAAGCTTTCGGATGGGATGTTATGGAGATCGAAGAAGGCAACAACATCGAAGCGGTTATCGCCGGAATGAAAGAGGCCAGAACACGAACAGGAAAAGGCAAACCGGTATGTGTACTGCTTCATACGGTAATGGGTAATGGTGTGGATTTTATGATGTACACCCACGCATGGCATGGTAAAGCTCCTAATGACGAGCAACTGGAGAAAGCCCTCGCACAAAACCCGGAAACCTTAGGAGATTATTAATTTCCTGCGGGAACACGGGTCCTTCGGAAAATTAATCGTATCCTGAAATTCATTAAAACAGAAAAATCAAGATGAAAAAATATACAGACACAGGAAAAAAAGACACCAGAAGCGGATTCGGAGCCGGGATGACTGTCCTGGGCCGAACCAATCCTAACGTGGTGGCTCTTTGTGCCGACCTTATCGGATCTTTAAAGATCCAGGAATTTATAGATGAGAACCCGGAACGCTTCTTTCAGGTAGGTATTGCCGAAGCTAACATGATGGGTATGGCAGCGGGACTCACTATCGGGGGAAAAATCCCTTTTACCGGGACGTTTGCCAACTTTTCTACCGGAAGGGTTTATGACCAGATCCGTCAATCCATAGCCTATTCCGGAAAGAATGTAAAAATATGTGCATCCCACGCCGGGCTTACTCTCGGAGAAGACGGAGCTACACACCAGATCCTGGAAGATATCGGACTGATGAAAATGCTGCCGGGGATGACCGTGATCAACCCTTGCGACTATAACCAGACCAAAGCTGCTACGATAGCTATTGCAGAATACGAAGGACCGTATACCTCCGTTTCGGGAGGCCCACCGTAGCCAACTTCACCCCGGAGGATCAGAAATTCGAGATCGGGAAAGCCCTCCTGCTCAATGAAGGTACGGATGTCACCATCATAGCTACAGGCCACCTGGTATGGGAAGCTCTTATCGCGGCTGAGGCACTGGAAGCCAAAGGTATTTCTGCCGAAGTTATCAATATACACACTATTAAACCTCTTGACGAGGAAGCTATCCTGAAGTCGGTTGCCAAAACCGGATGTGTGGTTACTGCCGAGGAGCACAACTACTACGGCGGACTCGGAGAGAGTGTGGCCAGGGTGCTGGTAAAAAATCAGCCTGCTCCACAGGAATTTATCGCAACTAACGATACTTTCGGAGAAAGCGGAACTCCTGCACAGCTCATGGAAAAATACGGGCTGAACAATAAAGCCATAGAAAAAGCCGTTGAAAAGGTACTGAAGAGAAAGTAGACTTTTCTTTCCTTAAAGGAATATATCTGCTAAAAAGGTAATTATTTATTAACCGTCCCGGACGAAAATCATATACTCCGGGAATATTAAACCGTACCTATGAAAAAAACGCTTTTAATTATTGCTATGCTTTTTGTCAGCGCTGCCGGGTTTTCCCAAATCGACTTTGGTATAAAGGCCGGTTTTAACTACAACAAAACAGGAGACCTCAAAGACCAGGCAGAAAATGCCATCCTGGATGGCGGAAGCGGAAAAGCCGGATTTCATGCCGGAGTATGGCTCCGCGGAAATGTGCCTATTATAGGCCTGTACCTGCGCCCGGAATTTATGTATACCCAGATCAGCAGCGAATACGAATATCAGGGTAACAAAGGGAATTTTGACCTGCAAAAACTCGATGTGCCGATTCTTATCGGTAAAAAATTCCTCGGTTTCGCACATGCCTTTATAGGACCCTCTTTTCAATTCGTGGTAGATTCCGACTTTGATGCGGAAGATATTCAGGATATTGACACAGACAGCTTCACCCTGGGTATGCAAATGGGGCTCGGTGTAGAATTTGGCAGTCTCGGCCTGGACGTCCGATGGGAACGGGGATTATCCGATTCCGAGGCCAAAATCGTAAGTAACAACAGTGATAACCTGAAAATAGACAGCCGGCCTAACCAGGTCATCTTTGGCTTGTCTTATAAGTTTTAGATAAAAACTTCGTTACAACATATCATTAAAAAAGCGGTGCGGGATGAAATTCCGCACCGCTTTGTTGTATTACTCCTATTGGACAATCATACTATCAATCTTCAAGGCATCATAGCAGATGCCTCTGTTACTCAATCCACTATATTAACAGTGTTTTCTGTATCACAGGGCCACCTCAATCTACGTATAAACCCTGTGCCCGGGCAGCCCTAACATCTGCGTAGCTGCACCATATAATCTAACCCTTTCCTGAACTATAAGAAGCAGGTTCTCCCTGAATATTCCCGGATTCAAAGCACTCCAGATTTTAACTGATCTAAAACCAAAAGAGACTGTCCTTCACAAAGAACAGCCCCTTTTTAATGTATTGTATTTCAGATATGGATTATCCTTATTAATCTTCTTCTTCCTCTTTTATAACTTTAACCCTAAGAAGATCTACGGTAAATGCAATCGGTGTGTATGCCGGAATACTTCCGGATCCTGAATAATATCCAAAGCCGCAGGCATGAAGACCATTCCTATACCATAATCCCCACTCACTTCATACAATCCGGTATCCTCATTTATATTAATTTCACCCCCGTATTTAAGAGCTGGCATAAATTCACTGAATCCCCTGATATTATTGGAAAGATTAAACCATACCGGAGTATTACTATTATCAAAAACATAATCGGTTAAGAGAAAACCTTTATATCTCACCAAAGTAGAATCTGTTGTCTTTGGAGCAATTGACGCATCTCCCTGCCGCGCTATCAGGTAATACAGGTTATGGTCCAGCGTCTCGTCCGTAGAGATTTCAACAGCTACAGTCTTCACTTCGACCTGTTCCATCAGCGACGTTTTATTACTGTTTTCTCCTGCTATGGTATCTATAACTATCCGAAAATCGAAATCGGTATTATCCGCTCCCGCAGCAGCCTCAAATTCTTCATAATTGTAAAAATGCGTACTGAGGTATTCACGAATATCGGCATCATTTTCGGCGGCTACCTCCACAGGGTCACGAACTTCTATAGTCCCTCCGTTATCATCTTTCTTACAAGACCCCAGGAAAACCAATGCTCCTATGGTAACCAAACCAATTCTGTTTATCTTCATCATTGTTAAAAAATTGAATGCGCAAGATACAATTTTCTGTAAATTTGTTTTTATTAATTAACGTAGATTTTCTGTTAGCGTATGCGTATTGATAAGTATTTGTGGTGTGTCCGCTACTACAAAACGAGAAATATTGCCACCGAAGCCTGTAAAAAAGGACACATATCTATAAACGGCCAGACTGTCAAACCTTCCCGTGAGGTTTTCCCGACAGATAAAATAAGGCTTCGTAAAGACCAGATCTATTACGAGCTTACCGTACTTGATATCCCGGACAGCCGCGTAGGGGCCAAACTCACGGATATTTACAGGCTCGACACTACGCCTCCCGAAGCTTTCGAGAGTGCTGAGCTTTTGAAGTACGCCAAAGAACATTATCGCAAAAAGGGAACGGGGCGCCCCACCAAAAAAGACCGCAGAGACATTGAGGATTACCTCGATGACGATGAATCACCTGAGAACGAATAACACCATATATGGACCTCCGGAAAGACTCTTATTGGGAAGATCGCTACAACACAGGAAAAGACGGATGGGACATCGGCCATATATCCCCTCCATTAAAAGCATTTACAGACCGGCTCGGAGACAAAACTATTAAGATCCTGGTTCCCGGTGCCGGAAACGGTTATGAGGCAGAATACCTGTTCCGACAAGGATTCACAAATACCTACATACTTGATTTTGCTGCCGCTCCCCTGAATCACTTTAAGGCCCGTGTTCCGGATTTTCCGGACTCCCGGATCTTACATGAGGATTTTTTCAATGTCCGGATGCAATTTGACCTTATCCTGGAACAAACGTTCTTCTGCGCTATTCCCCCTTCTTCACGGCCGGACTATGTCCGGCAGATGCACAGGCTATTGCACCCGGGAGGAACTCTCGCAGGACTGCTTTTCGATTTTCCGCTAACGGAAGACGGCCCTCCTTTCGGAGGAAGCCGAGAGGCGTATACCACCCTTTTTACCCCCTATTTCGACATCAGCATCATGGAAACATGTTACAATTCCATCCCCCCCAGGGCCGGTAGAGAACTGTTCTTTAAAGTACAGCCGAAAACACTGTGAATCCCCACCCGGAACCTCACTTAGTTTTATCTGAAATAAGCATATACGTATTATTTTAATCGATAAATTTGTCTTTTACTTTAAACAAATGCATTATGACGATCACAGAACACAAAATACTCAGTCACGAAGAAATAGAACACAAAATACGCAGGATCGCCTATCAGATCTACGAAACCTTCGTAGATGAGGAAGAGATCGTCATTGCAGGCATCGTAGCTACCGGACTGACTTTTGCCGAAAAGATCAGCACGGTATTAAGAGAGATCTCAGACCTTAACATCATTCTGTGTGAAGTGACCGTAGATAAAGTAACGCCCACGAATCCAGTGAAGACCTCATTACCGGAAAGCGCTTATGAGAACAAGGCCATCGTCCTTATAGACGATGTACTTAATTCCGGTGCAACACTGATATACGGCGTAAAGCACTTTCTGAATGTTCCTGTCAAAAAGCTGAAAACTGCCGTACTCGTAGACCGTAACCATAAACGCTATCCCATAAAAGCCGATTTCAAGGGGATCTCACTCTCCACTTCCCTCCAGGAACACGTCAGTGTGGAATTCGGAGAAGATGAAAATACAGCTTTTCTGTTATAGACAAACTCAAACCAGTCTTGACGTAATCTCGTCTGCAATGGTTTCGACCGGGCGACCGTCTACCAGGACGCTATAAGGTGCCTTCAGGTAAAAAAAGTTGCGCTCAAAAAGGTGCTTTCGTATAAACTCCTCCAATTCGGTATCCGACAGGTGCTTTATAAGCGGTCTGTGCTCTTTTTCCTCTTTAAGACGGGCGGTAAGTTCTTCTATGGAAGCTCTCAGGTAAACTACCTTATCGGTAGACTGCTGTATATATTCCATATTATTACCATAACAGGGAGTTCCTCCGCCAAGGGCGATAACCATATTATCGGAATTTTTCATTAAGTCTTCCAGGTAACGGCTTTCTGCCTTCCTAAAATAGATCTCCCCCTTATCTGCAAAGATCTCCCGGATTTTTTTCCCTTCCTTTTCTTCTATAAAATCATCCATATCCACGAAGGTCATGGAGTGCATTTCTGCCAATTTTCTACCTACCGAGCTTTTACCACTCCCCATATATCCTATCAGTACAATGACCATAAAACTTTAATTTATTTAAAAACAATGCATTATATCTAACCTCTAAAAAAAATACAAATTTATATCAAAATCATCTTGAAAAATAAATTATTGATGTTATATTTGCACCCGCCTACCAAGAAGGATATCAAACATCTCTAAAGGCTGACAATTTGCGGGAAAAGCAAGTTTTTTTTGAAATGACCTGGTAGCTCAGTTGGTAGAGCATCTCCCTTTTAAGGAGAGGGTCCTGGGTTCGAGCCCCAGCCAGGTCACTGTAAAGTATTATTTTTGCGGTTATTTGCCATACCGAAAAAAACAATACGTGTTCTTTGCATTTTTTTTGAAATGATAATTTAATCTCATTAGACCTGGTAGCTCAGTTGGTAGAGCATCTCCCTTTTAAGGAGAGGGTCCTGGGTTCGAGCCCCAGCCAGGTCACTTGTTGGGACAAGTCTAAAAAAGAAAGACTTGTCCCATTTTTTTTTGCGTTTTAATGCATTGTTTTTCTGATAGATACGATTTATCCCCTCATTAAGTCTCGGGGTTCGAACTCGCTCACCATCGTACATCAGGTTTTCGGGGAACATAGAACTTATTATCGTCCTTTTTTCTTCTATATCACCCGCAACATACTGTTTGTCAACACCTATAATCCTTTTTAGGTTATCGGACACCAGTTCCGTTATCTCGGTGTTGACCACAGAGAGTTTACCCAGGTCTTTTTCCAATAGAACTAGTTTTTCCCGGGTTATTTTCTTCACCATCTCGAAGTCATCGTCGGCAAGTTCGCCATCTACATTTTTGATGAGTGCTTTTCTTAACCGTTGGTTAAGTTGCTCCATTTGTTCGAGGATATCGGTTCGCTCTTTGTTTTGCGTCCTGGTTTGATTATGGAACTCTTCCAGAAAGGAATCCACGTACATGTTCACAACCGCCTCACTGGGGGTCAGCCAACGGAGTTGTTTTACAAACTGGTCATTCACCTCACCTGCCTTGAACCGTACGGGGCATTTGTTGGTGCAATGATAGTAGTAGTAATAATTACCCAATTTTCCCCGGGAAGCACTTCCGGTTAACATCCTGCTACATTTCGGGCATTTCAAAAACCCACGTAGCGGGAGGTTATCCATCGAAACGATCTTGGCTTTTACTGTTCTTGTCCTGCCATCCAGTATATCCTGTACTTCCTTGAATTTATGTTCGCTGATAATAGGCTCGTGCTGTCCCTTTACATAGTACCCCTCTTCATCTTTATAAGGTGGTACAAAAATTTTTCCGCAATATACCGGGTTACGTAGTGCCCACCAGAAATTGTTTTTACTGAACCTGTATTTGTTCCCGGTTCTTTTACGGATGGCATTCCATATCTGCTCAGTATTGTATTTGTTTTCCAGTATCTGGTCGAAGGCCCACCTTAGTAATGGTCCCTCTTCAGGATGTATTGCAATGTATTTCTTTTTATCTTCACTGATTTTATTTACATAGCCAACCGGCGCCGGCCCCATATAACGGCCTTCCTTCCTCGCCCTCCGCATACCGTGGAAAACGTTCAGTGCTCGCCGGTCGTTCTCCACTTCAGGAGCCGCAAGATAAAAAGCAAGCATGATTTTATTTTCAGGGATGGAAAGATCGAGTGGTTGTTCAATGGCACTTGGATCGGCCCGCAACGTCTTCAACCTGCTTATCATCTGATAGGCATCGCCCGCATTCCGGCTGAACCTATCCCATTTGGTGAACAGCACCAACGTGGTATGCTTATTGTTTTTTTGCTTTCTCAGGCTGGTCAGTAATTTTTTCCATTCCGGTCTGTTGAAGGTTTTCGCCGAACAATCTTCGATATAGACGTTTCGGACAGCAATACTATTTATATTGCAATACTTCCGTAATCTTTCTTCCTGGTCTCTTTGGGAATATCCCTTATCCGCTTGCTCATCGGTAGATACACGAATGTATAAATCGGCAATTTTCATAAGCATATATCATTTGTGATTATGGACTACTCCAAACAGATAAGTTCAAAGCCTGCCACTAAGATACTGATTTACTGCCATCCGGGCAATCATTCTGACAAACTTCAATATCTCCTCTGCTTCTTCCGGAGTAACCGCAGTACCTTCCTTTTTTAAATCTTCGATCACCCGTTCCTTTGTTAATTTTTTCCTGTTCACCATCTCTGCTTTTTTTGTCCCTGATCGAACATAATGGTTTGGTGAACAGATTCTAACGATCCGTCATCAGGTGACGGGATTTGGCTCGGTATGTCTTTCCTGTACTTTTGTTTTCCGGATGCTTTAGCTTTCAAGCATAAAAAAATCCAGCATCATTCTGAAAATGCTTATCCCGTTAAATTCAGCATTCCTGGCCGTTTTTTCTACTCATTTTGATCACTAATAATCCTTTTCCGACCACACTTCTTTCCGCTTACAGGAAGCGGATGTTGTATTTGGAGGGGTTAACTTTTTCCAAAAAAACGAAAAAAAGGCAGCTAAGGTAGTGTGCGTCGTCGACGCCGGGCGCATAATGACGGGTGTGCCACCCGTCACCCTTCGGGACTTATAGCCCGTCGTTTTCCGCCGCCCACGTTCCAGCTGCTTTCTTTTTTTCCTTTTTCTTTTGGAAAAAAGTTTTGCGAAGCGGAGCGAAGCAGGACGGGAGGAAAAAGAAGTCACAGCAAACGGCAGGGGTTACTCGCCAAAAAACAGCAAAAAATGGGCATCTTTTCTAAAACTATGACGGCATGCAGGATAAGAGGATTCTCCCCAATCACCTCGTGTCAATCCCGCAGGAATCGCAGGCTGTGGCACACAGCCAGGGTACACGCCCCACCGTAGGTTTCCCCGTGGCAGGGTAGCCAAGAAAATCTTCCCTACCACCTCCCACACAGATAATTCACCTTTCATTTTTCTATCATTTAAATTTTATCATCATGGCACATAATCTCAATTTCAACGAAAGAACAGGTAAGTATTCATTTTTCAGCGTACAGGAAAAAGCATGGCACGGGCTGGGGCAGCTCGTCACGGACTATCCCACCAGTGCGGAAGCCATCAAATATGCAGGACTTGACTACGAGGTGGTGAAAAGTCCGATTTACACCAAGGGAACGGGAATCATCGACTCCGATGAAGGTATCGAGATAGGCAACAACGAACTGGAGGTGCCCAACTACTTCGCCAATATCCGCACCGATAACAATGCCGTAATGGGGGTGGTCGGCAAGGATTACCATATCGTTCAAAATGCAGAAGCGTTTTCGTTTTTCGATTCCATCGTAGGCGGTGGAGATGGCATCCTGTACGAGACCGCAGGAGCACTCGGTAACGGAGAGCGGATTTTCATCACCGCAAAGCTTCCTGATTACATCCGGGTCGGCAACGGGGATGACGTAACCGAGAAATACATTTTCCTGACCACCTCCCATGATGGTACGGGGAGCATCACCGCTGCCTTTACCCCAATAAGGGTCGTTTGCCAAAACACCCTCAACGCTGCTATCCGTAATATGAACAATGTGGTGCGTATTCGCCATACATCGGGTGCTAAAGAACGGCTTGAAAATGCTCACCGGGTTATGGGTATGGCAAACCGCTTTACTGAGCAGTTGGAAGGAATTTTCAACGGTTGGACGAAAGTCAGCATCGCCGACCGGGAGGTCAGGAAACTGATTCAATTGGCCTTATGCCCAAATAAGGAAACCTTAGAACACATCAAAAAGGGCAATGAGGACGAAATGTCCACCGTGTTCAAAAACACTGTGGAAGATGCTTTTTCGTATGCGATGATGTCCGACACACAGCAGATGGACACCACCAAAGGCACGCTCTTCGGGGCATACAATGCTGTCACGGGTTACTACCAAAATGTGCGGACGTATAAAAATGACGAAGCCAAATTACAGTCCATTGTCATGGGCGGCACAGCACAGACCAAAGCGCAGAAAGCATTCGACCTTTGCAATGCCTTCGCAAGTGAAGGTGCGGGCATACTCTCCCTCAATTAATAAAACCCGGTAGCCGCTTCCGGGCGGCTGCCTAAATCTCAAAAGTGATGGGAAAGCCGTTTACACCCGAACGTTTGGCAAACATCCGAAGGATGCGGAAAGCAAGGAGATTATTCCGGAAACAACCCCTTTTTGCTTATACGCTCATGGTTGAATCCTATCCAGGCTATTGCTACCTGCAATTCGTCGACGACCTCCGTTTGCGGAGACCAAGGAAAAGGAAGAAAGGCAAAAGTCCCCTCGTACGGTACGGCAGATATAACAGGATGGAGGAACTGAAAGCTAAATACAGGAACACGGGTAATATCGACTATGCCATACAGGCACAGAAACTCCGGAAGCATCTCACTAAACCATATCGGGTACAGGTGAGGCTATACAAGCAGATTATTGAATACAACTTTTCCCCCGTGGTGAATATACGGGAAATAGAACAGTTGGTGGAAAAGCTTTCAGCATGCGAAAACGAAAGCCAAGCGGACATTATCGTAGCGGATTTCAGGAAAACCTCCCATTTCGGATAATCAGTAAAACAACATCAATATGAAAATCATCGATTTGAATGGATGCGCTATTGAGGTAACAGACCTTGACGGTGCCATCCGAAAGGTAAAGGAATTCAAAGGGTACAGCCACGTGCCACCGAACCCGATGGACAGCAGATTGCTACAATATTGGACGGATATGCATGAAAAGTTAACAGTATTAAGGGAACATTTAAACGCGGACGATCATGAAGACCATTGAAATTACGCTCTACTCCTATGCCGAACTCGGCAGGGATGCAAAGGAAAAGGCATTGGAGGGATGCCGTGACATCAACACGGATTATAATTGGTGGGAGGACGACTACGATGATTTCATAACCATTTGTTCTACGTTGGGCATCCGGACAAGTCCGTGTGACATCTATTTCAGCGGTTTCGGGTCACAGGGGGACGGCAGTACATTCGATTCGGAAATCGATGTACTGGAATTTATTGGCACGGTGGAAAAACAGGGTTGGAAATCAGAATTTCCACAGTTGGAATTACACCTACAGCCCTGTCCGGTGGATAGGCGGGTACTCTCCCTTATCAAAAGCGGCACGATTGACGTGACTATGTGGACAGAATCCACGCACCACAACTACTATGTTCAATTTCGTTCCGACACTTATATTCCGTACGGCACACGAAGGGGATTCGTTAGGATTGAAACCGAATTGGAAATGCTTGACACATGGGTTTCGGGCATATTGGATAAACTTAATGGTTGGCTGTACAGTGCATTGGAGCACAGCTATGAAATACGCAGGAGCGATGAATCCGTAGCGGAAACCATCCGGATTTACGGCTACCATTTCACGAAGGATGGTATCCATGCGGACTGGTTATTAGACTGAACACTTTTTCAACAAACTAAAATCAATAAAATGGAAACGAATTTTTTCACACAGGTTGCCCGCATGGGAATCACTGGCGACCTCAAATTGACAATTAAAAAAGTAACGGATAGCACATATATCGTTTCGGTGCTATTGAACAACGAAGGATGCGGGGACAAAGCAAAGCTCCTCATCCCCCCGCTCAATTTCAAGGGAACACCCGAAGAACTGGACAGGGGACTTTTTCCGAAAATCACCGAACCGATTAAAGCCGTTTCGGGATTGATGGTGGATATGGAATCCTTTTTAAAGCAGGTTGAAGAAGCCAAACGCCAATCCGCAATGCAAAAAGACAAAACGGAACGGGAGAAAAGGGAAAAGGATGCGAAAGCCACAAAATACGAAACGGCATTGGCACAGGTGGAGGTACTGGAACAGCAGGAAAAATTCAGGGAAGCATGGACGAAGGTTCCCAACCCCGAAGACCATCCGGAGCACGCTGAAACACTGCGCAAACGAAGACGGGAACTTTCGGAAAAATTCGCACCCGAACTGTTTACCTAAGTAAACCTTGTTCAACATCATTCACTAAAATCAGAAACAATGTTAGTAACAACACAACTGGAACGGATTTTCTCCTTTAAGGATAAAGGTCAGGAAATCAAACTCGCTGACCCCGAACCTACATGGAGCGTGGATGCCGTGCTGAATTTTTACAGCAACACCTATCCCATCCTGACCACATCGACCGTATTCGGCCCCACCATCAAGGACGATGTTATACACTACGAGTTCAGAACAACGATTGGCAGTAAAGGCTAATATCATGCAAAACGAAAATTACGAATCAAGATGGCGCATACACCAACATATCGGAAAATTCGTGACCGGATTGAACCGACTGCCCGATGCGGCGGAAGTAAAAAAAGACAGGTTGAAATCCGTACCGCCCGCACTACTGGACGTGGTTTTTTAACGCACCGTTTTTCACCGCTTGCAGGCGCGGATACTTTGGAAAGCAACAGCAGGGAGGAACACCTCCTCCTTGCTTCCTTCCAAAACCTTGCCCGTCTGTACGGCTACACGCCCGACGATGTATCACACCTCCCTTTCGGCCGGCAAATTGCCCTGCGATTCGGGAAGCCAGGAAGCAAATTGAAGAATGCGGGGACAATACCGAATTACTGTTACTCGTGGATAACGGCAAACTGCAACTTGCAACGGCGCAGGAAGCCTCAACAGGGTACTGCCTGTTCTACCTGCCCGTACGCCCGCTGTGGAACCGGATACACGACAAACGTTGCCGAAGCGAAGCCCATTTACTGCTGTCGGTTTTTGCCTATTTCCATCAGGTGGTCGGAATACCGTTCTGCGACAGCGCATCGTATATCGGGGAGATGTACGAGTACATCGAAACATTCTTGGAAGAGGAAAGCGGGTGGTATGATGACATGGATGAGTACCGCGAAAATCTCTCGGCTGTCCGATCCGCGATGCACGCCGGAAACAGATTGCTCAGACAGGTGAAACACCCGTACCATATCGAAGCGTGGGAAAAGCGCCTTTTATCTTTCGATAGCCGAAAGAATCCCGCCTTACATGCAATGGCGGAACGGACATGGGAATTCTACAGGAGATATCGCCGTAGAAACATGGGGGATTATATCCGCCCGGGTCTCTTACAACCCGGTGCGGATGAGATGCGTATAGGTAAAGACCATGTTTTCGGATTCATTTGGGATGGACGGGAAGGTTGGTTGGGCGAACAGCTAATCCAAATGGTCAACAATGATATACAGGAGTGTACCGCAATGGACATGCCCATCGCATTGCAGTATTTCTCCACCCCGCAGGATACAATCCGGCACGATCTCGATTTCGAAAATCAACTCTACGACCTGTTGGGCGATCTCGTGGACTGCCTTATCGAATTATAAATTTTATGGTTATGGAAAATATCACTGAAAAAATCGCAGCTACTTTTACCCCCGTAAAGGCACTGGTTGTCTACCAGTGCCAAAGCAGGGATAACGAAACTTATGTGGAAGCTCACGATATAGACAGCAACGGATGCCCGATCAACGCCCACCCGCTTTCGGTTCGCGAAACCATTGCCCTTGCAGACTGTCTTAATGCGGCACGCCGGAACCGAACGCACTACCTTGATCCCACGGCATTCCTCCCCACCAACCTGCTGCATATAAACCACCGCGAAGGTTATGCGGTATGGCATACTCCTCCGCAAACGAAGAACTTAAGTTTTAGCGATAATCTGGGCATTCCCTGTGGATGTGCGAATATCCCTTCCCTGCTGTGGAAAGCGGACAGTGATACCCTCATGTTGTACGCCCTGAAGGTGAAACGCAATTGCCAACCCATCCCAGACACCGTACTGTACCGCGCCCCTTTCTTCAATGTCTATGAAGATGGAAAGGTGTGCATGGGAACCGTGGATACCGGGTTTTCACAGGCCAATGGTGTGGAAGAATTCATACACCGTTGGGAAACCGCATTCTTTGAAAGCTATTTTACCCACCTCAATAGCGATAACCCACCTGTCAAAGGTAACATCGCTTTGCTTTGGAAAAGCCTTGTCGGCTCGCAAGTCGAATTCCCTGAAACCTCACTCCTACCTGCAAATCAAACGATAAAGGGACTCTTATGAAAAAGACAAGTAGCAAAACCGCCCCAAAGATGCACTTCACGCATCCCGGTTTCCTGAACCCCACCAATCCGGTCACCGTCAACCTTGTCGGATGCGGCGGAACCGGATCACAGGTATTGACTGCTTTGGCACGGATGCACATTTCATTACTGGAACTCGGCCATACAGGTTTTCAACTCACCGTATATGACGATGATACGATAACCCCGGCCAACAAAGGCAGGCAGTTATTCGCCGATTCCGAGGTCGGTCTCTACAAATCGGTCACCCTTATAAACCGGGTAAACCGCTTTTTCGGAACGGACTGGAAAGCCGTGACGGCACGTTATGACCAAAATATCGGGGAGACCGCAATGCTGACGGTTGGTTGCGTGGATACTGTGGCAGCACGGTTCGAAATCGCCGAAAGCCTCTCCGGCAGCAACTATTACTACCATTCTCGACCTGTCTACTGGCTTGATTTCGGAAACGGCCAAACCACAGGACAGGTAGTGCTGGGCACCGTAGGAACCATAGAACAGCCGACTTCCAACTTATACGAGCCTGTGGGAAACTTACCGATGATTACCGGGGAATACGGAAATGTACTGGAAAAATACGCCGAAGACGACGATACGCCAAGCTGTTCGATGGCAGCAGCACTGGAAAAACAGGACTTATATATCAATTCTACACTGGCGCAGATGGGATGCTCCCTGCTTTGGGGATTGTTCCGCAATGGAATGACCGACAAACGGGGCTTTTTCCTGAACCTGAAAGATTTCCGTTCGCAACCCGTGTTCATCTGACTGAAGAGCGTATCAAAAGCTAAAACCGTTACCGGTGCCATTCGGCCGAATCAACCGAAATACATTAAAAATTCACTTCAGGAAGCCCGTCCCGGGCGGCAAAAAGGCCTTCCCTTCCTTTGGTCGGGAAAGCCTTTTTGCTATATAATTGGAGCAACCCCATCGGCGGCATCCCGGCACTGCCCATGCCTCCGAAACGGTTGCGCGGGTTTGCGGGATACACCGGGTATCCCATTGCACCCTATCCATCACATATTACCGATGTACTTTCTCGCTTATCTTTTTTCGTTAAAAACCGATGCCGCAGATGTACCATAGATTGAGGCAAAGGCCAATATATCCGATATATTAAAGCCACAAGGAAAAACACCTGATTCAATCTTATCGAGCTGGCGGACTGACAGGCCCATAGCAATGGATGCTTCCTCCTGACTGATTGAATTCGACTGTCTGATCGCTCTAAGATTTCCGCCTACGATTTCGAGCATCTTACGGACACTTCCGTTCATGCTCCCACATACCTCCTCTAACATAGTTCCCGTTGGCATTCTTCGCGGATATAAATAAGATGGCAGGCATCCAATAAACGGCCCAGCTCAATCCTGACCTTTACCGGGTTGAACTCCCCCGTTCCTTCATCAAATGTATTGTTTGTGAACGCCGCATGCAGCATTGAATTCAATAGTTCCTGCCACTCGCATTTATTCAGGAGGGCAAAAAACCCAGGGAACACTGAAGCCGGGTCTATAAATTCCGATGCAGTCAGATGTCTTGGAAAGCATTCCCATGGAATATGCCTGTCGGGGTCACAGTATAATTCCGGTCGCATAAATTCTGTTGGCGAAACCGCCCGTCCGTTTATTTTCGCTATCGACCCCACAACTTTGGAAAATTTATTGAAGTGCCATACCCCTGCAATCAATGCCAGTATTTTCTCTTGAAAGAAAAGGAGGTTGCTTGGATGCGTTTGATTCCAGTCGTATTCAGATAGCACCATATCTTGCCACATAGTAAGTTTGTACTGGGCACCGGGGAAGGTGTAGGTGTCGTAAAACTGATGGATGATCCCCATTAATTCCATTACTTCACTCCGGTCTCTTCCTTCCAGTCTTTCTTTTGATTCCGGCTTTGACTTCCTATCCGGATCGGTTGGCTTGTCTTCTTCCATATCCGTACTTTATTGCTATTATTTTGTCTAAAAATTTGCTTTACGAAATATTGCTAATTATTTTAGCTACCACAAATCAATCAGTATGTGTTTTTGGCAAAATTTGCCATTTTCCCGCATAATCAGAAAATATGGAAGAGTTCACTATTTTGGAAAACAAGGCGATTGGTCGGAATATTTCGTTCTATCGAAACGCTCGTGGAATGAAGACAGCGGAAATTGCTGATCATCTTGGAATCACCGAATCGACCTACAGCAGGTATGAACGCGGCGAGACAAAGATAACCATTGGCTTTATTCAGAAAGTGTCCGAGTTTCTAAAGGTAGATCCACTTGCACTCCTCTCCATGTCTCCGGGACACGTGATTGAGAATAATAACAATTCTGTCGCCCTGATCAATTCCAGCAATCACCAAACCATTGACCAGAAGCACCTGAACCTCTTAACAAAACTTATCGAAAACGTGCTGGAGATGAACGACCGTGTTTTAAAACTACTTGAAGAGAGTAAAAATAAATCATAGCTTCCAACTCCATGGAGAAAATCTCCGCTATCTCTCCACACGCGTTAACAAATTCCTATTCTTAAAGCAAAGATATCTTCAATGGGATACGCAGACTTCTTCTTGAAGAATTGGAAGTACGCAGCCACCTGAAACTTAAGAAAAAGTAAATTTACGGAAATCCGCATCCCTACTTCGTATTCTGTCCATATCTTGCACCCTACACCCCGCTCCGTTTCCCGGAATGGGGTTTTTATTTTTAATTCAGAACAAAAAATTTAGTTATGAGAAAACTTAGAATTAGTATCACCACAGGTATGCGGCGTTTTTTCATGGGGATCTGCGAAGAACTTCTGGCAGATCACACAGTGGATATCTATCTGGTGGAAAAGGGTAATATCATTGATAAAAAAAAGGGCGTTCCATTTATTCCACCGCCCGGCTCGATCATCGAGATCGAAAGTGACCGGAATCTCTTCAAAGTGGATATCGTACAGATCAGCAATGGTTTCGGTGTCATCCATCTATACGGGCACCAGATTCCATATACGAGCGAAATTGCGCCCAAAATTCTGTGAAGGACAAGCCAAAGGCAGGGGCAAGGATTTCGACACACCAGTACAGGGATGGTCCGAACTCTCCGCGTTCCAGACTGCTTACATTTTGGAAATTGTTCCCGAGCTTAGCTGCGAGGTCGGGTTGTGTCCAATCCATTTCAAGACGCTTAGCCTTGACAAACTCGCCGAACAAAGTATTGAAATCCTGCTTTTCCATAGAAATGGAAAACTCCAATTTTTTTTTCGCAGGGAACTAACAGTAAAATGTTAGTTTGACAATTTTTTACTATATTGCATCGGATACCGGAACAAAGCAGGGCATAGATGTGTGAAAAAGATGAAAGATGATGGCGGCATCCGCACAGCTTTTCCTAAAAATTAATTTCTCATGGGACTTTTATCATCCCGTGGTGTATAATGATAAAAGGAATAGCCGGGAGGGACCATCCCAACCCATAACAGATTAAGTCTTCCCTCCTGTTCTATTCTTAATTTCGACCTCCATCCGGTTGCCCCGACCTTTAATTTCTACCGTTGTTTTCCGGGGTAGTTGACACCTTGCGTGTCAGGGAAACACGGTAATGCCAAGGGCTGTCCGCACGGGCAGCTCTTTTCTTTCGCTATTAATTATTCTATTATAAACCGGAGCTATACGCCGGTAATACTGCGGTCTTTTACAGGCATATTCATTTCCGGAACCGGAATAGCATGGGTTGATGCAGTCGATTTCAATTCCTTTGCTTTCAACCGCTTTATCTCTTTACTATATACCCACAGAAACAATACTCCGGCAATAATCAGCCCGATGGCAATCAATTTGCCGATGCGTTCGAAAAATGTAACGGCAACAGCCTTTTCATAACTGGAATGTCCTTCCAACCCGGCGACGTTTCGTCGGTTGAACCTACGCCGGTTGATCCAGTACCGTAAACCAAGGCCAGCGACCAAAGCGATTACTCCGAAAACCAAAGATGGCAGAATCATAGATAGTTATTTTGATTGCTCTAACAAATATAGCAATTCTTTGATGGCTATTCGAAATACACATCTTTCATTAATTATATAACAAAATCGGTATCTTTGTTTTTGAGGCTTACCTGCTTTTGCCTCCTTTGCAAACTCAAGTTTTATGTTTTTAGTACTGATAGATACTTCTTCCTATGAAGATATTCGGCTATCATTTAAAGGTAGTGTTTTTGATTCGCTGGCGCAATTAAGTCATGAGGATAAGATAACAATAATTGGTTGCGATGTGTTACAAAGGGAAATGGAAAGCCATATGCGTGAAAGTATTGCACAATCCGTTAATCGCGTCAATAAAGTTCAAAGTAATTTTGAAAGGATAACAGCCGATGACCTTGGTGAAGTAACCAGAATGCTATCTGATATCAACTCATTAAAAGAGAGAATTTTTGATGAACGAAAAGCAAGGATGGATACTTTTTTCGGATCTGTAAGATTTGAGAATTTAGATTTGTCCGTAGTGAACGTGCAGGAAGTTCTTCATGATTACTTTAATAAAAAGCCACCATTTGGAGAAGGAAAAAAAAAGAACGAATTTCCAGATGCTTTTGTACTTAACGCCTTTGTTAGCCAATATAATGATAAACTTGATAGCACATGCATTATAAGTAAAGATCAAGATTGGCAGAAATTTATTGAACAATTTCCGAAAGTGAAAAAGTTCCGAAATATTCCAGAGTTTATCGATTTTATTCACGGAAATTATAATGATGAATTCATCAACAGATTAAAACGGGTACTCACTGATCACAATGACGAAATTTCAGAACGAATAAAGGAAGAAATTCATGACTATGAATTCGAAATAGATGATTATTGGATTGATCCGGAACTGGAAATGCACAGTGAAAATACCAAAGTAGAAATCTTAGAAAATAATATCATCGCGCTGAATCCGGAAAATACATTAGTAGAGGTCATCTATAAAATAGACCTTGAGTTTACGCTTTGGGCAGGCGATGAAACCACTCAATACAAAGATGACGACACCAATTCGTGGCATTACTTCGGGACGAATCGATATCTTTTACAAACCACGAAGACCGAAACTATGACAATGTCTGTTTCTTTTGATCCCCACCCTGATGATTTATTAGAATCATTTGAAATTGACGAGATTTCCATACCTAAAGATTTTTACTATTTAAATGAACATGAATATACTATTGAGCTGTCGCAACACTGGAATGAAGATTGAACTAACCCCTTAAAAATGGAAAAACACCACAACCTTGATAAAGCAGTGGTGTTATTACCTCGAAATAAAATGTCGTTGACTGTCAATCTTTGCTGTTGAACTGGAAATTCAACTGCTTTTCGTTCCCCGAATCGTCGGATATCCAAACATCGAACGCCTGCGTCTCTGTGGATTGCGATGTATAGTACAACCGGAATTGTTCCGATGGCAGTTTGTACATATCATTCGGAAAATAAGGCGCATGATCATAATACCGCAACACCCCTTCGCCGTCAAATTGGAAGTAGCGGATATAATACACCGTTTTCCTGTAGTCGCCTTCACGTTCGATAGCCAGCCGGATTTCGACGGTTTCCCCAAACGCCACCCCTTTTGGGACAGGCATTATGGTAACATCAAACGGGAAATTATCCTGTACTTCGAGTTCCCCTTTATCACAGGACACTCCCAGTAATACACTTAGGCCAACGGCCAAAAACAAGAATTGTCTCATAACAATAGCATCAAAAGTTAAACCTTAGACCGAAGCCTGCCGATGGACGGAACTGTTCCAGCGTCGTTCCAAAAAGGGCTTTGCACCGTCCTGCCAGGACCAACACCAATCCATCCGTCAGATAGGTTTCAAGCGTCAACCTGCCGCCTGCGCCGAACACAAAGCCATCTTCATCCAACAGCAGGGAACCATCTTCCAATGTTCCTTCACCTCTGTTAATAGCTTCATAGCCGACGACCCCGGTCAGCGCGGCATTCAGTGTTACATTCCTACCCCGATCCCCCAACAGGAAGAAATTGTATCCGCCTTCGGAAGCATATGTTTCGTGTGGGATATCCGTGCCTTGATGGGTATAATACTGATGCATGTATTCCAACGCCCATATCCGGTAATTGCCGCCTCTGGTATTGACCGTCATTGCAGCATGGATATAGTAATTCCGAGTGGGCTCTTCCATCGATAACCCGCCTACGGTGATTTCCACACCTTTTTGTCCCGGAACCATCCGCTGGGCGGATGTCGTGGTAATGCTCAAAACGATAAGCAGTACCATATAGATATATCGCTCCATCGGCATCAAAATTTGAGATGCATGTCATTGACTAAACGGGCGTTGACCAGATCGGCATTCTCGACTTCCAGTACCTGGTTCCTGCTCCCATTTTTCTCATAAATACCAATCAGCAATACCTTGTCATCGGCGATGGTAAATTGGTCCAGGAGGAAAACATTGCGTTCGTAGGAAGTAGCAGGAACAGTCGCAAGCGGTTTGTACATGCGGAGCGGTATGATAGAGCGCTCCTGTACCACTGTCCGTTTGGCCACTTTCTTATCCACGATCTTGAACGTGATGAAATCAATCCAGAAGGGCACGTTCGAATTGTTCTTCAGTTCAGTATGGAAATAGTATTTGCCATTGTGGATATACAACCCTTTCAGGGCAAACCGGATGCCGAAGCTTTTAGAACCTATGTGTTTTATCGTCCGTTTGTTTTTCCTGTGGATTGTTTCCAACAGCAGACCGGCCAGGGAAGGTGAATTCCCTCCGAGTTCCTCGAATAGCACCTCGTTGTTCCCGGACTTATCCACAAACCGTTGCATGGCTTGCAGATCATAATTTAGTTGGCGGGGATAAGGACTATAGTACACATCAAAATTGAAGAACCTCCCGTCTTCGGTGATTACCGAAAAATTGGTTTCCTTTTCAAAGTCGCGCACAGCCGCTTTCACGCGCAGCACGTTTTCCGCATCCTCCGCCTTTCCGGCAATCAGGTATTCACTCCCCAGATCAACGTATCGGATTGCCGAAGGGAAAATCAGGTGTGAGGTTTTGTCGAATGTCACAGCCATTTGATAAGGCTTGATCGTTCCGAAACCAAGCCTATCAGCTCCCATACGCTGTGCAGACAATGGATTGATATTTCCTATCAACAGGAACATAACGATATAAATGGAATTTTTCATTTGTACTTGTGATTAAATGGTTAAAGAATCTATTTGGACACAAGGAATACCTCATGTCCGGCCTTCAGCGTCGCTTTCTGCGCCTTTACCTTTTTGAGAAATAGCCGGAAATACCCTGTACCACACCTCGGCTAAGATCGGCGGCGATCTGCTGGCCCGCCGAGCGTGTCATCATCAGGCTCGTGCCGGATGTCTGGCTCATGTTCCCCGCCATTTCAGTCAGTGCTCCCATTTCGGGTGTATAATGCACGGACAAGCCACGTTGTCCATTCAGATCATAGATGGCAATATCCGTGGGGATGATGTTTCCACCGTGTTCGATGGAATTGATGTGAAGATGGAGCCGTCCGTCCTGGAATTTTGCCATTGCAGTCAGTTCCGTCCTTTCCGGGATAGTGCCGTGCGGTGTCCGGGCGGCTTCCAACAAGTGCAGCCGTACTTCACCCTCCCCGGTAACGGTCTGTGTTTCGAGTACACATGCACGGATGCTGTTTCTGGGTTGGACAATCCGGTCTTCAACACCTGCGGTATGGAATCCGAGGTTCCGTTCATCGTGCCAGTCGGCCAGTAAGACACTGTCCGAAGACTCCCGGTAAAGGGCAGATACCAGACCTTTCCTTTGCGGTAGAAAAGCGACGAAATCGGCTTCCTTATCATTAGACACTGTGTTTAAGTCGCGTTTCCCGCCTTCCGTGGCATTGGCAGGCAGGTACTTTGCAGCCATCTGATAGGATTTCTCCATCAGAGCAAGCTGGTTCTCCATCGTGTTGTCCGGCTCAGCCTGCCCTTCGTCCAATTGCGCTTTCAATTCCTCAATTTCTTTGCGCAATTCCTCCGTTTCGCTTCCCTGATCCCGGTAAAATGTGCTAAGTGTTTGCTGCGCATTATGGTAGCTGGCCAGTGCCGGCCGGGTGCGTCCGGCAGTACCCGTTCCATGATCCGCCTGTTGTTCCGGGTAATCCGCTATCGTCGTGGTATCCTCCGCTCCACCCCCGGACTGCCAGTAATCCGAAAGCGACATCAATGCCTCGCGCTTTTGACGTTCCTTTCGGTCAAGCGCTTCCTCTTCGTAGGCTTTTTGCTTATCGGCTTGCAATCCCCCGCCACTGGCCTGCGGGACAGCTTCATTCAAGCCAAAAATACTTTCCTCCTCAGCTTCTTCGTTTCCGGCCACAAAGATCAGGTACATGCAGCCGAAGAAAGCTAACGCCATCAGGCCGAATATCAGTAGTTTCTTCAGGCGGTCACGCTTAGTCTGCGTGGTATCCTGTCCCACATCGGCGGTGTTATCCGGGCTACCTTCGGTAACCAAAACTGATGTTCTTTTAATTTCATTTTTCTCATTCATATCACCATAATTTATTTCGTTTTCGAATCGTGTTAATTTGTTTTGCCGGTTCTTTCACCATCGCGATCGCTTTTTTACGGTCGGGCAGCGTATGCGTTGAAAGACCATCCAACATTTTTCGGTTCAGGATCTGCCCATAACGGTCGGTATGCTCGACCACCATTTCACGGACCTCGAATTTTCCGTTATGATAGGCCGTTTTCATATCGACTGTTACCCTGGGCTTATTCTCGCCATTCCATTCCACATACGTGGATAACCAGAAACTATCGGCCAGCCCTTTTTCTTTCCCCAAAAGCGAATCGTGGAGATATTTGCTGATGCTCTCTTTGAGTGTTCCGGGAAACCCGCTGGCTGTAAGGAATGCATCATCATATCCCTTGCTTTTAAGCTTGCTGACAAATTGATCCAGTGTTTTTAGGATGCGCTGCATGGTTTATTCCTGCTTAAAAATTAGCGTATCGAGTATGGCTTCGTCCTGAGGCCTCACCGGAATTTCGATTTGTTCTATATGCAGATTTGTCTTTCCGGTTTCATACCAGATCGAGACCATCACCCCGGCGGTCAGCAGCACATAACCCGCAAAAAATAACAGGAGAAACATACGCTGCTTCTTTAAGGGAAGGGCCAGCCAGTGCCTGTCCAACCACTCATATAGATCATCCAATTTTTCATGTAACTTTTTCATATCGCTCCGGTTTTATTGCCGTTCAATCACCTTCATATCCCTGTTCTCCAGTACACTGAATTTCTCGATAGTGAACCCCTGAGGATTGTTATCCGATCGCACCGAATTAACCAGTAAACAGGAAGTAACCAGACTGCGCTGGGTAAGGTTGCTTGACCGGACAATGAACTGCTTGGCGTATGACCGGATGGCATAAGGATAGTTGTCGAAATTGCAGATCACGCTATCCACCTCGATGCGTTGCTGGATGTTGCCCGATATGATCCGGTTGTAATACCCTTTTCGGCAAGATCTTTATAATAGTTGAAAGCACTTTTGTCAGCAAGGTTGAATGCCCGTTTCATGTTGCTTTCAATGGCGTCCTTGTCCGGTGCCAGTGTAAAAAACAACTCATGAAACCGTCTCACATGCTCCCTCGCTTCCACCGGGCGGTTGATGGCAGCATCCTGCGATAATGCCAACATCAGTGATTTGCCCTGGTCCAGTACATAGACTTTCTGCCGCTGTGCCTCGGCGAAATCGTAAGATTGCCAAATAGCATATCCTGCTGTAGAGAGACATAGGACAGCAAATACAATGGCATATAGCCGTATTTGTCTGAAACTATTCTCGATATTCCTTAATGTTTTGAATTCCATTTTTATACGTTTAAATTGTTATCTGTTCATTAACCGTCCGGTAATATTTCCGGCCACGGCCCCTGTTGTTCCTCCAGCCACATTTCCCGCGGCCTGTGCGGTCCGGGTTACATTACGGGTATAATTGCCCGCTCCGCCTGCCTGGATGATCCAACCTGCCACGGTGGGTATGGTGAAATAGCCGACGATGCCTATCAACATAAATATGATATACACCGTATTGGATGTGTCGGGGATGTAGGTGGGATCGGCCAGCATCTCTATGTCCCTTTCCAGTATCAGCGACTGGATTTTTGCCAGTACCGCACTGAACAGATCCGCTACAGGGAGCCAGAGATATACACTCACATAGCGTGTAAACCATTGCGTGAGAGTGGACTGGAAACCGTCCCAAACCGAAATCGCAAAGGCTATCGGCCCCAAAAGGGATAGGACGATCAGGAAAAACGTCCGTATCGTGTCGATCACCAATGCCGAAGCATGGAAGATCGCTTCCAGTATCTCCCTGAAATTATCGCGGATATCCTTCCGTATTTTATATGCCTCCCGTTCCAGGTACATGCCCGACATAGTCATCAGATCAGCCGGTGACCAACCGAGCTCGTCCAGTTTTTTATCGAATTCCTCGTCCGAGACGATGTAGGCCGTGGTCGGATCACGCAACATGGCCTCCGTTTCCAAATGTTCCTTTTGTTCCTGTAGCTCATGGAGGTTCAGGGTCTGCCCCTCCAACAGACCATGCGTACCCTTTACCACCGGACTAAGCACCAAGCTAATCGTCCCCAGCACCATGCTTGGGAAAAACATGATGCATATCCCCAAGGCAAAGGGGCGTAGCAGCGGATACACATCAATCGGTTCTGCCCTTGCCAGAGCCTGCCACACTTTCAAGGCCATGTAAAACAGTGCTCCCAATCCGGCCATACCTTTGGCTACCACGGCCATCGTCGCGGAAAGCGGCAGCATCTCATCATGCAGGCCGCGGAGCATCTCATGCAAATTGCTGAAATCCATAGCTACCAATATTTTTGATCGTCTGTTCCGTAAAGCTCCAGTACCCGCGCTGTGTTATTCTGCTTTTTGGCCCGCAGGATGCTCACAGAGATATTTTTGTTGGTGTAGTACCGTACTAAGCTGTGGTAATCCGATACTTCGTTGTACACCTTATCAATGATGTCCATCCGTTCCTTATCGTTAAGGGATAGCGAGGTAGCACTGACAATCTGCTTCAGTTCTTTTAAAAGTTCTGTACTTTCGTTCAGCAGTTGCGAATAGCCGAATGCAATGGCAGTCAGTTCCTGCGCAGAGAAATTGGGGTCATTCATCATCCGGCCGAAACTGTCCACGTACATTTCGGAGATATCCCCACCAGCAAAACGGTTTGCTGTACTTTCCGGGCATCTTTCAGCAGGTTATTCACCGCGGCCAGCTTATCGTAGTACTTCTTGCCCTGGTCATACACTTTTTTAACCTCCTGAAAATTATTGATCATGTTGCTCGCAGTGGCCGAGGTCTGTACGATCTCTTGGGCCGTGTTCACTATACTCTGCGCTAGATTCACGGGATCGGTAACTACCCATTGGGCTTTTGCAGGTGTAGCGGCAAACAGTGCCGCCGCATACACCAGATACATTACTTGTTTCATCATTTTGATTTTAGTCGTTATTGATTCTATTGATTTTCCCTTCGCCGGTTTGCGATACGCCTGATGGCCAGTTCCACGTCGTCGCCCAGTTCTTCCGCCAGTTGCATCACTTCCATCTTTTCGGTTTCTTCGGTCGTATAGGCGAGATATTCCTCCAAACTAACTTCGGTGGCATAAACAGCGGAATGCGTACCACCTAAGCCGATCCAAACTTCTTTGTAAAGGCGGCTTGCATCATTGTTCATATTGATGGACAGTACCTGTGCCTTTTCCTTATCCGTCAGCCCGAGCATCGCCTGGATATCATCAAACTTGTTCATATACTTGCGCTGGTCGAGCAGAATCTTGCAGTCGCTGTTATTGATGATCGATTCCTTGACAATCGGCGATTGGATGATATCGTCCACCTCCTGCGTAACCACGATGGCTTCCCCAAAGAACTTCCTGACCGTTTTGAACAAATATTTGATGTATTCCGCCATACCTTCCTTGGCTATGGCCTTCCATGCTTCTTCAATTAAAATGAGTTTTCGGACACCTTTCAATCGACGCATCTTATTGATAAAGACCTCCATAATGATGATGGTGACGATTGGAAAAAGGATTTTGTGATCCTTTATGGCATCAATTTCAAAGACAATGAACCGTTTGGAGAGTAGGTCCAGTTGCTTGTCCGAGTTGAGCAGGTAATCATACTCACCACCCTTGTAATAAGGTTCGAGTACATTCAGGAAATTGGCAATATCAAAGTCTTTTTCCCTTACCTGCTTTTCCTCCAATACCTTGCGGTAATCACCTTTTACATACTGATAGAAGCCGTTAAATGAGGGGTACACAGCTTGCTGCTTGATACGTTCGATATAACCGCTCACGGCATTGGACAGGGCCACCTCTTCCGAACGTGTAGGCGCTTCGTCATCCCGTTTCCAGAGTGTGAGGATCAGTGTCTTGATACTCTCCCGTTTTTCGATGTCAAATACACCGTCGTCCGTATAAAAAGGATTGAAGGCAATCGGGTTGTCCTCTGTATAGGTAAAGTAGACCCCGTCGTCGCCTTTGGTCTTTCCTTTAACCAATTCACACAGTCCCTGATACGAGTTCCCTGTATCCACGAGCAGTACGTGTGCGCCTTGCTCGTAGTATTGACGTACCATGTGATTGGTGAAAAAAGATTTACCCGAACCTGACGGCCCCAGAATGAACTTGTTCCGGTTCGTGATGATCCCCCGTTTCATAGGCAGATCGGAAATATCCAGGTGGATAGGATTACCGGTCAGCCTGTCGGCCATCTTAATACCGAAGGGCGATGGGGAGTTCCGGTAATTGGTTTCCTCCGTAAAAAGACATAATGCCGGTTCGATAAACGTGTAAAAACTCTCCTCACTCGGAAAGTCGCCCGCATTGCCGGGGATACCTGCCCAATAGAGGGTCGCCGTATCCGTCGTATTGTGACGTGGTTTACATTCCATCAACGCGAGGGCGCTTCCCGTATCGTTCTTCAATTGCTTCAGCTCATGCGGATCGTCCGACCAGGAGATAACGTTGAAATGCGCCCGGATGGAAGATAGCCCGAAGCTGTGCGATTCATTCAGGTAGCGTTCAATCCATTCTTTGTTGATCTGGTTACTCCGGCTGTAGCGGGCCAGTGAATGCATATTTTTGGCCTGCTTCTCGAAATTCCGAAGATTCGATTCACTGTTGTCCAGGAACAGGTACTGGTTATAAATATGGTTACAGTTAAGCAGCAATCCTACCGGCGCGGCGAAGGACAGCCTGCAATCACTCCGGTCCGTGGATAGCTTTTCGAAGCGCGTATCCGCCGATACGGTTCCGGGCAGGTCACCCGTATCCGAAAGGGTATGCAAACACAGGCGGCTGTTGCCCACACGTACCTCTTCAGTACCCAACGCGATGTCCTGCATCGGCGTTTCCGGCAGCCTCGAAAGTGTAAAATACTGTTCCAGTAATCCCTGTTTCCCGTCTGTACCTACGATGTCATCTTCAGTCAGCCGTTTCAGTCTCACCAAGCCCGAATCGTTGATAATCCGTTCGAATTGCGCAACTGCCTCCATGAAGTTACGGATAGCTTCCCTGTCCCTGATTTCCTTTGGAATCAATACACCCTTGCAAAGCGATGAAAAATTGCTTTGCATCCGCATCCGCTCTTTTGTGGTTTTGGTAAGGAACAGGTAGCAGTAATGGTTCAGGAAAGGCCGTTCATTGAAATGCTGCCGGTAGGATTTCGAAAGGAAGGTCAATCCTTCCTCCGCCAAGTCAGGTGTGTAGTTTTCCTTTATGTACCAATCCTGCTTGTGCACGATGGAATAATCTGGCAACGTTTTGACCGCCTTGTGCCAGGCGGAGTGGATCGCTTCGTAATCAGTCGATGCTGCCGTGAAAAGTTCCGGCAACCGCACTTCAAAGCATGCGGTAACATCCGCATCCTTGGATATGATGCAATGGTTCTCCACCGCCAGCAACGGAAACCTGCTTTCCAGCGTCGTGGTTCGTACTGCATTCCTCATACGTTTTTCGGTTTTACGGTAGTTTTCAGATAGCGTTCGATCGGCTTATCGCAGGCGATATACCTGGGGTGCCTTTTCTTCGCACTTAACTTCATCAGACCATGCTCCCCATATTTCTTGTTCAGGGAGAATGTTTTCCAGATGATAAGTAAAGCGCCACCTGCGCCAAGCACCAGGCACACGTACGGATTGACACCCGCCATGTAAAGGACCATGACAAGGATCAATAGCCCGAGCAGGCCGCCCGCGAAAATGAACAGATACTGGGCTTTCAGCCCTTGAAACTCCACTGTCCTTCCAATGCCCTTATTGATATGATATGTACTCATAAGGCAAAGATTAAAGGAAGAATGAACGGAGGATGGTGGCTGCTACGATCAGGAAAATACAGGCACCGAACCAGCTTGCGGCAGTCTTGCTCGTGTCCGGATCGCCACTGCTGAACTTGTTGTAAACCTTCACCCCGCCAATAAGCCCAACCACCGCGCCGATGGCATAGATCAACTTGGTCGCCGGGTCGAAGTAGGAGGTCACCATCTGTGTGGCCTGGGTAATCCCCGACTCACCGTTTCCCTGTGCAAATACACAGCATACCGCCAGCAGGATCATACCTGTGAGCATCGTTTTCTTGATTGGAATTGCATTGTTTTTTTTCATGATGAATAACTTTTGAATGTTCCCGATTCCCGCCCTGTGCAGGAATTCAGGTCAAAAGTCTGAGAGAAATGGATGCCGGTATTCGAAGTGTCACTGAGTGGAATTGTTTGGCAGCGTAGGGCTTTTGATAAGGATTAATGCTTATATTAGTATGCTGCTATCGCTCCTTACTTTAAACAATTTATGCTATGTCGAAAAACGATCTACCCCTGAAGAACCACTGGAAATCCAAGACGGATAAATCAATTCTGCCGGAATTCAACGATTTGGTAGTCACACGCATAAATTCCCCTTATATTCATGAAAATGGACAATTCATCTATCAAAACTTAATAGTTGAAGAAGGTGCTGTTCTTATTTTCGAAAACTATGATAAATGGATTAAAATCCTGATTAGGAACGATGCACGTATCGATGGGAAAATAATACTCAGGAATTGGAAAAACGGATTAGGCACTGTACCCGAAGTAGCTCCTGATGGGCAGGAACTTACCCATACCTATAAAGAAGATAAAGTAGGTGGTAAAGGTGGAAGTAAAAGATATCCCGGGGCAAGAAGAGGAACATACTACGATGGAAATGGCGCTGAAGGTACTCCTGATTATGGCGGAGGGGGCGGCTCAGGTCATGGTTTAAGTAATAACCTGCCACGAAATGGATCGGGACCGAACGGTGGCCAGGCCTCACACAATGACACGAGATATGCAAGGGCAGGCAACGGTGGGGATGGCGGAAACGGAAAATCCCCGGCCGGGGGCTTGTTGTACCTCAAGATTAATGGAACGCTATCATCCAATAGCGGTCAGATTATTGCTACGGGCAGTAACGGAAAGAATGGTAATGCGGGAGGAAATAGCAGATGTATTAACTGGCGAAGGGCAGTGATCGATTGTTCGCACCCAGGCAACGGCGGAGGTGGGGCGCCGGGTGGTGATGGTGGCGCTATCTACATATACTGTACCAGTGTCAGCTCATTGCCCGACATCGATGTCTCAGGGGGGCGCGGCGGCTCAGGAGGTCCCGGCGGAATAACGCTAAACCATCGTTCCTCTGAAATCAGGTTCCAGGGCAACACCGGTGAGGATGGTCAGAATGGCAATAATGGAAAAGTTATCCAGCTCCCTTGTAAACTATCCTCTAACTACCTACGTTGGCCAAATTACAGGTTCCTTTTTCATAAGGTGCATTGAAACATTTGATATTTGACTTTACAAATATATCTAACTGACCTCTTCTGTTTAATTGATTAGAAAAAAGAGCTTGCATAAGTCAATATAGACCTATACAAACTCCCTGATATCAAAATCATCATCATTCCGCATATTGGAAGGGTTGGATGGGTTCCCGGCATCCGAGATTCTCCGATCCAATAGCAAGGCTATTTTTGCGGAAGCATCTTCAACGGAGTCTTCCAATAAAGCGAATAGCTCAGTTCCCTGTAGTCGTTGAACGATATCCACCGCTTGTTCTTCAAAGGATGGCTCCAACACGTCCTGCTGGAGCAAATTCCCCACGGTGGTCAGTTCTTCAAAGGTAACCCCTGTGGCAAAACCGTCGTCGCTATTGGGTTGTCCATACCCGCGCAGCTCTTCTTCTTCCTCATCCCAATCCGGCCAGTCGGGCATTCACCGAAAACCTCACCCAGCTCTTCCTGCGGAATTTCAAATCCGAAACCGTCTTCCCCGGTTTCTGCTTCAAAAGTATCCTGTTCTCCCACCGGTTCCCCAACCTGGCTCTCGGTGTCCGTTTTTGGCACTTCGTGGCGCTCATCCGGTTTGGGTTGCCCCATGATTTCCGGCAATTCGGGGTTGGCAACATTTTTTTCTTTTTTGTTGGTTACGTGTCGTTGGATGACAATTCTGTCCTGTAAAAGCAGACCGATCGCAACCAGTAAGCAGATTAAAATCAATAGTTCCATTAGAGTATCGGTTTATATTTTTCGTTAAAACTTGTCCGTATCTGGTCGCCAAATTCACTGAAATGATGTTCCAGTACATTATCCAGATAAGCGTATATGGTCATCTTGTCGCCCCCGACCACCCGGACAATCCGGGTGAGTCTTTCATGGTATTCAGGCCGGATGTAACCGACTTACCATTCCTCGCATTCGTATCCGAACTTCGGACAAATAGCTCTTCGTAATCGGAGACCTTTCGTTTCTTTCTCTTCGGCACCTCCATTTTTCCGGTAGTATGATGCGGGTCTTCGACCCGCTGTTTCGAATCCACCGGCAGATCTGTTGTCCTGGTTTCTGGATTGACATCCCCGGCTATGATGGACATCAAGTGCTGTTCATCGATAGCGGCAGGATTCTTTTTGCTTTCGTGTTCCATAGTTATCCGTTATTTATAAATCCACAACTCTCAAAAAATCACGCATGAATAATTCCAGCCTGCATCCATTCATCAACCATCGGTCAGGGGGCAAAAGCGTGGATCGGAATATGCCCCGCGTATTGACTTCATTCTCCTTGCGGAACCGTTTGCTGTCCGCCACGGAAACGGGCAGTAACGATAGGCCGATTTCTGAAATTACCTTTTCGTAGCTTTTATATAGCTGGGTTTTCTCCCGGCCATCCACCATGTTCCAGAATAGGTGCACACTTTTAATGCTGGTCTGACCTTTTTTCATCACCACATTTTGCAGCACGTTGGTGAAGCTCAGCGTACTTTCCAGCACCACACGGTCGGCAGTAATCGGCGAGAAGATGTGGTGCATGCTTGAAAGAGTCTGCAATATCCCGGAAGAATTCACCGTTCCCGGCAGGTCAAAGAACACCACATCAATCGGGATCGCCGACGACCGGATGAACTCCCCGGCTTTCCCCAAGGCCTCCTCCGCCCTACACCGGATCACGGGAAACGCCTTTTTGTTGATTTTCGTGAACTGGCGGTGCGCCAATCGTTTGATTGTTTCATTTTCCATGACTGCTTTCAGGTCGCGTTCGCGCATCTGGGTAAGGCTGTATTGCGGGAAATCGCAATCGAATACCGCCACGTTGTAGCCTAATCGGTAATGCAGGATACTTGCCGCTAAGGCGGTGAATGTGCTTTTGCCCACACCGCCCTTTTGGGTGGAAAAGGCAATGAATTTCGGATGTTGTTTTGCTTTCATTTGTATTGCTGTATTTAGTTATGTATTTATGTTTTCCTCCCTGTAGTTGTGTGCATCCGCCTGCAATGGCGTACGTTCCTGCATGGCTATGTGAACATCTGCACATGTCTGTATGCACGCATCCGGATATGTTCCGGCATACCTATGGGCATGCATAAATGCTGTAAGCCAGCCAGTGACACGTATATAACCGCATATCTCCTTATGGTTGCACGTGCTCATGGCAACTCCTACAGAACCACCCGCATGCTTCACTCCGTACATCCCAGTGTAGGTAGCTACCTGCCTACGTCCATACATACTCACCTAAGTACAAGTGCTTATACAAAGGAATGCAGGGCCGTCTTTGCTTTTCCCAAACTGTCCTTACACGGCACCCAGAGGCATCGTTTGGCAGTACCATACATGGTACCATTTCCACCACATACCGCTTATTTTGTCTTATGGATTTTCTGCTTTACATATGGCAACTCCGGCTGCCCATTCCGGCTAAATCCAATCCGTCCCGGAGGGCGGATTTTCTGTTCACCCGAACAGAGCAAGTTGTGTTTTGAGCTGCTGGAAATCCTTTCCGCAGCGCAAAACAAAACTTGCCCTTGCAGGGGGCTTAAAACCCCTCCGAAGTCGGGGTTTTCTGGAATTTAAATTTTGATGATGATGAATATTAAGCGAAGTAAACCAAACACGAAACGGATACGCAAGGGCGGCCGCCGACCGAAGGTTGACCCGGCGGTGCACCGCTATTCCATATCCCTAACAGCGGAAGAAAACGCCCGTTTCCTATCTCTTTTTGAACAATCACAGATGAAAGTAATGGCACATTTCATTACCGCCTGTATCTTCCAGCGGACGATCAGAACGATCAAATACGACAAAAACGCGATCGATTACCACCGCAGATTGACCAAACTCTACGAGCAATTCCGGGCCATTGGGGTGAATTACAACCAGACCGTAAAGCTGCTTTACCGCAATTTTTCCGAAAAGAAAGCGGCGGCTTACCTGTTCAAACTGGAGAAAAATACAGCACAGTTGGCGGCATTATGCCAGGAAATCATCCGGCTTACAGCGGATTTCGAGACCAAACACCTCGACAAATCGGATTGATATGGTCGCAAAAATCGGGAGAGGCAAGAATCTATTCGGTGCATTGCAGTATAACCAATTGAAGGTTGACGGGAATGAAGGCCAGGTTCTATATACCCATAAGGTGCATGATACACCGGACGGCAACCACTCGATAACCAATTTTGCCCGTGCATTCGAGCCGTACCTGATCGCCAACCGCAGGACGGAAAAACCCGTACTGCACATCTCCCTCAATCCCGACCCGAAGGATAATGTCACTGATGTCCAATTCAGCCAACTCGCCAGGGAGTACATGCGGAAAATGGGATATGGTGACCAACCATTCGCTGTTTTCAAACATACGGATATCGACCGCAGCCATATCCATATCGTTTCGGTCTGCGTGGACGGGGAAGGGAAGAAAATATCGGATACATTCGAGCATAACCGCTCAATGTCCGTTTGCCGGGAACTGGAAAAAAAATACGGACTGACCCCGGCAACTGAGAAGGGACAAACCCAAAATGACACGGTGTTCCGTCCGGTGGATTACCGTGCGGGCGACCTCAAAAGCCAGCTCGCATCCGTTGTCCGGCACCTTCCTAACCACTACCGCTTCCAGACATTTGGTGAGTACAATGCCCTGCTATCCCTGTTCAATATTACCGCGGAAAAAGTGGAGGGCGAATTGCATGGACAACAACGGCGCGGTCTGGTGTATTTCGCCCTTGACGAAAACGAAAAGAAAGCCAGCAATCCCTTCAAAGCATCGCTCTTCGGGAAATATGCAGGTTTCACACGGCTTCAACAGCACATGGAGGAATCGCAGGAAAAACTGAAGGGCAGCGAGGCCAGACCCCGTATCAAGGAAGCCATAATCGCGGCCATTGGAGCGGGTGGCGATGAAACCAATTTCCGGAAGCAACTGGAACATCAGGGATCAATACCGTCATCAGGCGGAATACCGAAGGCCGCATCTATGGGATCACGTTCATCGACCACCATTCCAAAACCGTATGGAATGGCTCCCGCTTGGGAAAGGAATGCTCGGCCAAAGTATTCCACGAATGGTGGAACAGTGGGAAAAAACCGAAAGGAATCACTCCAATCGATCCGGCTACTCCTGCGGTATCCACAGGCAACCCGCACGAGTTTTTTGATTTTCTGGGTAGCCCGGAGCCGGTATCTGAACTATCTACGCGAGATACCTTCACTGGCATTGCATGGCTTTTCCCTGAAGCCCAGTGGGAGGACTACGAAGAACAGGAATTTGCCTATCGGATGAAGAAAAGGAAAAAAAATGGAGAAGGAAAATTAACTTCCATTGATTCAATTCAATGACGATACGCATAAATTACGTAAATTTATAGTGTAAACGCATGAAAAACAGTAGTGATGAATCTCAAAGACTTTACTGAATTTTTAAAAAGGGAATTCCCTAATAGAGCGGGCATTACTCTTCCCCAGTTTGAACGGAGTGAAGAATTGGACTTTGAATGGAAACCTAAAAGTGCTGATGAATTTTATACCCTCGTAAATAAAGCTCCGGTAGATATCCTTATCGGATTTGGTTTCCGTAAATGGACCATTCAAGAGGATGTGCTGGGCACTGGTAATGCTACAAAAAAGTATAATATCGGTGAAGAAATCTTATTATTCCCAGGGGAGTGGTATAATCTAATTCCTGATAATTATCGAGTAATTAATCTATTTGGAGAGGTGTATCCGTTTCACCGGGGTACCAACAGTAGTGATACACGACACGGCTGTCTTGGTTATGGGATAAAACGGTCGTAAATCAGGTATAATCCCATTCCGGTATCCGAACTCCTATTTACCGTAATACATGGGGAGGACTACGAAAAACAGGAATTTGCCTATCAGATAAAGAAAAGGAAAAAGAAGCGCAGGTGATGATGATATGAACGGTTATTTTAAATCCCTTGGTATGAAAAAGCCTTTGATGCAGTTCTGATCTCGTATTGCAATTTGAATATGGTTCTTTTCTCGAAACCCGGCATTCTCATACAGCTCATCACCTTCAAAGAAAACACCCCGTACCGAATCGTAACCCGGCCGGTCCAACCTCCTGTCAATCTCGTGAACTGCCTCTATCACCGCACAATCAAGGTTACGAAGTAATAACTCGCCACGGGCAGTACGTACATTTTTTGGTAATGTTGTATCAAATTTTTTAGTCGACTCCTGTAAAAACTCAAACGATTCCCTAACAACTGCAAGATACTTGGAATCCATTAAGTCCAAACAATATCCCAGGTCAATTACAGCACCAAGAACTGCGGGTTCTTTAATTAAGTTTTTTTGCCCTTCGGCGGATTGTCCCTGAGTTCAGTAGCAAACTCCAGTGCACGTTGGTGGTTGTTTTCCCAAAAATAAATTCCATGCCCCAGCCAATCATATTTATTTTCGCTGGCTTTAAGAACTTTTCCCTTATCCAACACGATACTATCGCGCAATTCACGGTCGCAACCGTGAAAACCTAAAATTAATCCTGACCTACGGGAATACACGAATTAATGTTTTACCAACGAAGTTCTTGCTACAGTGACATTGGTTTTGTCCGAATATCTGGAAGTAAGATTTCCAGATTTTGTATGGATTCCCGCTTTAACAAAAAAATCACGTGTTTCCTCCTCAGACTTCAAAAGTGCTGTTGTAAACTTTCTGATATCCTCGATATACTTTTTATATTCTTTGTCTTTCGTACTCATTCGGGATAAGTTTTGTATGCTTGATACAAAGATAATAATTTTCACCTTACTAATGCTTTTATTTCCAACCCTCCATACAATACACTGATCAGGTCCATTTCCCCTTTCTGCCAAGTAATTCCGGTCGGTGCCAAAAAAGACCACTTCCTATAACCCCAAAACTTAAAATCAAACTTTTGAAATCACAAACTGATTTTGATATGCAGGGAGAAGACGATTTAAGGGGGTTGGCCAAGATCATGGCCTTTATGCGCGCGGTTAGCATCATTATCGTATTGATGCACTTATATTGGTACTGTTACGGCTTTTTCAAGGTTAGCGATTGGACGGCAATCATTGTAGACCGCGTGCTTATGAATTTCCAGCGCACCGCCGGGTTGTTTTCCCACCCACTCTACACCAAAGCATTCGCCATCCTGCTTTTGGCACTAAGCTGCCTGGGAACCAAAGGAGTCAAAATGAAAAAATCACCTGGCGGAACATCTATATTGCTTTAGGTACCGGTACTCTCCTATTCCTTTTCAATGGTCCGTTATTACGATTGCCTACCCATCCGGCGGCACTTTTTTACGCCCTCACCACCGGCATGGGTACATCGCGCTTATGATGGCTGGTCTATGGATGAGCCGTTTGCTGAAGAATAACCTCCTTGATGATGTGTTCAATGATGAAAACGAAAGCTTCATGCAGGAAACCGCTCGAATGGCCAACGAATATTCCATAAACCTCCCCACCAGATTCCGCTATCAGAAAAAGGATCGCGATGGCTGGATCAATGTCGTAAATCCCTTCCGTGCTACCATTGTGCTGGGTACACCCGGATCGGGAAAATCCTACGCCGTGGTCAACAACTACATCAAGCAGCATATTGAGAAAGGGTTTTCGATGTATATCTACGATTTCAAGTTCGACGACCTTTCCACCATCGCCTACAACCATCTATTACGGCATGCCTACAAATACAAAGTAAAGCCCAAATTCTACGTTATCAATTTTGATGATCCCGCCGCAGCCACCGCTGCAACCCCATCAATCCTGATTTCATGACCGATATATCCGATGCTTACGAATCGGCCTATACCATCATGCTAAACCTTAATCGAAGCTGGATACAGAAGCAAGGGGATTTCTTCGTCGAGTCACCAATTATCCTGCTTGCCGCGATAATCTGGTTTCTGAAGATTTACGAAAATGGCAAGTACTGTACCTTTCCTCACGCCATCGAACTGTTGAACAAAAAATATGGGGATGTGTTTACCATCCTTACCTCGTATCCTGATTTGGAAAATTACCTCTCCCCTTTCATGGATGCGTGGCAAGGCGGTGCTCAAGACCAATTGCAGGGTCAGATCGCATCTGCAAAAATTCCTTTGTCAAGAATGATTTCGCCTCAGCTTTATTGGGTGATGACGGGCGATGATTTTACGCTTGACATCAACAATCCGGAAGAACCGAAAATCCTTTGTGTGGGCAACAATCCCGACCGACAGAACATCTATTCTGCCGCACTTGGTCTGTACAATTCCCGGATCGTAAAACTCATCAATAAAAAGGGGCAATTAAAGAGTTCGGTCATCATAGATGAACTTCCGACTATTTATTTCAGGGGACTGGATAACCTTATTGCCACAGCGAGAAGCAATAAGGTATCCGTCTGCCTGGGCTTTCAGGATTTCTCGCAGTTGACAAGGGACTACGGTGATAAGGAAAGCAAGGTGATCCAGAATACCGTTGGAAATATCTTCTCCGGTCAGGTGGTAGGAGAAACAGCAAAGAATCTTTCGGAACGGTTCGGTAAAGTGTTACAGAAAAGGCAGAGCCTATCCATCAACCGGAACGACACGTCCACATCCATATCTACTCAGCTCGATAGCCTCATTCCGGCTTCCAAAATTGCCACACTAACCCAGGGCAAGTTCGTCGGCGCGGTTGCCGATAATTTCGACGAGCGCATCCAGCAGAAAATCTTCCATGCCGAAATCGTAGTGGATAATAATAAGGTTACCGCCGAAACCAGGGCTTATAAGAAAATCCCCGCTATCCGCACGTTCACCGATGCCTCCGGAACAGACACCATGAAGCATGAAATCCAAGCCAATTACCGACAGGTGAAACAGGATATCGTGCAGATCGTAGCCACAGAAATGGAACGAATCAAGAACGACCCGGATTTGCAGCATCTGGTGCCAAAGCCATCATCATCGAAACAGGAGGAATAATGGAAGAAGTTGCTTTGTTTAAACCCATTGTGAGCCGTTTGAGCCTATCATGAGCCAATTGTGAGCCAATTGAGCCAATTATGAGCCAATTATTTCATATAGCTTCCTGCTCCTCTTCCTGTATTTTTAAAGATACTATAAACTTCAACTAATTCTGATAAATCACGGGTTGCAGTTGGTTTGGCTACCAAATTTATTTCCTGATATTCCTTATTTGTAATTCGCCCTTTCTCTTTCACGTATTCAACCGCTTTTAGTTGTCGTTCGTTTAAGCCAAGTTTCGTTAGCTGTTCTACTGTTAACTTATTTTTGAAAAGTGTGACCAGAAAACCTCCATCTTGTTCGATAAGTTCGGGTTCGGGGAGTTCAGCCTGTCTACACGTATCTATAATTTTTATCGTTCCGCTTCCCCAGGAATCAATCAGCCCACCTTTGAAGCAAACATCTGCAATAATCGGATTGCGTGGATTTGAACGATGTGGTCTTCTTAAAGCTTCTGAATTAATACCCGCAGGCAAGGTTCCATCATTCCACACATTGATACTATCATCATACACACGGATTTGTGTCATTGCTCCCATATAATTACGGTGTATCAAAGCGTTCAGTAGCATTTCTCTGATTGCGGGTGCAGGATACTCGCCTGTCTCAATACGATACAAACCTTCAAAATGAATTTTTTGTGTAAAATATTTATGATTGAGTGTATTGGTTACTTTCCGTAAAAGCGTGATTAAATTGCCGTCTTCCACATCGTGAAATAAAATATCATTCCCTCTGAAACGGCCGATTTTCACAAACGTATTCGGGTAGAACTTAGCCGGATTTTTTCCGAATAAAATCACAGCACCTCTTTTCAACTGTCCGTTTTCGGTCAAAAGGAGTTTGTCGAATATTTGTGTAATTGTCAATCCTATCGTTTCGGGCATACGTCCTTTTTCTTCTGACATTTTTAGAAATGCAGAAAAAGTATTTTCATCAATATCATCTAACGTTGCTCTCGGTTCAATGACATCATCCCATGTTTTACCCGACTTCTTCAACAGGAACTCATTCAATGATGCACCGGTCAATTCCTGTTTGGTACTTCCGCTACGGTAGTAATACCTGCCCCGCAAGGAAATCGGAACGGAATAAGGAAGAACGATAACCTCGATAAAATGCTTTCCGCCTTCATCATGGAGATTTACTTCCACGGTGATCCCCATAGCGTTGCGGATTTTATTTGGGATATCATCCATAAGGTTTTTATAACCTTCAATCCCCTTAACATTGCCGTCATCGTCCTTACCGATATAGATAGTACCGCCCTGGGCGTTAGCAAAACCACAGACCCACTTCAGGTAATCATCATGCCAAGCACTTTTGTATTCTATGTTCTGTTTTTCGGACATCGAAATATATCTTGGAACCGCTAAGGTACATTTTTAGCCATGCAAAGGCAATATCTCACGAGGAAATGAGAATGGGGAATGCCGAAATTCTTTCCAAATCCGCTAAATATTAATTTGAATTCAAAATATTACAACAATTTTTCGTATATTTAACCTACTGCCTCAGACTCCCAATCAGGAGTGCGAAATACTACCTCAAGCGTTAGCCATGTTTATTAACCTTAAACTATAATACAATGAAATCGTATTTTAACTTATGCTTCGGGTGTTCTTCACGTTTACTTCAATCCCTACAGTTGCCGGTTCCGCTCCAGAATCGGAAAACACAGCCAACAATACAACAATGGAAGAGCCCTTATCAGGAATTACGAGAAAAGCAGGCTATTTCTATGACGGTGCCGGTTGTTGGATATACGGCGTATGGGTTAGGGATACAAGTTCGGGGCATCCATGTTTTTCCCCGGCAGTGCGGCAAACCAGGCATTAAATAATGTGTGTGGGTGGGACGATGTAGCCCATCAACAACCAGAAGTATTGGAGCAGGATACAGCAGAAGATATTGACTGGTTTGATTACGATGACAACAGCTTAATGGAATTACTCAATGAAAATTAAAATGTTATGAGATTTGTAATCGCTTCTTTATGTTGTTTATTATTTTCTTGCTCGGCCGGACGCGATAAGTCCATAAGTCTCGGTGCGCAGCACACACCATATCAAAATGAGGTGGCGGGATCTATTGTTTCAGAAAAGAAATGAACGACAAATATACCGTTGTATTGGACAACAAAACGTACAAGGCCAGTGAATTCAAAAAGATTACGGATACCCTATCCTCTGCATATGGCTTGAAAACCACGCAAGATAATGGTAAGAAAGTCATCAAAATTGTGAGACTGAACAAATCGTAACCCTTTCGGCAGGAAATCAATACAGCAAATTAAAAACTCAGGTCATTCTAAATGTACGACCTGAGTTTTTTGATTATCGAAGATCTCGCCCACACGAGTATTACGTACAAGAACTCGCAACATCCGTTCCCGCAAAAAGTCCTAAATCTCACCACCTAAATATTAATATTCTCCAACCAGAATCTGCTGATGTTGCTATTTTGATTTCCATTTTTCATTAACTTTTTGTTATTTGGCTGTTGATTTCGTGTTACATAGTAACTGCCTCGACGTGCTTACGCCAAAAATAACGATGAAAAGGCCCTGCTTGTACAGCTGCGGGATGGGGATCATCTTGCCTTTGATACCATATACCATACCTACAAAGAACGTATTACCGTTAACCTGCTAAAAATACTGAAAGACGATGATAGCGTACAAGACACGCTACAGGAACTATTTGTTCGCTTATGGGAAAATAGACACAGCATTGACCCTTCCAAATCAATTCGGGGTTACCTATTTACGGTAGCCACCAACCTTACTTATGACCATTTCAGAAAAAAGGCACGTGAGGGGAGACTGGTAGAAAACATTAGTCATTCCACCCTCGCTGCGCTCAACAATGCTGACAAAAGATATCCGACGGAAATAGACAGCACGCTTTATAAACTTATCGATGCACTTCCGCCACAACGCAGGCGTGTATTTATGTTATGTAAATTTGAATCCAAAAGTTACGAGGAAGCAGGCCAGCTACTTAATATTTCTGTTTCAGCCGTAAAGCAGCATATCATCAAAGCAAACAAATTTCTCAAAGACATTATCACAAAGCCCTACCATTCATGGGCACTTACCTTGCGCTCCAGATCATTGAACATTTCTCCTGATTTCCATTCCCGTGCTCCAAATCTGGTAAGATATCCGAATATACTAAAAGCTGAATCTCATACTGACCAGGAATTGTGATGGCCGTAGACGATAAACACTATACCGGTAGATGTAATCATCATTATATACATTGGTAAACTGTTCGGTGCCCAGGACATTATTCCATACTGCTTCAATTCGATCCGTTTGGATAATGTATATCGATAATTCAAATTAAGGAAATACTCCGCTTTTGGCGTAAAGTCCGCAATCGTATTTCGGTACACCTCTCCCCTGGCTATCAACTGTGCTTTTCCACCGGATGAAAGTTTAAGCATAACCGTATATTTCTCGTTCCTTGCATCGTTCTCATTGTTTCGGATCTCTGTACGGATAAACCGTATATAGGTATTCACTTCACCGCTCAACAACCCGTAATTTTAGAACTAAGCTTAGCATCAAACCTTAGTCCCCGATTTTTCACCCTTGCCATTTCAGCATCAATTAACTGCTCCCGTGCACTGAAATCCAAGGATGCACCGATCGAAAAAAGCCCTTTGATAGGGTAAATAAACTTGCTTGCTTTCGTCGATACCTGATGCGTATCGTAGAAATTATCCCTTTCCGATGTGTTGAATAAAGCCCGTCCATCCGGAAGAAACGAGTAATCGTAAATCAGGTTGCTTTTCGTCCTTCTATAGCGGTAGGAAGCGCTGAAAAAGTTAGATTTTACCGGTTACCATACCGGAGCTGCAGATGATATTTTGCACCAAATGTTCAGGCAGCGTACTGTTAAAGGCCTGGAAACTCCGGTAGTCGCCCAATATAAACCCTGTATACAACTGGTCTATATTTCCGAAACTCTTCTTCAGGTTAGCAGAAAAACTGGCTTTCCAGAACGCACTTACGTCATAGCTTGCGTTTACGGAAGGTTCCGGTACAAACCGATTATACGACTTCTTTACCTGCCAGAATATCATTAGTAAGGTCGAACCGGTACAGGTTAAACGGCAGCTGAAGGCTGAAACGCCAGGTCTCCTGTTTGACTGCAGCCCTGCATCGATGTAGAATAAGCTCCGCCTCATATAAAGGTCATTCAGGTATTCCTCACCCGCTACCCTACTCCCCCCTGCATTTTCCAAATGGATTTTACTGTTGAGATGATCACGTCCCGTTTCTACCCCAACTTTGGGCGTGAGGGTAAAATTGCCCAATAATTTAATCAGATGCAGTGAATGATCCGTTTGAAAAGTATTCAGATTCATATTCTGCACAATCTCATCGTACGGATTTCCGGCATTTAGCAGATCAGCAAATTGCCCCGTATAACCTGCAGCGATGAGGCGTACTTTTTATACTCACTTCCGAGTGCAAATGGAGCAATTCCTTACCCATGGGATAACCCCTTCTAACGTATTAGCAATTGAATACGCTGGAATGGCCGCCAGCTGAGCCACATCACCTGAGCCGCATTAAGGATATTTCCGCGCTGCGAATCCCAGGCTCCGCTAAAATCCAGCGTATTTTTCAGGTAATTTTTCTTTGTATTCTTAAAGAAAACCAATTTACCATCCAGCTTACTGAAGTGGAGCTTTATTTTGTTTTATTTCGCTGATCGCCAACGTATCGTCGGGCGTGTAAATGCTTGTTTCCGTACTACCATTCTGAAACTGGCCGTCGTTCAGATAGGAAACATTATCTTCAGCTCACTCCTTTTTTCAGTGTACAAGATAATTGGCCGTTACAGATGGGCATTGTTATCCAGCCACAAGCCCTCTGAAAAAGGCGGGGCGGCCAGTTTGCTGATACCCAGCCAATTCCGCGACTGATTCTCCACATAATCACCGATATTCTCGGTGGTAAGGGTTTTGATTTCACGGGCCACATCACTTCCCGCGTTATTGGCCTGATAAGACGTTATCAACTGTTGGCGCTTTGAAAAAAGCATCGGGGTTACGTTTACATCCCACAGCAGTGGCGAGATTCCTGCCCCACTTGCGCTGCCCCCGTAAGAGCAATGCCACTTTTCAGTTTGATATTGAGCGAAGCCTTCTCCGAATAGACCAAACTATCCAGCAACCGGATAGGTTGGTGATTTTTCCAACACCTGTACCTTACTTACGGCATCCGCAGCAGGTTGTTATTGGCGAGATTATATTTTCCTTCCAATAATCTAACCCCTCGATGTAATACTTCTCGATCGGGTTGCCCTGGTACAAAATCCGTCCATCCGCTTCAACCTCGATGCCCGGCATGTTTCGCAGCACATCAGCGATAACCCGGTCTCCTTTTGCTTTAAACTGAGACACAGTATAGTCAAGCGTATCTCCCCGCCTACTAATGGGCGGCGGTGCTTTGACAAAAACCTCCTTTAACTCCTGCACAGCGGCCTCAGTGATAGGTCCAACGATTGCGATTGGTTTACAATCCTACGTGAAACTTCCGCATACCCATGTGGGTAACCTTAATCACAATCGTATCCGCGTCAGCAGGTGGCGTAAGTACGTACTTCCCTTTCGGATCAGAATAGCAAAAGCCACGATCGCCGCATCATCTGCAAGTGATACCAGTACATTGGCTCCTTCAAGTCCATTGTTATTTTCATCTCTGATATATCCGGAGATCGTAACCTGTCCATTTACAACGGTACAGAAAAACAACAAGGCAAGCCAAAGCGTAAGCGAAGAATAATACCAGCCGGTTTTGATCGATGGAAATAGGGTAAAAAAAATAGGCATTATCTATGCAATACTTCTATGGTATTGTTCCGCTGTTTATATCGTTCCTGTAAACGTTTTCTATGTGCATCATCTGCCGGGAAAAATCCTTCCTGCTCATAAAATTCCACCGTGTTCACCATAAAGCGCTTCAAGTTGCATTGAACTCTTATGGTAAGCTTAATGGTTCTATCCTTCTTTTCATTGAAAGTAATCGGTATTCCGTCCGGGACCTTAGACAGCCCCGTCAATTCAAAGCGATAATATTCTTTGGTATCCGCAATCTCGACGATCAGCCCGGGTAATCCGGAAAACTTGTACGGCCCATCGCTTATAGGTATTTTCGGCGCAAACCATGCCACATAATCCCGTCCTTCATACCTTGTTGTTGCTTTCTGGCAGGTATAACCGGCCATATCCTTTTTTCATCCCATATTTTCCATTTCATCGCATTCATGGGCTCGCTGTAGGCATAAGTATGCCGGGCAAGAAACATCCACATACGTCAAACTGCCTTTCGGGTAATTCTTGAAAACCCGAAATTTGAACTTGGATTTCGGAGTCCAACCACGCTGGTGATCATCTGCCCGTCACTAATCTCCCCTTTTTCTTTTTTAGCATTGAGTACCGCGCCAACAGAATCGACATACTGTGTGTTATAGGTGGCGCATTTAGATATACCATTCTTCCCACCTGCCAAAACCTGCAAAACAACAAACTCTTCTTCTTACTGTCAGTATCCGTGGAATCGACCTAAAAGTCAGCGAGTACATAACGGTTAGATTTAAGGTATCAATGGTTTTAACATTTGTGCACAGAGTAGATCCACAAAAAAAAAGTAGACTCCCTACAGATAAGATAGCATGCTTCATTATAAGATAGTTTTAATAAAATTAGATTTGAGTGGGACTTGTAAATTTAAGTAAATAGCGTTTTAAAATGAGCAAAGGCATAAGAGAATGGTTTTCCTTATGCCTTTGTCTTTAAGTGGATCTATCCACAAAGATAATCGTCGAAAGCCAGGATGCTATCCGTATCCAGATCTCCGCAATAAAACCCTGCCTGCCCGCATGAACTCATAAAATCAACACAATCATTCATGGGTGCTTCACTTTCAACACTTGTAGTAGAAGCATTACCATAGCTGGCAGCAAATAATAAACCCGCTGCAAAAAGTCCAATTACTTTTTTCATAATAAAAAATTAAAGGTTATAAATAAGTGAAAAAATTATTTTCGAGCGGGCAAATCGGGCGTATGGGTACTTATATACAGTACACATACCAAGCTACCTTTATCATGCAGCTACCTGATTCCAAATTAATTTTATGTGGTGGGGATTGTAAACGTACAAAAAAGTAAATACCTCCAAAGAAAAATCCCACTTTTAACATAGGCCATTATCATTTTACCGGTAATAAACCCCTGATAAGCCCTCATTTTACAAGGGCTAAGTGCCTATCTCATTTTTTTTGAATTTCAGAGCTGCCCGAATTCGCCCGCTGGGCGTAGTTATATAAAAAGCAACGTGGCAAAGGACCCTATATCCAAATTTTGTTTGACAAATACCGTGAAGGCACGCACACGAAGACGAATACCGGCAACTGCTGCTGGAATATTTCGACATCGACAGTGAAGAAGCAAGCGTAAAGGAAATGCTCAGGGATGCCATTGCAGCCGACCAGGCAATAACCCATCGGAACGTAGGCGTGCACAGCGCATCACAGAGATAACGCATAAAAATCTACGGCAACCATCAACCCGCGAAAGAAGCCATTAAGCCGTATTATCACAATTGCTGCGTTGGTTGTGCTGCACTATCCATTACGGTCTATTTATACCTTAAATCATCCAGCAAATCCGACACCACTTTACTAACCGAGTTTGGAGAAGATTTACCTGCTGGCATGGATAAAGCATTTTTAATCCTTTCGGACGGCAGCGAAATAACACTATCAAGTGATCGGGAAGGAATCCGAATCGATGGCGGCGACATCGCCTATCTGAACGGAGAAACCATCGCTACAGCTACCAAAACAGATTCGGTACCATTAAAACGCCTAACGGTGGCCAGTATTTATTGTATTGCCCGACAGTTCGCGGGTGTGGCTGAATGCCGCTTCCTCCCTATCCTATCCGTTAACTTTACACAGGGCAACCGCGAAGTTGTGTTATCCGGTGAAGCATATTTTGACGTAGTCTCAAAAGCTAATCAACCGTTCATTGTGCAAAGCCGTGCCCAGACCATTACCGTATTAGGCACCCAATTTAATGTTAATGCCTACCGCAATGAACCCGCAGTGGTAACTACATTGGTTGATGGAACCATCAGGCTGCGAAGTCCTGCTACCAAAGCCCCGGTTGTCCTTAAACCAAGCGAGCAGGCAATAAGTGCTCCGGGAGGATTTTTGGTACATCGTAGACACCGAGCCTTTCATCGCATGGAAAGAAGGCTATTTCTGTTCGATAATACAGAACTCACACTCGTTCTCCGGCAGCTTTCACGGTGGTACGACGTTGACTTAGCGCTACCGAATATCCCGCCCGGCGGATCAACGCACGGATTAAACGAGATAGAAGCAGTGCTTCTGTACTTAACGCGTTATCGAAAACTACGGGGCTTCAGTTCTATATCAAAGAAGGGAGGTTAGTTCGTAAAGAATAAAGACTTATCATGTGTTTGGTCTGGCAAAAAACCGTCCCGAATGGACCTCGGGACGGCAAATGCCAGGTAAAACAACCAGCGACGTTAATAGCTCATTTTTCCACCTAACAACTACAAAATTATGAATATAGTTTTCCCTGTCAAGGGAAATTAATCGCACATGCTTTTTTCCACAAAGCAATCGGGCGTTTAACATCCGATAGTACTCATCATGAAAATCACCTCTTTTCTGATTATCGTTTTCAGTTTTCAGGTATCGCCGCATCCTACGCGCAAACGGTTTCTCTTTTCCTTCCGTAATGCTTCGCTTAAATCCGTTATCAGCTCACTGAGCAAACAAACCCATGTTGATTTTATCTATGACCAGCGGTACATAGGCAAGCTCAGCCGGTTACCGTCAGCCTTAAAACGCAACCATAGATGACGCCCTAAAGGCAGTTTTCAAAGGGCAACCCTTTGCTTATATACCGTAGAAGACGGGCATTGTTTATATACGCCCAAACCTGCCGAACAAACAGTCAAACCGCGCGAACAATTGCGGATCGGCAGCAATTGCAAGTCTCAGGAGCAGTCACCGACACCACCGGAGCCTCCTTGCCGGGTGTCAACATACAGGTAAAGGCACCGAACGCCGCATAACGACGGATCGTAATGGCCGTTACCGGTTATCCAATGTTCCGGAGGGGCAATACTAACATTCCGGTTGCTGGGATATGGTACGGTGGAAGTTGAAGCGGATCAACCGGAAATCAATGTAACCTTACGGTTGCTCTACAACCAGATCGAGGAAGTTGCTGTCAATGTCAATACCGGATATCAAAATCTATCAATCGAAAAGGTAACCGGCTCATTCGCCCAAGTTGACAACGAACTTCTAAACAGAAGTGTTACAACCAACATTTTAGACCGAATAGAAATATTGCTCCGGAATTCTCTTCAACGGGGAGAGGCGATAAATACCGATCCTATCCTTATCAGGGGCAGGAGTACTATTTACGCAGATGCCGCACCACTCATTGTGTTGGATAACTTCCCTTACGATGGCGATATAAATAACATCAATCCGAATGATATAGAATCCATATCTATACTTAGGGACGCGGCCGCCGCAAGCATTTGGGGTGCAAGAGCTGGAAACGGGGTAATCGTAATTACAACAAAAAAAGGAAAGACGTCTTTCCCACGGGTAGAGTGTGACAAGCAACACAACTATTATTCCCAACCCGACTTATTTAATGTCAGTACAATTTCAAGTAGCGATTACATTGAACTCGAAAGCTATTGTATTCAAATGGATATTACAATAATG
>JACADM010000114.1_pt1 | contig 49787 bp, 64 predicted proteins | sample 7512371 | NCBI WGS metagenome assembly JACADM01 (sample SAMN14389041, study PRJNA612141) | algae metagenome | isolation source: non-axenic algae culture | place: India: Navi Mumbai | collected 2017-01
ACATGACATTGTTCTTGACATAAAGCCCGCTTAATCTCAATTTGATCCCGTGGCCCTTGTCCTTAACCCCACGTAGTTTTTTTTTTTCCCCAACGCGATTTCCGAGTATTTTTTTAAGATACTCTCGTTGGTTTATCGGAGGAAAAAGCCACTTCAGAAATATCCCGTTTCCAAAGGAGTAATTAAGCGCCACAGGGTTGGGATTATAGTTGAGCAAAAAAGAATACAATTTGCCATCGTGGTAATCACGGTGAGATTGGTTTCTTTCATGTTCTCTTTGGCAGCTTTGAGTTGTAAAATGTTTTTTACCCCTTTGGCCTTTTGCACCAACACCTCCCGGCTACCCGGTCTACACTTTGTATTTCATAGGGGAAGATCAGGTTGGTGGTTTTGTTCGTGGTAATGGCTATGGGAAAGGCATCAATGGTATGAATGGTTCCCGTATTGGCAAAGCCTAATACCGCGGTCAGGACCAGTACCATTGCTGTAAACATGGTTCGATACTTTGTTTTCATGACTTTTGATTTAATCGTTTTTCTGTTTTTTATCCTTGAGTAATACCCGATCCCCGGCCTTGACGGTGACCTTAATGCGTTTTGCTTTTTTGCTCAGGAGGCTTCGGGTAGCTTCGATCCCGGCACTGGCGGCCTGGGCCTCCAGGGAGGTATCAAAAGAGGTCAGTCCGAAGCCCTGTACCGCCTGCCCGGCGGATTCCTTAGCCACCTTGCGGGTGATAGCCCCGGGGATATGTAACCCCTGTATCCCGTCCATGCTATAGACCTGTAATTCCACTGGGAACAGGGAATTTTGATGGCGGATACCATCCACGGCAATATCCAGGCGCTCCCCGGAAATATTCACCTTACCAAAAACAAAATGCCCTTTGGAATACGGACCCCTTCGATATAGATATCCTGGGTTAGGCGTAGTTTGACGGTGGACCCGGCTACCAGGATTGGGTCTCGTGAATGACCGCAGCCACGGCATTTTGCTGAATATCCTCTTGCGGAAAATCTTCCAACCCATAGAAGGAGGCACCACTTCCAAAGAGGGTATCCTGCTGGTCTAAGAATGAAATGGTATTTTCTTCAGGCACAGAAGATACTGCAAAGACCTGTCCCTTATTTTTCCGGGAGGCTTGCTTAAGTTTTTGTTGTACCCGTCCAGGATGCTGGATGTCCAAAATAGTCTCCAGCATATGGTTTAATTGCTGAAGTTCGGGGTCTTCAGCTTCAGGAGCGGTCATCCGCTGCATCATCTGCTCTAATCGCTCTATATCCCCCACCTCCGCCGCCGGGGACTCCCCGGCCGGAGAGGCTCCGGTGCCAAGTATATCCGAGGATTGCGCTTCTACTGAAGAAGGCAATGAATCCGGCCTATCCAGGATTTTTTCCAATTCGGTCAGCTTTTGGTAGACCTTTTCTTCATTCGGGTCGCGGTGGTTGGTCGTAACAGCAGGTTTTAAACCGGTTTCTTTTTCACGGTCTTCGGACGGAATGGGTTCACCCTTAGGCATGCTCTCATCGGGAACGTGGTTATAGTACGGATCGTTTTTAGCTTGCTCCCTCCATTTAGCCGAATCGGAGGCCGCTTGTTGTAATAGCTCATTTTGTCCTTTGGATCGTCCTTATCCCCGTTCACTTCCGCAGCTTCAGGTTTAACCCCTGCGATTTTTCCATGGGAATGGAGCTTCCACCACCGCCCATGGTCCAAAACAACAGGGTGATAAAGGGCAATACCAATAGTGGCAAAACTATTAGGAGTTTCTGTTTTTTCTTCAGTTTCATCATTTTCTATCATTTTGTCGTTCGTTATTATTTTTCTCAAAAGACTATCCTTCACCAAACTGTCAAGCACCTCACTTTCCGGCCTGGTGATATGTCCGGGTTTTGCACCGGCGTCACGGAAACCTCCTGTTGCTCCCGGCCTGAAAGGCTATGCCAGATCAGCCAGGTATTAAACCTGCGGAAATCACGACAAACCCGCCAGCAAAACGGCCCAGGCCTTGCCGAAATATTTTCTGTTTTCCGCTCCATCCAGTCCGCCCACCGGGACTGGATTTTCAATAACCCGCGAATAGCCCATAAAATGGCTTTATCCCGATGTTGTCCTTTTTCCTTCTTTTTTCCTATCATTCTTTTCAGGATTAAAAGTTACCTGCGGTTTTGAATACGGATATCCGGTTTTCGAGTATCCGCCAACGTTCGATCAAAAACCCGTGCGGGTTGTTATCACTCCGGGATATATTACGTAATACCCCTTCAGTGACCAGGCTCCGGGTGACAATGCTGGTCCTTCGGATAAGCTCCTGCGGGCATAGCACCGGAAGCCATAAGGGTGGTTCCCGGTATCTACCCTAACACTGTCCACCTTAATGGTCTGGCTGACATTCCCGGAAATGATCTGGGCGTAGTATCCCTTTTCTTCCAGGTTGTCGTATTGTCTTTTGGCTGAGACGTCGGCCAGGTACAGGGCCTTGGTGATGTTTTCCCGGATCAGCTTATCGTCCGGGTCGAGGGTAAAGAACCAGTAGTGAAAGTTTTTACATGGTCCGGGCTTCCACCGGGATATTTCCTTCCGGCTGGAGGCAAAGGCTTCCAATATTTTTCCATTGGAAAGCACATAGACCCGCTCCTGCATCCGGAGGCCAGGGCATAGCTTTGGTAGATCACAAAACCACAGATCAGCACACACCCTGCGATGACCACTAGGGCCACCAGCCGTACCTGCCTAAAGGCGTATCAATATTTTTAGCTTTTCGAAACATTTTTCTCCTATCTACATTTTTACTGTTCAAAAAACACCCTAAGGATGCAAATTGCTTTAATGCCAAATCGCCTTTAAGGCGTGCCTTTTAGTTTATCCTTCATGTATTTGTTGGAGGTATTGGAATTATCCCCAAAGTAGTTTGAAGACTGCCCATGCCCAGCCATGCTCTGGATATTTTACCATAGGCATCCCCCATAACATCCCCCACCATTCCGGCCCCGGCGGTGGTAGAGGAAACCACTTTCCGTGAAGAAGCGTATAAGAGGTTGGTTACTTTTGGGTAAAAGCACTACCGCCCCCGGCATGGATGATGTAATTGGCCATGCTCGGTACGGTAAAATACCCTACAATGCCAATAATCAGGAAAATCAAATATGCTACATCATACTGGTTAAAGAATGTATCGCCGGTCTCCTGTACCCGGGTAAAGTCCAGTTCGATCATTTTCTCCTGGATCTTTCCCAACAGGCTGCCAAAGATATTGGCAATGGGCAGCCAAAGGAACACATTCAGATAGCGGGCAATCCATACGGCCAGGGTATGTTGGAACCCATCAAAGACGGCAATGCCAAAGACCAGGGGGCCAAGGATGGCCAAAACAATAAGCTGAAAGGTGCGCAGGGTATCGATACAAAGTGCCGCAGCCTCGTAAATTACCTGGAGGACTTCACTCATCCATCGTTTGACCGAATGGCGCAGGTGGTAGAAATCCTTCATAAAGTCGAATTTGATGTCATTACCGAGACCTTCCCAAAACCCTTCTTCGGAAGGATCGGCATCGTCATGGGTATAGCGATACCACGCATCACGGTCACCTTCTCCTGAGACACCTACATAGGCTTTCCAGGCATCGGTTTCCCGCATGGCTTCTTCCTTTTTCTGAAGCAGTACAGCAATGGCCTGGTCGGAATTCTGAACCATAGCGGAAGTGGCTGTCACCGTAGGCTGCATGATCCCATTGATCAGGCCAATCACCGAAGGAAAGATGGCAATACACAATCCTATGGCAAAAGGCCGGAACAGGGGGTAAAAATCAATGGACTCGGCATTAGCCAGGTGCCGCCACACCCTTGAGGCGATATACCAGAGGGCCGCAAAACCGGCAATGCCGCGACCAACACCGATAAGCTGGCTGCACAAAGGCATCATCTCGGCATAAAGGTCCTGTAATACCCCGTGAAGGCCGCTAATCTTTCCACTGCCCTGAGCAACCACACTAAGTGTGGGTGTAAACATGGCTACTCCAAGTAATCCTAATATTTGAATCGATTTTTTCATAACAAGCTTTATTAATGCTGGGGTAATCCATAGATAAGTTCCAGTGTCTTGGTGTCCTGGTATTCCGGGCTCGTTGAATGGCCAGTACGGTGGCCTTGTTGTTAAAATACCGGAGGAATTCCAGTTTATCTTCCATATCGGCAAAAATGCCGTCAATGGCTTTCAATCGTTCATCATCCGACATCCGGAGCTTGTTAGCGGTCAGGACTGTAGCCAGGTCATCCAGGTTTTGCAGGCTTTCCTTAAACAACCGGTCATAGACTTTTTTCAAATAAGCTAATTCTTCCGGGTTAAAGTTGCCATCCTTTTGAAACCGGAAAAAGCGGCCTTGTATTCCTTGACCAACAATCCCTGGTACCGGATAATATCGGCCACCCGTTTGTAGTTCCGTACCGTCGGGCTCACCCGCATCAGCTCATCCAAAAAGACCTGGTGCAGCGTAAAATTCCCCTGGGAAAGATCCCGGATGGTGTTGTAGCCTTACTAAGGATTTGGTAGCCTTTTTTCATATCACTTAGGATCTGCTTAAACTGGGTAAGTTTTTCCACATTAAGCAACAGTTGGGTCACCTCGTTGGACTGGGCTGTAGCCCTACTGGTCCATAACATGCAACTAAAAGCCACAACGACGAATGTGATTTTGATTTTCATGGTTTCGGGTTTTGAATGTTATACAGTATATAGCCCGCTGAAATATCCCGGCTTCCTTACGGCGGGCTATGCCCAAGAGGATACATTGCCGCCTAAAATCCCGGAAAAAGCCATAGTGTACCAGCATACGCTGGTACAAAAGGTCTATCCGTTCCAGCCGGCATCATCGGTCATTTCCAATCTTCCATCGGTACTGACTACGATAAGCTCATCCAGGGTATCTGAAGAAAGGTCCAGGGTTTTGCTAAAGACCCGGACCAGGTAATCCAGTTCGTCCTCGGTAAAAGCATTACTTTGACGCAGTTGTTTCAGGGCTTGCCCATAGCCTTTAAGTATACGGTACTCCAGGGTGATGATATCACCGATACGGGCATATTCCCTGATATGGGGATTCACATATTCCAGGGATCGGAAATAACCGGCATGAAGGTTTACTTCCCCGTCTTTGAGGTCACCGATAAGGTTTAGCCCATCTTTGGCAATGGTATACCCTTTACGGGCATAACCGATATAGACCTGTAAGGCGGCGATTTGCTGAAGAAGGTATTTCTTTTGAGTCTTTTTTTTGTTTCCACCATTCGGAGAAGGTCTGGGCCTCGACAGTGCTTATTGCAAAGAAGCCTATAAGCAGGAACATCCATAATGTTTTTGTCTTTTTCATGTCTTGTCCTTTTCTATCATTCTTCAATACCATAAAGCTGTTTCACCGCTTCCACCTCGCTTTGGGTTTTTGCCCTTTGAAGACTTAACAGGATATTCTGGCGATTAAATCGCTTTAAGTCAAAATAGGTCCGTTCTACCCGGTCCGCAGCGGCATTGATAATTTCCAGGCGTTTGGCATCGCTCATCTGGGTGGTAAAGGCTTCAATGATCAAAAAGATCTGGTCCAGGTTTTCCAGGCTGGCATCCAGCATCCCGGAATACACTTTTTCCATATAGTCCAACTCGTCCGGAGTAAACCGGTTATCCTGTCGAAGCAGGTTCCATACCCGCCATATTCATCCACCATCGCTGCCTGCATTTTGGTAATATCACGGATACGCTGGTAATAGGAAATCACCGATTTGACTTTCACCAATTCTTCGTAATAGCCTTTATATAAATCCGTTGCCGCTCCGTCCACTCGGAAATCTCGGTCAGTTTGAGCTTGGACAACGTATTTTCAATGGTTTCTGGGCATTTTGCAGCCAGATGGTCTTGTTCTGTAAGCGTTGGATCTTCAGGTCAATCGCTTTGATCACCTTTTGATGCCAGCTTTGATCACTTCCAGTACATTTATGGCCGCTGTAGCCGCTTCGGCTTTGGCCAGGGGTTCCTCTGCCCGGGCAGGGGTTGCACTTAATAGGGCAATACATAGCAGTCCCATAATCATTTTTAGCAATAGCTGTTTCATTTCTATTCATTTTTCTTGAGCCACGGTTACACGAATATTTTGTGGCTTTTCAATTCTTACTTCTCATATCGTTAGCAAGGGCTGCGATCCCTTTTTGGATATTTCCTCCGAATTTTTCAGCGTATGCCATCACCTTGACTTTTTCACTTTGTTCGGTGGTATAGGCCAGGTATTCTTCCAGGGAGACCTCGGTACGGTATACCTTGGAGAGCATGCCTCCCAGGCTGATAAACACTTCTTTGTATTTTTGGTTGGGTCATTGGCTTTGTTTACGGAAAGCACCAGGGCTTTTTCCTTGTCAGTCAGGCCCAGGAGTTCCTGAATTTGATCGAATTTGTTTTGGTATTTGGACTGGTCCAGCAGAATTTTACAATCCGAATTATTGATAATGGCCTGTTTGACAATAGGTGAGGAAATAATATCTTCTACTTCCTGAGTCACGACAATGGCTTCCCCGAAAAACTTCCGGACCGTTTTAAACAAATATTTGATATACTCGGCCATTCCCTCCCGGGCAATGGCTTTCCAGGCCTCTTCGATCAGGATCATCTTCCGGATGCCTTTTAGCTTTCGCATTTTATTAATAAAGACCTCCATGATGATGATGGTGACTACCGGAAATAAAATAGGATGGTCCTTAATATTGTCCAGCTCAAAAACAATAAACCGTTGTCCGAGCAGGTCGAGGTTTTCCCGGGCATTCAGCAAATAATCGAACTCCCCGCCTTTATAGTAGGGACGAAGTACATACAGGAAATTATTCACATCAAAATCCCTATCCTTCACATTGTCCCCTTCCAGTTCCTTGACAAACGTATCTTTGAGATACTCATAAAAACTATCAAAACATGCAAAGTCGCCGGGCGACTGCCCAAGATGCTCATAATAGCCAGTCAGAGCATTGGAAAGAGCTACATATTCACTTCGCTTAAAGGTCTCGTTGTCCTTTTTCCAAAGCGCCAGCAGCAGGGTTTTGATACTTTCCTTTTTCTCAGTATCCAAACGGTCTCCTTCCCCAATGTAAAAGGGTTAAAACGGATGGGGTTTTCTTCGGAATAGGTAAAATAATAGCCCCCGACCATATCGCATAGTCCCTTATAGCTATGCCCGACATCCACCAGGACAATATGGGTGCCCTGTTCATAATAACTCCGCACCATATGATTGGTGAAGAAGGATTTCCCGGAACCGCTGGGCCCCAGAATAAACTTGTTCCGGTTGGTACAAATCCCCTTTTGCATGGGTTCATCGGAGATGTCCACATGGGGGTTTCCCGGTCAATCGGTCTCCCAGGCGAAGCCCTACGGACTCAGGGAAGAACGATAAACCGTTTCCAGGTTTAAAAAACAGGTGGCCTGTTCCACAAAAGTGTCAACGGTGTCGTTCATGGGAAAATCTGCCCCGTTACCCGGAACGCCGGCCCAGAAAATCTGTCCCGCCCCGGCGGTCTCGATCTTGGCCACCGCATCCATCTGGGCCAGGGCGGAAAACACCTTGTTTTTGAGTTCCTGGAGTTCTTCTTTACTGTTGCCCCAGGTGAGCAGGTTAAAATGCGCTTTGACCGGTAACCGTTGTTCGCTGATAGCTTCATTAAGAAAATCGTTCACCGCATCCCGGGCAATGGCATTTTCCCGGGAATAAGCGGCCAGTGATTGTAACCGGAGCCGTTTGCTCTCTAATTTCTTGATCGTCTTTTGAGCATCTTCTACAAAAATGTACTGGCCTAGGATATGATTACAGGGCAGTAGCTGTCCCAGGGAAGAAGCAAACCCTACGCTAAAACGGGTCTTGTCCGTACTATATTTATCATAATCCATCCGGGAGCCACACAGAGCAGGAAGGTCGGCGGCATCACCCAGGGTATAGAGTTGGGCATAGGTATCACCGATACGTAAGGTTTCCCCTGCCAACTCCAAATCTTTTATCAAATAAGGCTTAGCCCCCTTATTCATTCCGCCCTCAAGAAAACAATAGCGCTCGATAAAAACCTACCCGGTCCGGGCCACTAAGAAGTTCTCCCTCTTTTAGTCGTTCCAGTTGCACAAAACCGCTGTCTTCCAGGATACGCTGGAACTGTCCGCAGCTATCGAGAAAATCCTGGAGTTTTCGGAGGTCAAGGGTATCCGAAGGTACAATAGAAGGACGGATCAGGTTAGAAAACAGGGAAGAAGAAACTTTCCTTCCCGAAGGTTTTTTGGTCAGTAGGATATAACACGAATGGTCCAAAAACGGCCGTTCATTAAAAAATCGTTCGCTGCTCCGGCTTAAAAAGCTAAGGTCATCTTTGGTAAAATCCGGCTGGTGACCGCTTTCCAAAAACCAATCCTGTTTACAAAATACGGTATGATTGGGCAATACCTTAATGGCTTTAACCCACGCTTGATGAAAAGCTTCGTATTCCCGGTTACTCAGGGTAAAGATCTCCGGAAGTTCGGCCTTGAATACTACCGTGAAATCTCCTTTTTGGAAAGGATACAATCCTGCTCTACATCCCAGATCGGGAACAGGTCTTCTAACATTTTTTCGCGCTTCATTTCCTTGTTCGTTTTAAAAATTGGTATTTAACGACTTCGGCCTTTTCCTTTCTTTTTTGCCGGCTGGTTCGATTTTGCTGCTGATCCTTATGATTTTTTTCGTTTGTTGCGCTTGAATTTCCAACAACCTTTTTTTCAGGGGTACTGTATTGATTTTAAAATGGGATTGGATTCCCCTTGTTCTTACAAAGGATTCCACATCATATCCGCACATCCTGGCATATGATACGGGGTCAAGCTTGGGTTTAGCGGGAAGTTCAACCAAAAGTATATGTTCGGGTATGGATTGGATATCATTAAAATCAAACGTCTCGGCTTCATAAGTTTTGGGGTTATAGGTGAATACGAAATTCTCTTCCAGAATAGAATAATCATCTTGTATTTTTTTAAACTCAATCCCGAGGGTTGAAAAAATGTCCTTGGGACGTAAGTAACCCATAAACAGGTCTACATAAAAGAGTTGTCCATCGATGTCTACGGTGGGGAGATGGCCTGCCAGTCGTCTTTCCAAAGCCTTTTCTTCGGGTGTTTTATCTTTCTCGTCCATTTATTCTTTTTTTATCCTGTTTATAAAAAACACTTCGGGTATAGCATTTGATGACTTTGGGAACTTGTCGCCGGGCCAGCTTTTTCATCAGTCCGTATTCCCCATAGGCCTTGCTCATCTTATAAACCTTGAGCACCAGGAATACGCCCAGGGCGAGAATGATCCCGACGCAAACCAGTGGAGGAAAACCCAGGATATACATTCCGGCAAAAAGGATTAGCAATAACACTACCCCGCCTCCCAAGTACCAGATATACTGAGCTTTTAATCCCTAAACTCAATGCTATGATTGATCCCCTTATGGTTTTGGTAAACACTGTTACTCATGAATTTATACTTTATCGTTAACGGACCAGGGTTTTCCAGACAAAGAGGTTTAGCACCCTGCTTTCACATTCCTGCTCTGCCCATTATTTAATGGCTTTGTCCAGGAAGGTATAGCGATGCAAGGGCACCTGATATGGGTGAATGTTACCGGGTGCATTTTCGGGTCCTAACTTTTGTCGGTTGTGCTCTTTCTTTTGGCCTGCTTTGCTTTTTAACTCTTTTCGGAGTTTCTTTTTTCGGATCAGGCGCCCTGATCTGCTGCCCATTGAGGGTTGGTCCCGGGTTTCCTTCTGAAATTGCTTTTCCTGGATGTTGACCGCAATCTCCCGTTCCAGGGAACTTAGTTTACTTTTCATCTCCCTGAGTTCTTCTTCCTTTTCAAAAGGTTTTTTAGCCAGTTGTTCCAGAGAGGATCGTTGTTTTCCCTGTGCCTGAATTTGTTTTTGATATTTTTTCTCCAAAGGGCCCATCCGGCCCAGGGCCATCAAAAAATGGCGGGAAGCCTGTTTGGGATTTTCCGTATCGGGAATGCCGTTGTTATAGGTATAGCGGATACCGTCTGCTCCACGCTGGGCATAAAACCGGTGATGATACCGGTAGCAAAGCTGTCCCTTATCTTCGTAGGCTTCTGGTTCCCTTCGGATATAAAGTCCAAAACCATAGAGAGCACCTATTTTCCGGACGTTCTCATCATCCGTTTCGGGTTTCCAGTTTTTATATAACCGAATAAGCTCAACTCCCAATTTTTCCGGGTCACTGGCTTTCATTCCACTTAAGGAGATAGGATTACTTTTCTTGCCGTCCTTGTCATATCGGAGCCGTTTTTCCAAAAACTTTCGATCTGCAGAGAGCTTTTGTAAAGTTTTCGAGATGGATTCCTGTTTCAGAAGCACCTCTTCCAGCTGGCGTTTGGAACGGGAGACTTCCCGGAAGTGGGCTACCCGAAGGCTTTCCATAGTCGCTACCTTCTTTTCCAGTTTTGATTTTCCAAAAGAGTGGTATCCCCGGAAAGCACGGCGATATACTCGGAAAAGTTCATTCCTGTTTGTTCATCTATGGCCCCTTCATCAATACTGCGGGTATGCAAATCACTTTCTTTCATCTGGCTGATAAAGGTCTGCTTGTTCTTCAGCAGGTTAAACTTGTAATTGTCCAGGGATTGTTCTACCGCGTAGATAAAAGTCCGGACCTTGTTGCCGTAATGCGCTTTGGCAATCCGGTTCCCCTGGCGGGCACCCCGGCCATGCCGCTGGTCCAGCTCCGCAGGCTTCCAGGGGATATCCAGGTCGTGCATGGCCACGATCCGCTCCTGCACATTAAGCCCGGTCCCGGCTTTTTGGGTACTGCCGATCAGTACCCGGATGTGTCCTGAATTCATTTTTTAAACAGCTCCGGTTTGCGTTTGTCCGACCAATCATGGATAAAGGAAATTTCCTCCGGTGGGATATGGTGATCAGTCACCAGCTTTTTTTTCAATTCATCATAGAGATTAAATTGCCCTGGTTTGGGGGTCCCGGTATCCGAAAAGACCAGCTGGGTTCCACGGTGCTCATCCGTTTCCCTATAAATCTCCGCGATCTTTTCAGCGGCGGCATTCAGCTTGTTGCCCGGGTGGTCCCCGTACTTTTCCGCATCGATCAGTCGCATATCGGCGGCCATCTTTTTGGCGTAGTTGGTGGCAATAAGCATTCGGGCCTTATCTTCTGAAGGACTCAGCCGTCCCCGGCCGATCAGGGAGCCATACCCGGTCCTGGCAAATTCCATCAGGTTCTGGATAAATTCCTGCTGGTCAGGAGTGGGTGGAAGATTGACCAGGACTTCTTCGATCTCCGGTTTATCCAGGCCGATATGTTTGGCTGTTTTGTAATCGGTAATTTCGTTGTAGAACAGGGCCAGCTCCGGCACCTTTACAAAATGACGAAAACGGTCCTTAGCTATAATCTCGTTAGTCACACTAAATTCAAAATCCGTGGTTTTCCGGGCGAATACAGCGGCCCAGGCATCGAAATTCTCAATCCGCTGACGGGCCATTTCCCTTGGACGGAAATATTTAAAGAGCAGGTACATTTCCGTCAGGCTATTGGAAACGGGGGTCCCGGAGAGAAAGGAGGAACACAGGTCGGCCTGGAAACGTCCCTGGAGGGTACGCATGGCAAAAAGTAGGTTCAGGGCCTTCTGGCTGCCCTCGGTATTACCCAATCCGGCCACGTTGTTATGACGGGTGGTAAAGGTCAGGTTCTTAAAATGATGGGATTCATCCACAAGAAGGTGGTCTATGCCCATATTCTCAAAATGAACGCCAGCGTCCTTTTGGTTTTCAATGACCTTTAAGGTTGCCTTGAGGCTGTTCTCCAGGTTGTTTTTACGGATTTCCAATCCCGAAAGCATCCGTTTAGAGATCTCCCCACCTTCGATTTTCAGGGTTGCAAGGTCGCGTTCCAGGTCGTTAAGCTCTTCTTCAAGGATTTGCTTTTCAATCTCCGGGGATTGCGGGATCTTAAAAAACTGCTCATGGGTCAGGATGATACAGTCCCAGTTATTGTTTTTAATCTCATGGAACAGCCTGACGCGGTTATCCGGGGTAAAGTCCTCTTCTGTTGGGAAGAGTATGCGGGCCTGTGGATAAGCTTTTTGATAGGTCTCCGCAATTTGCCGGACATTGGCCTTTAAAGCCATGATCATGGGTTTATGGACAATACCGAGGCGTTTCATTTCCTGGGCAGCTACGATCATGGTCAGGGTCTTGCCCAGGCCCACCTCGTGGTCAACCAGGGCACCCGGTTTTGCACGATACGCCAGACCGCATTTTTCTGGGAGGTATATAGGTCTTCAATATCCAAAGCCTCTTTGTCCAGGCCGGGAAACTTCAGATGACTGCCGTCATATTCGCGGAGCACATAACAATTAAACATCTTGTTATAGTGCTTTTCCAGGGCCTCCTTGTCTTTTTGGGGCAATGTCCCTAACCAATCCGTAAATGATTTACGGATGCTTTCGATCTTCTGATGGGCCAGTTGGATAGCCTCAGTGTCAGTGACACGAACTTTCTTGCCATCTGCTCCTTTGGTCTCGTAAGAGAAAAAAGGGGTGGTATTTTCCAGGGCATGCTCCAACAGGGCATAACCGTACATGGTCCGGCCGCTTTGGGATTAATGGCATACTCCTGATCCGTTTTGGTGTTTCTAAGCGGGGTACTTACCTTAAAGGTATCTAAAGAAGAAGCATACCGGACGTTGACATCCTGGTCAAAAAGCTCCCCGGCAAAACGTTCATAATACGACACCGGTATCCAGCGTTCCCCGAGATTAAAATCCAGCAGTTCAAAAGCGATACGTTCGGGTTGTACCTTTTCCAAGGCGGCCAGGCTCCCGGAAGCTTCGAAGTGGTCCGGATGTTTTTCGACAAATTCCCTGGCCTCAGCCAGCTTTTCCACCACATTACCGCTCAAGTACTGATCTGAGGTTTCCCACCGGCTTAAAATCGGGTTCAGATAGATATGTCCTTGTAAAGCAGTAATGACTTCCTGCTCGTTCCACCGGTAACTGTGATTAGAAAATCCATATCTACCCGGCCTTTGTCACTTAAACAGCGAGTCAGGGCTTCCACAGGGTCCCGTGTAGAAAAAGTATTAGTTCGGGGCCTGACAGGCATTTCCAGAATATCGGATTTGACAAATCCCCTGGAGGACCTTCGCTCCAAAGAAGAAAGGACAGTCAACCCATAGGCGGTATCCCTTTCGATCAGGGTGTGGTTGACCGGATGATTTAAGATGCCATATTGCTGCACAAAATCCCCGTAAAGCCGGTTCAGGTGTTCCCGTGCCGTATTACGGTCATTTTCCCCATCGGCTTCCCCGGTAGAAAATTCCAGGTAGGTATCACGCAGTGTGGTATACGCCTTAAAGAAGGCCATATTGCCCTGACGCAATAACGGTATAAAATCTGCCTGTCCCTTGGAAAAGTCCAGCTGGTGCAGGGTGCCTGTGCTTTCCTGGTGGAATACCAGGGTACCTTCCCGGTAAAAAGGCTTGAGGGAGGTGTAAGCCAGCTTTTCTTCCAGGCCAAGGGACCTTTGAATATTCGAGTCCCCTCAAAGGTATAGGTATGCCCGTATTTTTGGAGTTCCCCGGAAAGTTTGGAAAGCTCGGCAGACAGTTCGGTAGCATTTCCCCAGGTGGTAGCAAACTGAAGCTCTTCTACATTGGGGTATAATTTATACAGAAACCGCCCGGAACTTTTATGCTTGGCGGTAATAATGACCACACTCTCGTGATCGGGAAGATCAGTGGTGTGGACCGACCCCATAAGCCGGGCGCTTTGTTTTTGAATGGTTTTCTCATCCTCTTCACCGATATAGTCCATTCCCCGAGATGTCCTCAAAGGGGAATCAAACAGCCCCAACTGGAGGGCAGCCTCCCGGGGTTGTTCTTTAGGCATGGGGAGATAGGTAAAGCGCTTTACAGCAGGCTTCTTTTCCAAGGCGGACATCATGGCCTTTTGATTTAAGCGTGACCCGATATCCCTGGAAAGGTTTTTAAGCAGGGGTTCCCTGATCGCTTCGATATCCCCTTCCTGCCAGATGGTTTGATGAGCCTGGCCGTATTGGTTTTTCCCGGGGTGATACGGTTTCCGATACGAATTTCCGGGTGTTGTAAGAGATAACGATTACTGTGATAGATGCCATATTCATTAGCCAGCTCACGGGTTTCCAGCAGTAATTCTTCTTCCTGGGACAAACCGGTTTTACCTGTATTTTTCTGTACGATTAAAAGATGGCTGGGTGCCTGGGTATTACCGGTTTCCTGCATCAGGTTGTCCGGCATGGCAGACAGGCTGACAAAATCAGCATGGGCAAATAGATATTCCCGTGCCGGGCGATTGGATGGGTTGTTTAGAAAAGCATCCGTAGTGATATAAGCCAATAGCCCGCCATCGGCAATCTTATCCAGACCTTTGGCAAAAAAGTAATTATGAATCTTCCCGGACCGGACACTGTCCGGAAAGTATTTATCATACACCGAAAAATTACCGAAAGGGATATTGCTGACAATAAGGTCATAACGGCCGTTATCATCCAGGGAGGTCTCTTCAAGTCCGGAAATATGAACATCGGAGGGGACTTCCCAGGAGCTGCTGATGGCTTCCAGTACCTTTCCTGTCAAAAAGTCTTTTTCGACGACCGTAACGTGTTCGAGTTCCGGGAAAGCCTTAATAGCCTCGGTAATAAAAATCCCGGCCCCGGCGCTGGGTTCGTAGATCCGTTTAGGTGTGACCCCTTGTTCCTGTAGTGCCTTATATAAGGTCTGAGGCACCGTCTCCGGAGTATAGAAAGCAGTCAGGACACTGTTTTTTAAGGAATCGATGGTTTTCCGGTAGGATGGGACCTGCGGGTGTTTTTCCAGAAGTTCATGGAGTTCTATCACTAAAGGGTAGAGCCGGAAATCGGCTTTGGTAGCCCCCTGTTCTTCCCAATCTTCCCGGGTGGCATACGGATAGAGTACAGCCTTGATCCCTCCGAAACCGGAATACTTTAATAAAGCAGAAAGTTCTTTTTTACTAAATGGGGGCTTATCCCCCTGCTCCAAGGCTATTTGGAGAGCGGCTATATTATCCGACAACTTTTGTTTGGCATTGTATCCCATACTTCATTTTTTCTCACTTCGTCTTATCAATGCGCGTGGAGAATCATTTCCTCCCCTGGAATTATTTTCCTTCCAGGTATTCCGAGATCGTTCCCATAACAGCATACCGGAGCCTGCGGCTTTCTTTGTTTTCTTCAGAGAAACCAATAGCCTCAAAAATTTCTTTACAAGCGGCGATAAGGTTTACGATTTCATAGGTAAGTACACGGCTTCCCTGAATTTCAGGAAGTCCATGACAAATTCTTTTTCCAGGATATCCGGATATAATGGAATTTGGAAGGCTTTAGATCAGCGGTAAGCTCCTCCATGGCCTGTTCTTCGATAATGTAAGGGGGTAAGCCCAGTTGTTGTAATTGTTCAAGTGGGGAGCGTAATGCGCTTACTTTGTCATCCAAATATTTCTGTACTGAATAATCTTCCTGTAAGGAAAACATCAGTTCGGGGTTATTCTCGATGATATAAGCCCACAGCTTTTCTTTTAAGGATTGTTCCATTTGTAATAATGATTTTGAGATTGTTGTTTTTTGCCAAACCTGCCTGCCGACAGGCAGGTGCCCATTATGGGCTGGGCTTATACGCCAAAGAAGGATTTGATCACGGTGGCTACTACCACCAGAAAGACACAACTACCAAACCAGGCGGCGGCTACTTTACCGGTGTCCGGGTCTCCGGCATTCCATTTTTGGTAGACTTTCACGGCACCGATCAGGCCTAAAAGAGCGCCTACGGCATACATCAGGTTGGTCCCGGCATCGAAGTAACTTCGTACCTTTTGATTGGCTTCATTGATTCCGGCAATCCCATCCTGGGCCGGGCTGAAAGATGGGCCAGCCATAAAAATCCCATTATGGCTAACTGCTTACGGTTTTTCCTACTGCATGTTTTCATTCGACATTCCGTATTAAGGGTTGATTTTTAACTTAGAAGAAAGAAAAAGCCTGTTGCCGTCACTTTACCCGGTATTCCTGCTTCTTTTTTGCGGCTTTTCGCCCCAAGAGGGCAGGACAGGAACAGGCTTTTTAAATGGTCAGGATCAGACTTCCGCACTCCACAACTCGCTCACTTCATCTATGCGCAAGCCGACCGGACCATGTTTATCGCATTCCCGGATAATAAAATCCTGAATACCTTGCTCAAAAGGGGTTCCTATAAATTCAGGGTTCTTTTGTAATGTTCTTGAAAGATTTTCCAAAAGGACCTTTCGTCCTTGTTTATGGTAAAAGACCTCGGCAATGACCTTTTTCAACATATCCATGAGTTCCTCGGCCTGTTTAAAAGTGTCATCCGGAATTTCCTCAAAAGAAGTTGTAGAAACTGTTTCTTTTAAATGTTCTTCTTCCTGGTCTGTAGTGGCCAATTTTATTCTTGAAACGGGTGTCCTTAATTTCAGGATATAGAGCCATAAACCCACAGCAGCATAATAGGCTGTCAGGATCAATGTAACTGTGAGGGCGTATTCACCCCAGGAAATTTCGTTAAACATTCCTCTTCATTTTTTCGTTCGACATCAGTTATCCGAATCCCGGGGAATATGCCCACGGTTTACCTGCCGTAGGTATGGCAGTCAAATCACAGGACAAAGGAAGGGGATATGAACACGCACCACAAGTACAACTTTAAAGTTGTACCCCGGTTGTACCCTTGTACCCCTCAGTAAAATCAAGGGTTTTCGAAATATGATTTTTTTATTTTTTCTTGCAGGAAAGAATATATACCAGGTTGAGCAAGGCATGATTTTGATGAAATGGGAGGCATGGAAATCGGAAAAACATTAATATTCTTGGATCTTTTGATCATTCGTTGTAGTTGGGCGATGGCCACTTCTTTATCCTTTTCTTCAGGGGTATAAGCCTTTACACGCAGGGAATCATAGGACAGGTCCTGCCTATGAGGCGTGGCAAGGTAGGGAACAATAGTTCTGAAGACGCTACGCATCGATTTTGCTTTAAGGATCCGGAGTTCATCAGCCGCCCGAAGCACCAATGCGGTCTGGTCTGTAGATAGGCTGCACAAGATTTTTTCTTCCGGAGAAGTTATGGGGACGTTGTTTCGTCTTCGTTTGGAAAACTGCTCTAAGTTCAGGTAACGGGCAAACCAGGTTTCCAGGAAGGAAAGCAGGTCCTGTAAAGAAGCTTCCAATAAGGAAAGGGCCTGCTTTAAATCTTCCTGTTGGAATGTTTTATTTTTTTACGTTGGGTTACCTGGGCAAGAAGGATTTGTATGGAAGCATAATGGTTTTCCAGTAAAATCCGGATATGTTTTTCCCGGGTCAGGGAAAATACCCGATGTTTCAGTTTTGACTTAATAGTAGCAGTCTCTTTCCGGATTTTCTCCATAACAACCATAACCTGCTGCCCGGTTATATCCTGAACAGGAGTTTTTTCCGGATTTAATGTTACATTGGCCAGGATATCCAGCCATTCCAATAGATAGGATTGTCTCATGCGCATCATCATTTACCTGGTTTAACCAGGTGTTCTACAATAGTGTTGGAACCCGTAAGTTCATATGAGTTCCTTACTCCGCATAAGTTGATACTATTTTGAATTTTGGGGACTTAGCTTTTTGCGATAAGCGGTTGGGGAAATTGAGGTATGGGTTTTAAAAAATTTACTAAAGTCTTGTGTGGAATTGAATCCCAGCATTCGACTTATGCCCTGAATGCTTAAATGCTCTTGTAATAATACCTTTGCCTCTCTTACAATGGAATCCTTCACGAACTGTTTGGCGGTTTTTCCGGTAACCTGTTTAATTGTTTTGGAAAGATAATCGGCTGTCAGATGGAGGGCGTTTGCATAAAACTGTATTTGATGTTGACTTTTATAATGAGTGTTCAGCATATCCAGAAAATGTAAAACCAATGCATGCTTTATCGTATAGGTAACGGTGATACCGGGGCTGTAATAACGATAAAGCCTCCTTAGTTCCCATAGCAGGATGTCAAATCCGAGTTGCAGCACTTCACCATCGGTTCCGGGGATTTCCGCTGTATTACTTTTTACACGCAATAAAATGAACAGCAAAAACAGCCAGGACATATCTTTAGGTCTCAATTTTATCCTGAAAGGCTTCCCGGCCATAAGGAACATAAAAAATACAGGTTGTAGGTTTCTTGTTGCATTACCAAAAGCAAACGCCCTGGTAAAACTAAGTATTCCAATATGAGATCGGTTACCAAGCCCTTTTATGGTACATGTCCTATCTTCAGGTAGGATCAAAAGCTCCCTGGCCTGTACTGAGATCGTATCTGCGTTCATCTTTAATTGTACTTCTCCTTTCCTTACAAGCAGCAGGATAAAACGGCTTTGCTGTAAACAGGCATTGACCGCTTTGACCTGTTGCTTGTTTTTGATAAAATGTATCATAAGGGGTGGAAAGGAATCCGAGTGATGGCTTTCAGGCTGTTTCAAAATGAGTTATATTCAGGTATTATCGGGATCTATAAGCAGGGCCATCAACACAGATGCAGTACTAATGATATTGCAAAGCCCATTTGCAAACAGGAGCCAGGCAAATTTCTTTGGAGATTCATGCCTGATAGCACCATCAGGGATGTAATCCAGGAGCTGATCATAGTCCAGCAGGTTGATGATCACATAAATGCTCACCAGGTTAAAAACCATAAGTGATATGAAAAGGGCAATAACCCATTTTTTTCTTTTTTCCATGATCTGTTAGTATTACTGATCTCGATTCAAGGAAAGGTACATAGCACGGGAGATCCCTTCTACACCGTCCTCCAAAGCAATGATCATAAAGCTGACGATGTTTCCCATAGAGTAGTCCCAGTCATCATCCTGTTCGGTTAACATGACAACTGGCTCTTCATCCATGTCGGGATAGCTGGCATGCCGGACCAGTGCGGTAAAAGTCAGAATTATTCGTTTGTCCACTTCGGTAAGCGAAGGATGACCCATAACCAGGGATTCATACCCGGTAATATAATTACGTAAAGCCTGGGCCCATCATATTGAATGACCAAAAGCGTTTCGATAAAATCCAACAAACCAGCCTGTGCTGCCGGGCTTAAACCGGAACCGGAAATCATCGTTTCCAGTGTTTGCCAGGAGTGATCTGAAACAGCTTCTGTTTTATGGCTTTGCGTAGTGGCCGGAACAGGCCGTTTTCCTGGTAACCTCCCGTCCGGAAGAAGAGAATTGATCTCCGTCTCCAATTGGTGCTGAGAAGGAGCTTTTCCGGTCTTTACATACTGTTTCAGGGCCCTTCTGTACAGTTCTCCTACCGGATCATAAGGGTTCTTGTTATTGTTGGGAGAAAAATGTAATTCCTGCGAAAGGACGTTGGACGTACCCACAGTATCGTGGTAAAGGGTCTCATCAGTGCTGCATGAGAAAAGTATCATAACAGCACCTGCGATTAAACATGTAAATTTTTTCATGTCGGTGAATTTTAAATGACTGATAGTGTTTTCATCAGTTCATACTCACCCGGGTGATCAGAACGTTTCATCCGGAAAATTCCGGCAGTTGTGATCGTTGAATTCAAGGGTAAAGCTATGGGCGACGGGAGCACTTTTGCAAGGGCTTGTTCGGTGTTTTCCGGAAAACATCCGGTTATTTTCCGGAAAACGCCGAACCTTATGAATGTTAAAAAACCACTTGTTTTCAGTAGTTTACAGTATATTTATAGGAGATTCCTTATAAAGGATCAGTTTCATCGGAAAAGGGCGGGCATAAAGCATAAAAGGAGGTTTATTAGCGTGTTTTATGCTCAAATATGTTATGCTTATGATTCATAAACCGACACTTGCCGTATTCTTCTTTGTGACTTTGGTTGTTTTTTCACAGGAATCCTCCGTGAGGCCTTATGATACTCTTTTAGGAAAAGTTATGATGCGCTTTATCAAAAGATCAGGGATTCTAAACTGGATCGTGTCATCCGGAAAACATATCTAAAGGAATATTTAGACAAGGCACGGGCTCAGGATAGTTTGGAAAAAATCATTCAGGGGTATAAAAACTACCTGCTATTTGCGCCGAGGGATATAAGGTTGGTCTATGGAGACAGTATGATCGCTTCAGCGAAAAAGACCAGGGATCCTGTGCATATAGGCTCGGCTTACCTGACCATGGGGATCGCCTATTATCGTTTAAAAAAGTATAGGGAAGCCCTGGACCATTATCTGATAGCCAATCAATACCTAATAAAAACAGGAGATGATTACCTGAAAAATAAGCTAAAGTTTAATATGGCCCTGGTTAAACATGATACCCGGTATTATGACGAGGCTATTATTTTACTAAAGGAATGTGCGGATTATTTTAAAGAGGACTCCCTGGAGCACAGGCCGTATTTGAATACACTGTACCTTTTGAGCAGGTGCCATACCAGGATGGAGAATTATGGGCTCAGTTCAGAGATCATCGGGTTAGGGATTGCCGAAGGCAGAAGGCGTAAAGATACCAGTAGAGAAGCATATTTTACCCAAACCGAAGGAATGAACCTTTGTCTGACAGCCAAATATGCACAAGCTATACAAAAACTGAAAAGTTCCCTAAAGAAAATCCGAAAGGGAAAAGATGATTTTGCCAATGTGGTCCTGGGGAATTTCTACCTGGGGAAAAGCTATTGGGGCCTTGGAGAGCGTGAAAAGGCTGTAAGTTTTTTTGAAAAGGTGGATTCCAGTTTTACAGCCTGGGATTACATGAAATGGGAATACCTGGAGGGATATACACTACTGGAAAGGTATTATAGATCGACCTATAACCTGGAACTTGAGCATCATTATCTGGAAAGACATATCCATGCCCTGGAATTTATGGACCGGCAACAGCAGGACCTGGCTAAAAAGTTCAAAAAGGAATATGATATAAAAAGGGTACAACAGGAAAAAGCAAAGGTAGAAATGCTTTTGCAGGCCAAGGCCAAACGTGAAATCCTTTGGATTGTATCCGGAGGACTTTTATGCCTTCTGGTGGTAGGATTGATCTATAGGGAGTACAGGATAAAAAGAATCTACAAACAACGATTTGACGCTTTTACAAAAGGACAAAGGCCTCAAAAAAGGAAAAGAAAGTAACCCCTGTCCAAAACCTCGATATCCCCAGGAAACTGTTGATAAGGTTTTAAAGCAATTGAATGTCTTTGAGAAAAACAAAAGTTCCTGGATAAAGAAGTCTCTGCCGGGAAATTGCCTGCTATTTTAGGGGTAAACGGCAAATACCTGTCCTTGATTGTAGCTTTCTACAAAGAGGGGAGAAAAGTGGTCGAATATCTCAATGACCTCAGAATAGACTATATTATCGATCTGTTTGAAAAAGATCCGAGAGTATTGCATTACAGCAATAAATCTCTCGCCGGGGATGCAGGGTTTAACAGTGAAAGGGCTTTTTCTGATGCGTTTAAATCCCGAACGGATATAAGTCCTAAATTTTTTATACAGGAATTGAAAAAGAAAAAACAAACATAGTTTATATTTGAACGGTTTCAATGGTGCTTTCAGAAGCAAGCTAATTCCCGAAATACAAGCGACAAACTTGAGTGATTTTAGTATAGAATTCTGAATTTTTTCTTCTCTTTTTAGAATCATTCCAATAATTCAATCGTTATCTTTCCCTTTCTGAAAAGACATCCATCATCTTATCCCAAAACTCTCCTATAAAACTAAAATAAAGAATATTTTTTTAACTTTATGGTCCTTTGTAGTATCTAATGATTTTGAAAATAATCAACATTTTTGTTTACCTCAAGGGCAATAGCTTTAGCTATGATTGAATTTTCTTCATGAGTCTTACACGCTATTCGCAGGAAGTGACCTTTTAATCCAATTCTATCAGTTAAGATTCTTACATATATGCCATGATTCATCAGTAATTTAATAAATAAATCATATGGATCAAATAATGTTTCTATTAAAAAGAAATTGGCATGAGAAGGGTATACTTTTAAATGTGGAATATCTTTTAAATGCAGATAAAAATGGTCTCTCACACGTATATATTTCTCTTTAATCTCTTTATATGTTGCAGTGAATTTAGGATCGTTTAACAACTTCACAAACTCATAAGCCATTCCATTAGAGTTCCATAGGAATCCTGCCCTCATGATTTCATCTTTAATCTTTCTTGGGAATACTCCATACCCTAATCTTATGCCTGCTATTCCCAGGTCTTTTGATAAAGACCTTATAATGATAAGATTTTCGTGATTTTCAACATATGGTTCAAGTGATCTCGAATCTGTGGCAAAATCTATAAAACTTTCGTCTATGACTAAAATCTGATCTCTATTTAAATTTTCATGTAATCGTTTTAAATCTTCAATTGACAAATGAGTCCCAGAAGGGTTAGATGGATTTACAAGAAAAACATAATCCGCTTTTATATTATTGATATAGGCAACCAAATTTTCCACATTGATTTGAAAATTTTTTTCCTTATCCAACATATATAAAAATATCTGATTTTGAAATGAAGATAATTCATAATATTCTGAAAATGTGGGTACAGGGATAATTATTTTTTTCCCGATAATACATCTAATATAATTTTCTATTATTTCTATGGCGCCATTTCCCACAATAATATTATTGGGACTAATCCCGCGGAAATGAGCTATATATTTGGCAATATTATAGTTCTGAGGAGGATAATATTTTATCAAGTTCTCCAGATCAAAATTTTTGATATGTTTAAAGCAATAATCAAAAGCATATGGGTTACTTAAAAAGCAGGCATCAATGGCAATATTGACATGCGGGAAGTTTTCCTTTATATCAAACATTGAAGGGGAATGTAAGCCAGATTTATTTTTTAATTTTTGAAATTCAGTAGAAAAATAAAGTTCTTCAGTATTTAAATATAACATCTTATTAATAAGGTAGATTAAGTTTAGGATAAATATTAGTTATTAAATAATGTAACTGGGTGTTGTCATCAACTTCGCTCCATATATAATCTGGGTATTTGATAATTTTATATTTTCTACTAAGATTTTCAAAGGCATAATCATATTCATGATGTAACGAATTGTTTGACCTGAACATTTTCTTTGAATAAGTAATAAGTTCTTTAATAGATTGTTCCGAGCTTTTTACTATTCCAATGTGCTCCCAATAGAAACCTTCATTTTTGGAAATATAATTTACATTCTTTGAAATTTTTAAAAGACTATCATCTGTACCTATTTCAAGGTAACATGCATCATACCTACCTTCTATAACATTGGAAGCCATGATCGCATTCCTATCATTATTTTTAGCTATAAAATCCATAAACTCATCTCTATTATAGATTATATCAGAGTCCATAATAACCAAATCGTCCGAAAGGTTTTGATTTTCAATATAGGATAAAGCTAAATCAAGAGAATATAAAGACCCAGAAGTATTGAAACTTTCGTTATGAACAAGTTTTATATCCGCTTTGGTATTTATTGTTATTAAATATCTTTCATAGCTATCCGCGGCAAAACCTGTGACAATGATGATTTTGGTTATCCCGCAGCTTTCTAGCGAATCAATAGAGTATTTGATTAAAGGCTGGCAACCTATATTTAACATTCCTTTTGGCTTATTTATCTGTAACCTTTTACCGCATCCTGCAGCAAGTATTATAGCCACCATATTTAATTTTTTTAATGATTATACCATACAAACTATTGCTTTTTATCCCAATCTAAGGCCATAGCATGATCGCATGGTTTGAATACATTCATTTTTCCTTCACCTGGCACCCGTTTTTCTTCAGGAGGGAGTACCATGTAATTACCATAGGCTTGCTTCAGGTAACGATCATATCCTAACGGAATGGGTAAGATAATATCTTCAAATGGGTGGCAAATAAGTTCTTCAATATCTTCTTTATATAAGTAAATATTTCCTTGATTTATTTTTCTTTCAAAAATGTTCAATAGCTTTTTACTATTGGATGTGTCAACATCATATATAAAAAAGTCGATTTGAAGACCATTATGCCATTTACATTGGGGGTTTTAGCAGCAAAACTAGTATAGCTACTATATTTATCCCGAAGTTTTGCTTCAATGAAAAAGGGATTGTAATAAGGATCTGTTTCTACGGTTTGAAAGAAAATGTCTTCGGGGAGTTCTTCTGTTACAATCTGCTTGAATTTTTCAAAATCTTTTCTTAAAATACCAATATCTATATCCCCGTCCCAAGGTATAAAACCGTTATGTCTTACAGCTCCTAAAAGAGTTCCGTAATCAAGCCAATACTTTATATCATGTTTTTGACATATAAAATTGAAAATCTTTATCATACGCAGTAACACGATATGTGCCTGAGCAATTTCACCTTTAACTTCACTCCTTATGTCTGGAAATAATACGTTATAATTTGCAACTGTTTTAATCTTATTTATTTTTTTCATTATAAAGTTATTATAATCAGTTTCGTTGTCTTTCTTCAACATTAATATTACAGAATCCGCATCTTTAAATACTTGTAAAAATCAGAAAATCTAAACTAAATGTCCAAAAAATATCCTCTTTCATAATCTAAATATCTATAAATATATCTATTTAAAATTAACTATTTTTCAACTTTTCTTTAATTACTTCGCATTAACTAAATTTGAACAATAATGCTATAAGGTAAACTATTATTTTTTAATATTTTTCATAAATGACATAAGCATGAAATATAAAACATTTATTTCTGTGGTGATGCCATGTTATAATAGTGAAACATATATATCAGCAGCAATTCAAAGTATTCTTAAACAGAGTTTTGAATCGTTTGAATTAATCATTATAAATGACGGATCATTAGACAATACAGAAAATGAAATTAAAAAATATAAAGATTCTAGAATTAATATTTCCGAAATGACAAAAATAAAGGGAATTATGCAGCCAGAAATATAGGATTAAATATAGTTAAAGGAAAGTATACATGCGTCATGGATTCCGATGATATTGCATTTTCTGATCGTTTGCAAAAGCAATTTGATTATCTTGAATCACATCCATCAGTAGGATGTGTCGGAGGATTATGTCAAGCAATAGATGAAGATAATAATATTATAGGAATTATTAATCGCCCACTAATTTATCCTAAAATAAAAACTTGGTTGTTGAAAAACAACTATGTAACTCATCCAACTATAATGATCCGTTCCAGTTTAATAAAGAAGCATCGTCTTTTTTATGATGAAAAATTAAAATATTCTTCAGACTATGATTTTATCGTAAAGGCATCCTCTCTTTTTCCTATCAGGAATTTAAATGAAGTAATACTTAAGTATAGATTACATCCCAACCAAATATCCTCTGCTAAACATGGAGAACAAATTAAATATGCGGACACGGTAAGAAAAAAGCAATTAAAACTATTTGGAATGTCTTTTACAGAAAAGGAAATAGATCTTCATCTAAGGCTAATGAAAGGCGAGTACATTGATTATTTTGAATTGAATAAGTGCGAAAAATGGCTAAATAAGTTATACAATATTAATTGTGAAAAGAAGATTTACAACAGTAAATATCTATATAATTTATTTGATGAAATATTAGCACTTGCAGTTTACAATAATTCTGTTAGGAACAAAGACAATTCATCCAAAAAAAAGACCTAATCAGGGAATCAATGAGCACTTTACTTTACGGTTATATTGAAGTCGCTTACTTCTGAAAAGTGCCTAAAAAATCGGTAGTATAACCTATAATGTTACCCATTATTCAATTCGAATTAATTAATAGTCCTTGATATCACTTGTGTTTTCTTCCTTTTCGCAATGGCTGATCTGTAATATCTGTATAGAAAATCGTAGCATACCATTTCGTGTAGGCGATTCCTGGATTTGAACAGGCGGTTCATCAGCATATGGATATAGCTTGCCATAAGATCATTCAACGGTCTTTCCAGTGTTTTTTCTTCCCGGTGTTTTAAAACGTCCTTGACTACAGGACCTATGCAACGTTTTTTTTGTTCCAGCACTTGCAGTATCGGAGCATAGTCGGGATTGTCTTCCGATTCAAAGATCATAAATGCTTCTATTTTTGCCCTTTGTTTACGGTATTTGTCATCCAGTTGTTTTTTTAACGGCCTGCTCATTCCAAATTCTTCGCCAAATCCGGTTTTTAATTGTGCCATTAGGGTCAGCTTTTCTTCTTCAGTATATTGAAAACTGTTCAGAAGGGCATCCATAGCACGCAGGGAAAATAACCATCTCAATTCTTCGCCTTCATCCCCTTCTATCATATCCAGGAATGCGGTTATCATTTCACTGTCGTGAAAAAACAGGCTTTCCGCCAGTTCCATCGTATTATTCCCGTAACGTTCGAGTTCTCTTTTATAGGTGTCGGCCTCGACTTTCCAAATCAGCTCCTTCTCTGAATAATCCTTAAAATACGGAAGCAAACGACTGATAACCGCCCCTATACTATCCGGTTTTTCACAGTGAAACCGAACTCTAAGGTGGTGCTTGGGATCAACATAACGAATAAAAAACCATTGATCGATTATATGTTCCTCCAACAGTTCTGCAGCTACAGGACGGATAACTTCGGTAAGAATGGTGTCCGTGGTTTTGGGGCCGGTATAGATTTTATAGAATAGCCAGCTATCGCCGAGAATAAAATAACGTTGTAAAGTTTTATTGTTCATCTTTGAGTCTTTGACTGTTATAAAAGGACAGAATTATCTGGTTGGCATAATATGCATTCTTGCCGTCTTTTACTATTCCTTCTTTTGCGAAAAAAAATTCGGTGAGTTTAAAGCGCTGTCTCTTTTTAACAGTGTCCAGCAGCATTTTCACCGAGGTGAAATTTTTAAAGTTAACCAATAATTCATTATCTCCGTCCTTAAGCATCACGTATCGGGGAATTTTCCGCTTTCTCATAAAGGCCTCCACGGCAGCGTCGAGTTTTTGATCTTTATCAACCATTTCCATCAGAGGTTCGACATCTTCACTGGCGAGATTCCAGGTTGCTTCCGAAAGGATCAGGTTTTGATATGTTATCCTGGGAATAAAGGGGTATTCGTCTGCAAAAGGTCCGAGGTTGAGCCCTACTCCGCTCCTGAGCCCTTGTGTTTGCATATCGCATAGAAAATGGTAGATAGGCAGGGAATTGGCAGCATAGTTATGAGCATTGGTGAGGTGGGGAACCACTTCCTTATCTAGCCTTCCGGACCGCAGCTTCACGCGTCTACCATGTTCTACGGAAACACGAAGGTCTTTCAAAGGCAATTGTCCTTCTCCGGGCAAAACGGACTTGGCCAGGTATGGGATCTCATAATGGCGAAACGCGGGGCGCATCAATATATTACCCACCCGCGATTCGGGTAGGTGTACGATCTCTGCGAGCACTTTACCGTCGTTGGCCCTGGTTTCTATATCGATGATCTTCCGGGTATGGCGGTCCAGTTTTTCATCGCCATGACAGAAACGGCCGAGCAGATTGGCCGCACTGGAACCTCCAAAACCACCGAGCTTTATGTTGACCTTACCGTCTTCCTCCACGATTTCTATCATTGTGGAAACGGTGTCGGGTAGGTCTTCCCAGTTTTCTTCAAAATCTTTAAAATCATCATCCTTCAGGGCTATACAATATTCTTCCCGGGCCAGTGCCTGTGTCAGTTTTTGTTGCAGTATGCTGTGTATCGGGCTCCATCTTACCTCGGAAATTTCGTGTTTTGGCTTTCTGCCGGGGAGGACAAGGTCGTCCACCAAGGGGCTGACATCTCCAGCTCCCTGGTCTTGCTTATAACCAATGCCTATCTCAACGTCCAATGCCATAGACAGGGGTACCTCCCTTTCTTCAAAACGTTCGTAAAAGGTGGTCTTAAACTGGTCCAGCAGCGTCTCTTTCGGAGGAAGGGTGATCTTGTTCAAAAAGCATAATCCTTTTTTTACCGTATTCACCATGGTTTTATCCAGTATATTTTTTTCTGTTTCGAGGACCATGTCCGTCTGAAAAAGGTATTTTAATTCGAATTCCGTTCCCAGTTGTTTTAAAAATTCGCTGAGGGCAAGGTAGCTTTCCGGAGGATTTCCCATATTCCGGTCCAGCTCCTTTATTTGAGTATCAGCCTTGTTCAGGATATCCAGCACATTTTTTGTGCCTTCCAATTTTTCTAGTACTTCCTTTATCTGTTCCAAAAACTCCGGCCCGGAAACGGAGGGTTCGAGTGCACTGATCAGTAGCTGGCTGTCCACGAGTGCTTCTACAAAACCCTCGGCTTCTTCGTAAGTGATCTTATCGTCTACGAGTGTTTCGGTCAGGTCTTTGAGCAACGCTCCTTCAGCGGCTTTTTGCAACAGGCCGGAAAGGTATTCGGAATCGTCTACGGCTATAATATGATGATGCCGCCTGCTATTAACATACTTGTACTCGATATACCGCAACTGTTCCCCTGCCGGTAAATACTGGAATTGGGATAGAACAGCAATTGCTCCCTGATCTTCTCATTTTTTACCAGGTCTTGTGACAAGGCTACCAAGTAATTCATATCGAGTCGGGTATGCCTGCGATTATTTTGGGCTCCCCGGAGTTTTATTGCTGTCCCCTCTCCAATCTCTCCCACGTTACACCCTGCAAAAAGGCCGAAAGGTGTACAACGGGATGACATCCGAGAGAGGTATTTCAGGAAGGAATATTTTAGTTTTTCTACTTTTTTCGGGTCTTTGACCTCTCCGCTCATCCAACGGTTCAGTTCTTCGTACAACGGGGGAGATGCCAGGAAGACAGCTTCCTGTATCACGCGGTTTTTAAAGCCTTCTTTTAGTTTTTGGTCCGGTATATTTTTTTCTGCGGTCAGATCCTTATAAAAATCTACGGCAAACAGCGTGGTTCTCAGAACGTAATCAGGGAAGTGTATATACGGGTTATTGTTCATTGTTTAAATTTTGGGGTTACTCTGAATCTTCAAAAATACATTTTTCGGGCATGCAAATATTCATTCCACAAGTTGTCACCAAATAGGTGATTAATAATACTGGCTCCTATACTATCTTTAAGTATTTCCGTCCCAATATCGGTAAATTCGTCAGTGTCCAGGAATTTGAAATAATGGAACTGGAACTGAGTTATTCCTAAAGCTCTGGCCGAAACTCCTGTCTGCCTACTTTCCCTGTATTTTTCTTTTAAGATTTGATTTCTTCCGTTGAATTTATTGTGAAGAGGCTTATTGTTAAACATGTCAATTCATTATGGATTATAAGATACGGATGTTAATTTAATAAAAAAATTGAAACTGGACAGCAATATTTTAGGCCGCTACCATGAGGTAATCTCATAAAGAATCGAAATGACACAGAACATTAATCCCTTTCCAATGATAGCAAAAGCTATAATTTTTGAACAGGTCTTTTTTTACCAAAGAAATTGGCTTATTGATTATTTCAATCGCTTTTTCTAATAATTTGTTTTTACCTTTCTTAATACCTTCAATAATAGAGATGACTTCTATATCAGGAATTATACCAACTCGTTGATTTTCTTGTCTATTAGGATAATATACTCCAATTCCAGAAATCATTGTTCTTAATCACGCCGGGGAATTATATCGCACATGATTCTGGAAAACATATTCAATTATGTTTAACGATCTTTACTTACCAACTATCAGTAGCCGTGTTGAACCTGTTAAGAAGTATAGTCACCTCCATCCTTAGGGCAGTTTTTTCAAAAATTAGTTTATGATGGTGTTGAAAGTTACGCTGTCACATTTTGAACCCAAATGGATGGCACTTGTCTCGTCCTGAAAAAACTTTACAGTTTTAACCGACAATTGAATTTGACATTAATAAATTTAAAGTTTTCCTAACAGTAACGCAATCCTAAAAATATATAAGACAACAGAATTAATCTGGAAATTGAGTTTTATCAATACCTGGTAGTATTTTTAATGCGTTTTTATAATAAATCTTTTGAGAATTTGATCAGACAGGCCCATACCATACATTCTCCAAAAGGCCTGATACTTCTTATGATATGGAAAATATTCATCTTCAGTTTCAAGCACCCGAAAATAAGTCATATATTCAGCTGGAACCCATGAATCTTTACCAAACAAAATTCTATCTCGATATCTATCAAAAAACTGTCGTGCTGTTTTTGGTTGCCTGCCCAGTTCAGCTATTACGGCTCCGAATCAACGTACATATTGGGAATGTCGTTCAAAAGTTGTCCAAGTTTTTGAAGATTGTTTCCAAACCAACCTAAATGGGCATTGATAAAGATCGTTTTTGGGTGTTTCGAGAACATGTCATGCTGTTCTTGAATTATTTGTTCCCATAGGGGAAGGTTCGTGTTCGCATAGTTTCGATCCTTATGAGTATACATTTCCAACCACCTTTCATTTTTCTCATCGAAAGGCTTCCAGAACGAGCTTGGAGCTCCTGAATGAATTAACACGGGCATCCCCAATTCGCCACATATTTCCCATATTGGTCCTAACCGAGGATCATTAATTTGAATCCGTTTACCTGACTCATCTTTATGGGTCATTCCCAATTCCTTAAATATCTTTAAGCCCATAGCTCCCTTAGCATGATCTATTTTAATCTGCTCTACCCATGCCTCCGTCCATCCATCAGTGCCGAAGTTACGAAAATCGATATTTGAGAAAACCACAATCCTATTTGACAATTTATTTCTTTCTATATTATCAATATTGCTTTGAAAATAGTTGCCCCAACGCCCGCTAAGATTAACCATTATTTTCATATTGAGAGAATCCATATTCTTGATGAGTTCATCCAACTCCTGGTCTGTCATGGATGGTTGATGACTATGAATATCTATAAACGGAAACTTGGCTGATGTTAACAAGTGTTCTTCAACCACTAAGGTAGAGATTGGTTCATATTCATTGAAAGTCATTATATCGGATTGAGCGAAAACCCTTACCGATACAAAAATAGTAAAATTACCATGAATACTGACTCAATAAGATTTGCGCTCTGACAGATATATTTCATTGCATCGATCGATATTTGAATTTACAGATATTTTGAGGAAAAAATTTCATTAATTTAGAAAGGTGTTAAATCTTCAAAAGGAACAAGTATTTACCTTCGTATTAAGTAGAACCATAACTTTTTATAAATATGAAGCACTTTTACACCTCCTTCATGCCGGCCAAAATCACATAATAAACGGTAATTACCTCTTCAAAATTAAATACGAAAAACAAATAATTAATCGTTCGAGAGTATTGAACTTGCAAATTGATCTTATTTCCGGAAATTAAGTTTAGTTGATTATTTAAGGTTTTTTGCCAAATATGCTTCCAAGTATTTTGTTTGAATTGTAACTCGTCAGATAGAAAAGGCTTTATGTAATCGAGTATTTCACTTTTATTTTTTTCAAAATTTAGTTTGTTTGTTTGCTCTATTAGTAAACGGTCATTTTTATCATATTTTTTTAACTCTGAATTGAACAGTTTAGAAAACAATGCTATTGGCTCAATTTGATTTGCAATAAGTACATTTATTGATATCAGCAACAGTTCTAAAATTATTTCGGTTAAAAGTTCCAAAGTGTTTTCTTTATGTTCTTTAAAAATTTCTAAAGAAACTTTTGAAACCATAAATGCATTAGATAAAGGGATTTTAAAACTATCAATTTGTCTTGCTATATCAAAAATGCCATGATGTAAAGTGTTGCCATCAAAGTCTTTAAATAGACCCTTGTTTGGAATTAGATTTTTGGCTGGGAGAGAGGGATTGTGTTTAAGATAATTTTTTAAGAGTGTATGTAATTTGTTCGCAATAACAACTGAACTATTTTTTCGGACGTGATAGTTAACTTAATATGGTCACCCCGTTCCTCGCTAAGTATTATAATATAATTTTCAATCGCATTCTTTTTTAAAAAGGGATTAATCACATCATTAATGATTTTATACCAATAATTGCAATCGTAAAAATTGAAAAATTCAGATTCTCCATTCTTGGCATAAATTATTTGAATTTCCGTTAAGTGTCATAATCCCGTTATTAATTAGAATTGATTTTCAATCAATGATACTTCACCATACCCATTTTGGTTTACGGAAATTAACTTTGAATCTTTATTGAATTGCATTCTAATTCTGTTATTTATCTGTGAATAAAAAAATACTACGCTTTTTTTGTTGAAATCATTAGCGATTTTATAAATTGTTGGCTCATCTTTGTCTTTCGAGATTGATAAATCTTTTCCTATGCGCGTGAATTCATTTACCTGCCCATTTCTTTTAGTAAGTTTGATTCCATTTACTGTATCCGACCACGTACCTTCAATCCAAGTATCGTTTACCAGTCCATTAGGGTATTCAAACGTCTTAGTGTCGAAAAATAAATTATCCAACGATTCAGAATTTTGCAATCTATAAATAAGATTCTTACCCATACGAAATTCTTTATTCTTGAATAAAAGCAAAAATTCTGAGATGGCATGGTTTATATAATTTATATAGACCTCGTATATTCCCATATTGTTAGGTTCATTTGAAAGTCTCTCGTTATCATGGTGTGAAATAGCCTGCAAAAATTCACCATTTTCTATAAATTTTGGTTCATTTCCTAAAAGTTCCAAGCGATTCCACAAATCGATATCTTCAAATCCATATCCTTTCATACTCTCATCATAACCTTTTACTATAGTAAAGTCATTTTTCCACATGCAAATTCTTCCAAAGCAATCCCCTGGAGCTGTATTCTGATTAACAGCCAAAAAGAGGTTTTTATTTTTAGCGAACTCGCTAGACACATACCGAGCAAAACCATATCCCGTGAAATTATCTGCATCAATATTACAAATTACATCGCCAGTCGCAAGTTTAGCGGCAACATTTTTCGCGTGGCTCATATAAAAGGCTTTCGGTTCAGTAGTTTTATAATATTTCAATATTCCATCAGACAAATAATTTTTCAAATGATCTTTTATCCACTCATCCAGCTCATCTTGGGAGTTATAGTTTACGACCACATATTCCAAATTACCATAATCAACGTTGTCTTCCAAATTTTTTGGTAACGTCTTTTTAAATGATGCAACCTATTCATGCAAACAGTACAAAACGAAATCTTCATGATAGCTTAAATTCTATTGGCTTTAAGTTTATTATCACTAGTGTCCGGTAAAAATATCTGGAGAGGGCCTAATTTGTAACCCCACCGGATTGTCTACTTTTGAGTTAGCAAAAAAAGAAAGACATGGGTAAAAGTACAAATTTTAGTAGATAGCTCATCATCAAACAACTTCTAAAGTTGATTCTGTTGAGTATCGTGGGCCGTGCGGCTGTCAAGAACGACATTTACAAGATTACGACCACCTCTCATCAATGTTCTATGCCATTTTGAGCAGTATGAGCTCGTTGCACAAACTCTCAACAGTACTGCTTGTGGATAATCAGGTATATGAATCTAAAGGGCTTCCCGGAATGTGCAGCATGCTGTCCGATGCAAAAAAGAACAAAATCAGTGAGGTTTTTGCCCACATCTACTAGGCCATTTTGAAAAATACCAGAAGTTTTTATCGGACAGCGGGCCGCCCTCACAACCGATAAGGTTCCTAAATATCTTGGAAGTCTGTTCGGTGTCATTTTGAAGAGGATATGAATGCAATCCCATCAACAGAGAGCGAAAGGACGGTTTAAAAAGACATACGATATTATCCTTAAGATAGTTTTCTTTAAAAATAAATTTTATGGTGGTATTGAAAGGAGGGGAAGACTCATAACAGCCAGGTTGTTTTGGAAACGCTGTTTTTTCTATGAATTGTTGAAGGTTTCTCGTTCTCCATGCTTTGATGCCTCCGTTAATAATTATTAAAGTGTCTGAGATACTCCTTGAGCAGGCAATAACACTACACATCGTAGTCGACGAGGAAAAAGATTTGCATACCCATGGCATCCGTACTCTACTATGTACTACCCCCTGTCCGAGTGGAAGCCCCGCCCTTCTTTGAAAGCTCTGGTAATTGCAAATATTAAGGGCTTACGCTTAAAAACGGGGATTCAACGGATGTTCAAAAAAATATCTCTATGTTTATGTAGGAATTTAATTAATTTTTTTATATTTGGTTAATAATCTTAAAAACAAAAGAAATGAAAAAAAAGAAAAATCTTATGTCTTTACAACTTAAGAAAACAACCGTTTCTAAGTTAGATCAGAATGCAACACGCAATATTGCTGGGGGTGGGACCTATACTTGCGATAACAGCCCTATGACATCATGCAATGGTGGATGCAATGAAACAAATTTTCAGTCTTGTGGAAATCCTGAAATTTGTTCACTTTGATGGTTTCGCACAGCTTTAGAAGGAATCCATTTATTTTTTCGCACCTATTTTTATCGAACCCCGGATACTCTAATGATTTGGGGTTTGTTTGTATGATGAGATGATCCATTTGATTTGGCCTTGGTGGCTCGATTCATCATCTGCAATATGTCGGATATAAAAGTAGTTGTTTACGGAATATTTTTTTTTAAGCTCCTTATCTTTTATGCTTAACCATGGATCCTTCAGTTCTGCAAGTTTGTCCAAAGTTAATTTTCTTGACTTGTCAAGTTCTTGCTTATAAAAATCAACTGATTTTCCTTTAATTGCATTATGGATTAAATTGCCTGTTATGCCAAAGAAATAATATTTATACTCTTTTGGAGTTAGTTGTCGATTTAACACATACTTTACAATTGATGAGTATTCCAAAGCTGCTATGTGAAATAGAATTGTTCCTATACTGTTGAATTGATTATTTAATCTGAAATCTAATGCTTCTTCGCTAAGTTCATCAATTAAGTTATAGGTAATTTCTCGAACATATTGTAACTGGGATATCAAAATGCCAATTTCTTTATCAAATCCTACAACAGGCTGTATTAGAAGGTTTTTTGGTTTTGTAGATGACATGCGAGAAAAATAAAGTTTTACTGTTAAATATCATTAGTATCCGGTAAAAATATCTGAACAGGATCTATTTGTAACCCCATCTGGATTGTCTCTTTTGAGTTAGCAAACAAAAAAGAAAGACACAGGTAAAAGTACAAATTTTAGCGGATTGTGTATATTTAATTGATTGTTAAGGTTCATTGACAAAAGTGAGATTATTAATATAGCGAAAAAAACGGGTAGTGAGAGTGCTATGTCAGGGAATTTACGATCTATAGCCATTTGATTGTTATGCTGTTCGTTTTATTTTGAGGGGTATCATTCTGTTCGGGAAGTCTATTGGGGTTGCTTGCCGATGCCCATAACCTGTCTCATTTAGGGCTTAACTACCTGGCAAGGCGCAGTATTTTCAAAGGTCAATAAGCGCTGCAGCGACAATGTTTTTACTTATATATACATGTCGGTTTGCCAAAAGCACTCTAAGTGATTCGGATTTAAACACGTTTGTATATTATCGATTCGTCCATCATATCTCTTTTCAAGGACGTCCTAAAGAGACTGAGCAAACCCTTGAAATTGGAGAAGATAAGGGGAAAAAACAAAGTGCACACGATGATTAAAGCAAGCGAAAACGTTCATTGCCTGATATGGTATAGTAAAGCAGCACACCACAACCATATTTTTTGGAGGAACCCATCGCGCTGCCCGTCTCTCAATTATCATTTTTGGCAAAGAATATGTTGATTACCATGCTATATATTTTCGGAAAAATCCATCTGATATGTGACCCGTATAAAGAGTAATGCCCAAAACCAGGCAAAAGAGGAATTCGATATTTCCGACCATGCCGATTCCGGTGTTTTAAAAGACGAAAAAGTGATCTTTTGTTATGGGGAGCATTAAACACAGCAACACAGAGCCTGACGAATTGACTACTGGGACAACGATAACCAACGCTTGTTTTGAATTTGTAACTAATATTTTTGATCTCTTGGTAGAAAAGAGAACTTTTATTTATAGAATAACGATGGTAAATAGAACTGTTCTTCCAACAATTAAATTGCCCAACTTTCCCTTGAAATATTTTTTGAGAGATAATAGAAATACCATAGAAATACGGGTATGGGTGGCCTGTTGGCTAATCTACTGATCACTCTTATAAAGAGTAGGTTCAAAAGAGTAGGGCATTCTCTAACATGTTTTCCATCATTAGGAAATAGCTTATGATCTATATATATACCTTTTCTGAGAACCCGGAAAAGATCTGGCATTCAATCATAAAACAGGATAAGAATTAATATCAAAACTCGCTACTCTCAGCACATAAAGTGGCTCACTTTTGAAAAAAAAACATTGAATATCAAAATATTGAATAGAAAAAATTAATGTTATTCCGGTTTACCGGGCAACAATGATTAAATATGAAAATTTTAGCGCTGAAATTAACTCATGACGGTTCGATTTGTGTGATAAATAAAAATTCTCTGGAGTGTTGTATCGAACTTGAAAAACAAAATAATAATAATCGTTTCAAAATATTAAATGATACGAGAGATATTGAACAACTTCTAAATGAAAATAACTATACGATTTCAGAATTCGACGATATAATCGTTGATGGTTGGATTGGGAATGAAATTGGTCAGATTGAAATCTACGATCATCCAAAGGATTATCAACTTGTAGTTGCACCATATGGAGGGACTGATGTAGGAAAATTGAGAAAAATTTGAACTTTGATAACTTCTGGTATAAAGGTAAAAACTATTCGTATTTAAGTACAACACATCTTTATAATCACCTTATAGGCAGCTATCTTACAAGTCCGTTTTCAAAGTCTGCTGATTCTTCTTATTTGATGGTTTGGGATGGTGGCACATTTCCTTTGATATATTTTTTTGATCCGAAAAAAAATGATTTGGAATTTTTGGGTACCCCATTGTATTTTGGGGCTAATGTTTACTCGGTATTTTGTCAGCATTTTGGCCCTTACAAGAAAAATAGTAATGTTATTAAAGATGAACTTTCAATTGCTGGTAAAATTATGGCCTATGTCGGGGTAGGTGATTTTAATATGGAAATCTTTTCTTTTTTGGAACAGATTTATCGTGAATTGCAACCGTCTTTGAGTAAATCCCAGAATCTACCCAATATACCTTACCAATTCGCAACCAAGTTCATTCGAACCACACGAAACATGAATTATAGGGACGAAGACATAATAAGTACTTTTCACTATTTTATTGAAAAATTATTAATTGAGGGAATTAATGAAATCCTCAATAGAGATGGGAATAGATCAGAAAATTTTTGTTATAGTGGAGGTGCTGCGCTTAATATTAAATGGAATTCAAAAATTAGGGAAACCTTAAATTTAAATACGTGGATTCCCCCCTTTCCAAATGATTCAGGAAGCTCAATTGGAGCTGCATGTGCTATTCTTTATAATAAATATGATATTAAGTCTCTTAATTGGGACGTATACAAGGGGGCCCCTCTAAAAAAGAGAAAAGTAACAACTGATCACACTGGTGATTGGAAATCAATTGAATGCAATATCCCGCGACTTGCTAAAATATTATTTGAGCTAAAGAAACCAGTAGCTTTTCTTACGGATAATGCGGAAATAGGGCCAAGAGCTCTTGGCAACCGAAGCATTCTTGCGGACGCTACGACATTTCAAATGAAATCTATACTTAATTCTATCAAGCAAAGGGAAGAGTATAGGCCAGTAGCACCAATATGTATTGAGTCTATGTCTGAGGAAATTTTTGTGCCTGGTGGATCTGACCCTTATATGTTATATGAACATAGAGTTAAAAAAGAATGGACATTAAAAATACCTGCGGTCATTCATTTGGATGGAACGGCAAGGCTTCAAACCATAAATAATTCAAATAATAAATATTTATATAACTTATTAATTGAGTATTATAAATTGTCAAACGTTCCTGTACTTGTGAATACAAGTGCTAATTACAATGGAAGGGGATTCTTTCCAGATATTGAAAGTGCAATGAGTTGGGGGGGAGTTGAATTTATTTGGAGTGATAACCTCCTTTTCTATACTGAGAATCAAACAGACTCATTGGACAGAATTTTTGCACAAAAAAATATTGATTATCAAGTTTTAAAATTCAAAAACTTATGACTCACTTGAACTTCAGGACTGACGAAAAGCGTCAACTTTTAATGAGCATCAATGAGGCACTAACCAATCATATGTATGAGCAAGATCAAATAGGATTTTTAGTGGGTAAATCAGGAACTGCGGTTTTCAAATTCATGTTTTCAGATTTGTTGGATGACGAAAAAAGTTATGATGAGGCCATTGAATTGATATTAAACTGTCATGATGAAATTGAAAATGGTTATAGTAATACTGCTTATTGCACTGGATTGGCGGGATATTTGTGGAGTCTGGATTTTATAGATTCTAGGGGTATTGTAATATTGAAGTTGAGGAAAATATGAAATTGCTTAATCCTGTTCTTCATAATGTGATGATAAAATGTTTAGAGGGAGAGAATTATGATTTTTTCCAAGGTGCCTTGGGATATGCAGTTTTATTCTTAAGAAGATTTCAAAATACCAAGGATGTTTCCATGAAGCGAAGATATAAAGAGTATATCCAAGATTTTATAGTTCGACTGCGGAAATTTGCTATTTATGAAGATAATACTGTGAAATGGCCTCGGAGGCTCAAATCCGAGGATTTTATTAGGGCTAATTACTATGATGTTGGGCTGGCACATGGTATTCCAAGTATATTGGCATATCTTAAATGGGTTGACGAATGCCCTCAACTTGAAATCGATGTTAGCGATTTAATTATTGGTATTATAAAATACTTCAAAACAATTGAAAATAACATCAAAGAAATATCACGATTTCCTAATGAACTAAGTATTGAGGCAGATAGTAATATAAGTAGAGTTGCCTGGTGTTATGGTGATTTAGGGGTTGGACAGATATTATTACAATGTGGAAAATATCTTGGAGATAACGACTTGACCAGTTGGGCCGTTAATATCCTCCTCTCAACTGCCGACCGTACAAGTCATAAAGAACATTTTGTTCATGATGCTTGTGTATGTCATGGTAGTTTTGGGAATGCTATGATATTCAAGGAAGCTTTTGAAGTTTCGGGAGAACCCAAGTTATTGGAAGCCTATAATTTTTGGATGAATTTGGGTTATGAAATGGGCAACGATAAATCCGGATATGCTGGATATAAATTCTATGTTGGAGGTAATGGAAAATGGAAAAATGAGCTTTCCGTGCTTGAAGGTATTGCGGGAATAGGGATGGTCTTGATTGAAGATTTAAAGAGAAAATCCAGTGGATGGAGTCACTCGCTTTTAATTGGCTAATTTAATGAGACAAGCGTCAAGTAACTAGAAAGCTATGCTCTGGTAGAGGCTGGAATATCATACCCCAAGATTTTCGAGATAGGGCGCCAAAAACAGCTTGAACGCCATTTTTAATGGCAAAGGGCTGAAAAATATTCATTAAAACCTCTTGATTTTTATTGAGATCATCTAGGGCTTGAAGTAATAGCAAACTCAGAAATGGCATAAAGTTCATGGTCTAAATTTTCATTTACAAATGTAAATGTTAATCGACCAAATTAGGAGTCTCTTCCAAACTGATTATGATATCCGAATAACCTATTTGTTTCATTTAGAATATGTGATAAACTGGGGCTTAATTGTGATGAGTATAAAAAAACATAAAAAAGCGTGTTAAAAACAATGGGCAGGAAACATTTATTGTCGTTTTAATGAAATTGGAAATAGGATAAAATTCCTGCACAACAGTTATTGGTATATAATGTAGGTGAAATCTTTCAAATAATTTAGTTCAATTGTTAAAATTGCCTATTACACAGGTGTTTGTATGTAGAGGTGCCTACTTAAGTATATTTGATTCTATATCTTTGAAAAACTTTGTTTGGAGAAATATTTTTATTGGTATGTCAAGAATCCATTTTGCAGAGGATGAAATCGGAAAAGATAAAAAATCTTAATTTTTTAAGTTGACTGGTTTTTAAGGGTATATTTGATATGTATTAATAATATTTATGTCTGACTCGTAATGTAGTATTATATGTGAAACTTAAAATTATTAAAAATTACAAGTCAGAGATTTAATAAGTAAAAAGGTAGAAAAAAGAATTCTGAAATTTATGATGTACAGGAAAAGTAAAATAATTTTGGGTATAGTTATTTGCATATTGCAAGTTGGATGGGCACAGGAGAATGAAGAAACTGGAAATATGGGAGTAAAAACTCCTGTAATGGAACGTGCAGAAGTGGAACAAGAAAGTAAGGCTACTGTAGGAAGGGGTGATACAGACAATGAGGCAATATCGGAAAAATCAAGAAAAAAAATAAAAATAGATGGTGTTATAGCTGTAATAGGCGATTATATTATTCTTGAATCGGATGTTGACAAAAGCTATATTGACCTTCAGAACCAGGGAGTATCGATCAAAGATATTACCCGCTGCCAGTTGTTGGGTAAGCTCATGGAAGATAAACTCTATGCACACCAGGCTATACAGGACAGTTTGGAAATATCTGACAAGCAGATCATGGCACAGACAGAACAACAACTCAATTATCTGGTGAGCCAGGTAGGCACTATGGAAAACCTTCTTGCCTATTACAAAAAGTCAGATGAGGATAGCTTTAGGGATGAATTATTTCAGATAAACAAAATACGTGTCCTCGCTGAGAATATGCAAAACAAGATCGTGGAAGAGATAGAAATCACTCCCGAAGAAGTACGCCAGTGGTTTAAGAATATCCCGGAAGACGAACGTCCGGTGTTTGGTGCAGAACTGGAGATAGCACAGATTGTGAAAATACCAGAAGTCTCGGAAGAAGAAAAGCAAAAAGTAGTGAACAGGCTCAGGGAAATGAAGCGAGATATAGAAGAAAACGGTGCTAGTTTTGCAACGAAAGCCATCCTATATTCCAAGGACCCTACTTCCAGCACTAAGGGGGGGTTTACCATGTAACCAAACATACTGGATTTGCCAAGGAATTTATGGATGTGGCGTACAGTTTACAGGAAGGTGAAATATCCGAGCCTTTTGAGACCACCTTCGGGTGGCACATTATCAAAATAGATAAAATAAGAGGACAGGAACTCGATTTAAGACATATACTCCTCATCCCCGATATCTCGGAGGAAATCCTGGAAGAAACCAAGAAAGAATTGGAAGAGGTCCGAGAAAAAATAATAAATGGTGTAGTGTCTTTTGCCGATGCCGCCAGGGAGTATTCCGATGAAAAAGAAACCAAGTTCGAAGGTGGACAGTTGAGAAACCCCAGCAATATGGACACTCGTTTTGAGCTCACAAAGCTTGATCCTTCACTAAATACCCAGGTAAGGGACTTGAAGACCGGCGAAGTATCGCGCGTATACAAAGAAGAAGACCCGCAAAAACCAGGAAGGGTGATGTTTAAAATACTGAAGGTGACCAACAAATATGAGGATCATAAGGCCGATTATGTACAGGATTACCTGAAGATAAAAGAACTTGCCCTCAAAGAAAAGCAGATAAAAGCCGTAAGAGAGTGGATGGAAAAGACTATAGAAGATACCTACATCATGGTAAATTCCGATTACAGAGATTGCGACTTTTCCAATAACTGGCTCAAGAAATAGAATACTTTAACCTGGAAGAAAAGTGGGGCCAGAAATACTCTGTGGTGATCGAGAGTTAGCAGTGTAATAGGGAAGAGCTCTCACAGTATCTTGAGTACAACGGACCGATTCGCAAGATCATTTACACTACCAATGCCATGGAAAGCTTCCATAGGCAGGTACACAAGATCACTAAAACTAAAGGGCCTCTTACCAACGATATGGCCCTGTTGAAGCTGGTGTATCTGGCCACCAGAAATATCGAGAAGAAATGTACCAGCCCCTTGCAAAATTGAAGGTTGGCCATCCAGCAATTATACATTAAATTCGGAAACCGAATTTCCCTGGATTTGGCACCCTCTCCTTCAGAGGTTCTCCCGAAAGGGAGAATAATCAGACAGAGTCTAATTTACAGACCCAATTTTTATACCCGAAATTCGACCTTCTGTTTCCAATAAATCCTGGTAAGTATCAATTTCAAACCAGTCATCAGAAGCGATCTCTTGAATATTTATGTCCAAATGGTGAATATTATCTATAACAACATCATCCCAATACCATCCTTTGAATTTAAATTCACCTTCTTCCATTATTGCATAGATTACTCTTTCAAGTTGCGATCTAATTATGGTTGCATCATTTCTGTTCCAATAAGAAATCCCACTCATTATGTATGCTCCTTTATCATACTTCCTGTATTTTTCAATATCATCTGGTATTATAATGGATTTCAATTTTTCATTATCGAAATCCAAGATCCATTCGTTTTGACATTTCTTCTTAAATCCAGTAAAGTAAGTCGAGTTTTTAAGGCTATTCTTCAAAAAATTACGGTTTAAATAAACATCCCCCTCCAATACATAGGTATCCCCCAGGAATTCCTTGGCTAAAAACATGGAATAAATATTATTAAACGTACTGTAATAAGGATTAAAAATCAAATTAATGTTGTATTTGTTTTTCAAATACGCGAATTCATGATGAAGATAGCCTACTACAATATGTATCTCAGAAACATGCCTTTCTTGCAAACATTGAATTTGTCTTTCAATAATGGTTTCTCCATTAACTTTAACTAATGGTTTTGGAACCTGCCGAGAAATGGGCTCTAGCCGGGTTCCTAACCCAGCTGCAAGAATAATCGCATTCATTGGCTTTTCGTTTAATCCAGTATTTTTATTAAAGAATTATAGTTTTCCTCTCCACGTAGATATCTCATATTAGTATAATCCGAAATATCTTGTCCAAAAAATATTTTTATCTCTGACCATAAATACCAAAGAAGGTCTTGATAAACTTTATTTAAAAGCATTTTTGTACTCACTATTTCCTTATCATATTTATGATTATAATACAGGTTTAAAAGCCTCTCTTCTTCCCCCTTTTCCAGTCCAATTTCTAAGGAAAATGCTGCTAAATCCCAAACGGGATCATTCATGCCTCCATATTCCCAATCAATAAGAAAAACTTCTCCCGATTTCGTAACAAGGAAATTTTCAGGAACGGGGTCATTATGACATGGAAGGAGTGAGGTTGGATTTAATGAGGGAAGAACTTTAAAATTCTCAAGGCAATTTAGCATTTGAAAAAAGGATTTTTTAATCCTTATTCCAAATTTTTCACAAGTAGCCAGATAGTTGTCAATCCAATTCCAAAAGTCAAATCTATTTTTAAATATAGCTTGCGAATGGTGTAAATCTTTTAACTTTTCTACTCCAATATCAATCATTTGAATTTTATTTCCCTTTAATATATTACTATCTTCAACAAATTCGGTTATTTTGACCCCCGATGCAACATCGAAAAACACAGTTTTAATATCAATTCCTAATGATTGAATTCCTTTTATTACATGGTTTTCGTTGTCCCGATTTACTAAACATTCGGATCCCAGTCCAGGGACTCTAATCATATATTTATTGCCATTGTCCAAAATGCATTTATAGTTAATATTTGTCATTCCCAAAGAATTTCTCTCTACCTCTATAATTTCTCCTTGTAAAAATTCCTGAGCCCTTAATAAAACAGATTCATGATTTATCATTACGTTATCTAATACTAACTCTTTCATAGCTGTTTTTACATAATTCTTTTGATGTTGGTAAGCGTTGTGTAAGCTTTAAAACAGCCGGTTTTCATTGTATTTACAAGAAAAATGGTCATAATCGATTTAATATTGAAGGGTTCTATGATATGATTAGGTACAGATACTAACTGGATCTTATGCATAGGTCCACAATAGGGGTAAAGAGTGGGCTCTCCCGAGGAGCTAACCCCTAAGTAGTATAAATACAATAGGATAATAGTCGAAAGATATTATGTCCATGGATAAGTGAGGTTAAAGTGATGAAGATTTGTGTTTTCATTATATGCTACTATTTTAATGATAGGCTTCTTTATTATCTTAGTTGGGAAATTACAAGTATTGTAAATTGACTGTTTATCAAATGTAAGAAAAAGATCATTGAACCGTAAAGGGATTTGGCTAAATCAATCCAAAGAAAAGTGTAAAACGAACATCGATAAAAAACATCTTTATCAAATAAATAGAAAGCAACCGATCACTTCCCCCTAAAATTGTGAAGTTTTACAAAGAAAGGACGGAACTTCCATCCGTATGCCATCGCTTTCTATCGTGTGAAATAAAATTACCTTCTAATATATGAAAAATATGGATTTGATTAAAGGGCAGCCTACTGCATTGGCAATTGCCCTTTTCTTAGTTGAAAATAGGTGTCGTTGAATTCGTATTTTTTAGAAAAATTATGGAATCAAAATCTTTGATAAGAGGAAGGAAATAAATATCCTTTTCCGATTCTTCAGAATATCCGATTAACTTTGTTGGTCCTAAAATATCGTCTGAATTCAACTCTTTTTTTAAGATTGACATATCTGCCATAAACGAATTTCCACTTTCAGCCATGACATGTTCCCAAAACAAACCTTCTTTTTCCTGAAAACTTGCTGTTTTAAGTTTTTCAGTGTAATTATGGTCACCGTTAATGAACTTCCTCTCTATATAGGAATAGTTTCCGTTTAAAGTAGTGAGCCCAATAGAATAATATGCTGTGCCAAATTCCTGTTTCAGGTCCCGCCCCATAATGCCAATTTCATTGTCAGTTATGATATCGTTTGAAATATGTGCATTATGTGCCCAAACAATTATTTTGCTGTTCTTGTCCTTTGCAAAATAAGAAACCCGGTCGGCCATTATTTCGTCTCGGCTTTGAATTGGCTTTTTGTTTTTAATATTGATGTAATTGATGTATGTATTCCTTCCGTTGAACAGGATTTCTTTGAGTGAAGGCGTTAAATTTTGGGTAGATTTTAAATGGTTTTCAATAGCCAGAATGTCATAATAGACGGAGGTATTTGCTTTATGTTCTTTCTTCAAATTGTCTGTTGAGCTTTTTGCAATATTAGATTCTAATTTCAGGAGGAGTTTATGGAGTTTTTTATCATGGATAGAGGCAAGGTGGTCTTTTAGCAATTTATGGAATACCCAATACGAATCGTCGCAACCTTTAAACGCAATGTTATAGCCGAACTGGTTGTCCTTATACCATTGCAAAAAAGACTTCATCTCCTGAGTCTGATAAATTGAAAATAGATGTTTACGGATTAGACTATTTAATGGGAGAGCGTACAAATCTCTGTTCAGGATTTCTAAATCGTCATATGGGTTTTCCAAAACAACAAGATTAAAGCCTTTTTCTTTGATCAATCTTTTCGTAAGGATTTCCCGGAGTCGATAAAACTCTGAGGTTCCATGAGTACTTTCTCCAATGGCTACTATTTTTTTATCACCGATTTTTGTAATCAATGGGTCTAAACTATTGTGTATGGTTTCTTCATTGGATAAGTCCAATGGTGTGGAGGATTGGGATATTGCAGACTGGAGTTCGTTGGTGTCATATTTTTCCAATATCATTTTCGGAGTTTCTTTTAAGGTTTGAATGTCTTCGCCGTCAATGGTAACTTTAAAATCATCGAACCATGCAGTACCTTTTTTACCTAATATACCACCCACATAGATAGCTTTGGCATTTGATGGATAGGGCAATTTTATCGAATATTCTTCCCAGTCTTTTGTTCCCCTAATCTTAAGCTTTTGCATACTTTCGAAGGCTAAAAATTTTGAATAGCCGTCGATTCGCATTAAAAGGCCTACATAGTTTTTGACATTTTCATATTTAATCTTGGCAGAAAGCCTAATGGTGTCTCCGGTGTAATTTGCAGGTATTTTATAGGTTATACATCCAAATTCCCCGCTTTTATCAGATACAACCTTTCCAACTGAATTTCCACCGTTTTCTTTTTCTCCTGTTACGACCTTAAAATTTCCCCATTTAAACCAACCTGTCGGCATTTCCTGGTTTTCGGGGTTAAAGTCGTCAAAATTCAGATTGTACTTATTTTGGGAAAATAGGGTAATAGGTAAAACCAGAATAAACAAAAGCAGTAGGTGATTTTTCTCTATTCGCATAATTTCGACGTTATTGTTTTTAGGTTGGAGCCTAACCTATAAATATATAAAATCTCGCTTCATTACTAAAACATTAACAACTCACCATTATTCTCCAGTCACCTCCATTGTTTTTGCTCTAAATACCACAGATATATTATCATGATTATTTTTCCATTAAGCTTAAAAAGGGCGATAGGATAGACAACTCGGTTAATAAAGATCATTCAAGTAATCTTTTTTACCGTCTATTCTTGTGTAATCCATCTGAAATAATTTTTTTTCATCCATTTCTCCCAAAATAGAATTATTATCTTTTATTAATCCATCCATCGATTTGAATTGAAAGTTTGTTGATGGTTCAGTCGGATTTTAATACTATCTTTTACCAATACATAGTGACCGTAATACGCAGTGTCGTTTACCGATAATACAATTTGATTATTATATTCCAGGAACATCATGGGGTCACTTCCGAGGTTTCCATTATTTAATATTACCGGGTATTATTTATGCTTACACGTTCTATCTTGTATGCCCCTACAACATCTTCGTTAACAGTGGCTCTCAAGTTAAAGGCAAATATGAAATAGGATACCGAAAGTACGACTACAAAAAAGACAGGGAAGTATCGTTTAAATATGTTTTGTCCGGTATTCATGACATGGTTAAATTTTCCTCCCAACTGTATAAAAAATTTGTATAGGTCTCGATAATATTCGGATAATAAGACTACTATGAGTACGAAGTCAACAAAAGTATGCCCTATTGCAAAATCAATATCAAATTCAATGTTTAAAATAAGGATATTTTAGTACATGACAAAACACTCTAATTGATTAAAAACCAATAAAATAGCTCTTTGATAATTTGTTAAAAAGACTGATATTCAGTATATTAAAGGAAAATTCACCACAAATTGCCTTTAAAAAAGAATACCAGTCTCCGCACGGAAGATACGCAATTGCTATCAATATTTAAAGCCCATTTTAAAGGGGAACTCCATTTGTCCAGGATCCGCCTGATCTGTCATTTTATCACGGCTTTATGCAAGGTAAAGTCTGTCAATTATTCCAAACTTAGTGTTGGATTTGACAGTAAGGCCTCGACTTTAAGCTGTTTTAGGCGTATTCAACGCTTCATGGCTGAATCCAGCCTTTCTATGGAAATGGTGGCTAAGTTCATCTTTGAGCTATTGCCTGAAAAAAGTGCCCTTACATTGGTCATGGATAGGACCAATTGGAAGTTCGGCCAAAAAAACATCAATATACTAATGTTGGGAGTGAGTTACCGGAATGTGGCTTTCCCACTGATGTTCACTATGCTGGACAAAAGGGGAAATTCCAACGAGGAAGAACGCATTGCGCTTGTGAAGCGGTTTATCCAGTGGTTTGGCCGCGAGCGTATCGATTGCCTGTTGGCTGATAGGGAGTTTGTTGGCCAACATTGGATAGGGTTCCTCAATGAAAATGGCATTCGGTATCACATCCGTATCCGGAACAATTTTAAGGTCTATTGCTTTAAAAAGAACAGGAAGGTAACGGCCTTTCATTGGTTCCACCATCTGAAGATAAACCAATGTTGCCATTACCCGAAAATAGTCAGGATGCATGGGGAATTGTGCTACCTTTCAGGGGTTAAGACCGTAAGGAACGGGAACATAGAATACCTGATCATTGTCTCTTATAACAAACCTGAAGAAGCTTTGGAATATTATCGGGAAAGATGGCAAATTGAAACCTTGTTTAAAGCACTCAAATCAAGCGGGTTCAATATTGAGGACACCCATGTAACACAATTAGACAGGGTGGAAAAGCTTTTTATGCTTACTATGATTGCCTTTGTATGGTGTTACAAAATTGGGGACTTTATCGATAGCAACATTAAACCCATTACCATCAAAAAACATGGGCGAAGGGCGTGAGTGTCTTTAAAAATGGACTGGATTGCCTGTCTAATTGGTTGCTGACAAACTTTAACAAATTGAAAATCAATTTCATAAATTTTTTGTCATGTACTTAGAAGGATATTAGAACAAACCCCAAGAGCCATTAGTAAAGCAATGAGCCTTGTCCGTCTGAAAACGATGAATACACCAATTAAAAATTCCGTTATACCTATAAATAGATTATAATGATACGATCTACCAAAGAAGGACCACATGTGTTGCGTTTTCGAAACTTCAACCAGTGGAACGTAGGAAGCGTAGTGTAAAACCCTGAATTGCATAAATAGGAATTTTGGTATTGCAAAACAGATCATGGAGGCGGATATATAGTAAATAATCAGGTATTTTAACCCGATTAGAATTTTTTTTAAATATGAGTTTTTCATCATAGTTTAATGTTCTTTGATGGGCTCCTCTTTCATCACCTCCGCAGACTGACTCAGCACCATTCCATTTAGAAGTAACTTTCTATATCATATTGCAGCAAATAAAAACCCGAAAACTTCCTTTGGTTCTTTTTCTAGGAATAGAGCAATAACATATAATTCCCATGCATATGGTCTCTTTTCAGCATCGTTTAAAAGTTTGCTAAGTCGTCCTGACTTTATTTTTGTTCCGGCTGTTATTGCTTTTGTTGGCTTAGCATGCTTAAACAGGTATCGACCTAAATCCGAATTCCAAGTATTAGTTACAGTTTTCAGCTTATATGATTTAAAAATTTCGTTACAGGCTTTATTGATATCATTGTCAATAGCTTTGACAATAGCATAGAAATCATCACCATATAAAAGATCATCGTGGTCATTGCATAATCCATTTAATCTTTCAGGAGTAAGACCAGCTGCCTCTGCAATTTTTTTTTGGGCAATCCCAGATTGTTTAATGTATTTTCCTAAAGGTGTCAATATTGTATAGTTCTTGTAGTTAGGTTTTTACGATTTAAATATTATTTATTTGGTAAATATTTTTCCATTTAAATAATTATTATATATATTTGTGTCATCAAAACTGATCTAGTTTTTTATTTATACATAGTTATTATCCACTAATGTGGATATAATAAGTCTCGTTATCTAAAACGGCTAAATTTTATAATGACGCGAGACCGAAGGGAAAATGCTTCCCCGAATTTTTGTATGTTTGCAAAAGTCGGGGCGGCTCCCTGTCGGAAACTGCGTCGAAGTGCTTAGCCGTGCCTAGATAACAGTGGAAGACAGGGAGCCGCCTTGATCTATATTATAGACTCTCTTCTTTTCCACCTTTAAGACTTGTTTTCAAAAACCATCCAATAATGAAAACGAGAAAATCGACAAAACCCATTATTCTTGTCTCGCACCACTTTTTCCGAGCATACTTACGTTGCTATGAGGCAACGCAAAGCCCCTTTAAATCCATTACAAAGAACATTAACAGCCCACCAGGCTGACCAATAAATCTGTCGGACGGCACAAGCAGAGGCCTTATACCATATCGGCCAATATTTGGCTGTTGTCCCTTAACACCTGCCCATGCCCATGGAAACATATGGTTTGCCACAGGATTAAAGACAGCTTAGTTTATTAGTTATAATGCAATAGCTATAAAAATACTTTCTTTTATCCTTACCTGCAAATAGTATTATTGTTTCTTATAGTATGATGGCCGGTTTTATACCTAATGTACCACTAACACTTTATTTATGAACACACCACATCAAAAACTGGAACATCTCCAAGAAGTATGGAGCGCCGAAATGGCCACTTTCCGGGAACAACAGCAAATCCATAAAGCCCTT
>JACADM010000097.1_pt1 | contig 49568 bp, 63 predicted proteins | sample 7512371 | NCBI WGS metagenome assembly JACADM01 (sample SAMN14389041, study PRJNA612141) | algae metagenome | isolation source: non-axenic algae culture | place: India: Navi Mumbai | collected 2017-01
TTGGCAGCCGTATCCCTGATGCCAGCCGATAATATCGACGGATTTCGTCCGGATGTACTCGAATTGATGAAAGAACTCGATGCCCCGATATACCGCTGGCCCGGTGGCAATTTTGTTTCGGTTACGATTGGAAAGACGGTATAGGAGATCCTGATGCTCGCCCCACCAAATTCGAAAGAGCCTGGAACGGACTGGAATACAACGATGTCGGGGTTCACGAATTTATGCGGTTATGCCGCTTATTGGGTGCCGAAGCTAATGTTGCGGTAAATACCGGTTTGGGAACAGCAGCCATGGCCGCAGAAGAAGTACTTTATTTCAACGGTGATGTATCGACAGCCATGGGAAAACTCCGTGCAGAAAACGGGCATGCCGAACCTTATAATGTAAAATTATGGGCTGTGGGTAATGAAATGTTTGGCGACTGGCAACTGGGACATATGCCTGTGGAAGCGTATGTAAAAAAGCACAATGAAGTAACAGAAGCCATGTGGAAAGCAGATCCGGATATAGAACTGATAGCGGTGGGCTTCCCGGGCAAATGGAATGATATGATGTATGAGCATTGCAGTGAAAATATGACCTATATCAGTGAACATTTCTACCGGCAGGACTGGCATGCGGGCGGATTGCTCACCCATGTAAAGCAAATTCCGGATGCTATCCGGGAAATAGCCGAAGAGCACAGGCGTTGCCGGGAGGAGATTCCCGGACTTCGGGACAGGGACATTAAAATAGCCCTGGACGAATGGAATTACTGGTACGGAAAACATGTTTTCGGATTGCTCGGTACCCGTTATTATCTTCGCGATGCCCTGGGGATTGCTGCCGGATTTAACGAATTCTCCAGGCAATCGGATATTTTTTATATGGCCAACTACGCCCAGACTGTTAATGTTATCGGGGCTATCAAGACGACAAAGACCGACTCCTGGATGGAAGGTACCGGGCTTGCCCTAAAGATGTACCGAAAGTACTTTGGCACGCATCCCGTTACCCTGGAAGGTACACCGGAACCCCTTGAGGTTGCCGCAACGTGGTCGGCAGACGGGAAAACACTGAGTATATCTGTTATCAATGCCACACGGCAGGTTTATCCGCTCAAAATAGCCGTGCCTGCTTTGACATTGCCCGACAGTGCAAGGGAAATACGCCTGAGCGGGAGAGGAGATATGGTATATAATACCCAAGAGCAAAAAGACAATATCACGATTAGCGAAAGCGACATTAGGTTAAACAACGGTACTGTAGAAGTTCCGGCGGAAAGTGCGTGTATTTACCTTTTTGCTCTGAACAAAGAGTAGGCCCCGGGCCTTTGATATCCGGTTGAAGATCTCAGCCGGTTTGCAGGGAAAATTAATTTATAAATTACAGATAAGAAAGCAGCATGATCACATTTTAAAGCAAGGAATTTTCGTATTCTTACTGACACTGGTGGTACAAACCGCGGCAGCGCAGGACTACTGGAGCAGAATTTCCGGCCGCCCTTCCGTACTGGCACTGGAAGAAGGATTAGAGACTATCGATGCCGGACACTTCCGGTTAAAACTCGTTCGCTCTTCACAGACCGTAGCCGGGTTATCTCCGTATCACACCCCGATTTCGACTTTACCCCGGGAGACCGGTTGAAGGTGAGAGATAAGGATAGCCTTTTTCACCTCGGTGACATCAATCTCAGAGTGCGCATTTCAGGTGGAATATGGAAAGATTATACCACGGCAAGCCACAGGACAGCTGTAAAACCCCTGCAGACTTCCGCGAATATCCTTGCTGCGGCAGACCTAGCTCCCACGCTTCCGGACGATATTCCGCTTTCAGTAAAGCGTTACTACGAACTCCGGCAGGGAGCCCTGGTCATGCGTTTCGAACTTACCAATACTTCCGCATCCGATATAGAGATAGGGGCTTTGGGCGTGCCGATGATTTTCAATAATATCCTCGAAGGCAAATCCTGGATGAAGCCCATGCACAGAATGTGTTTTTTGATCCCTATATCGGAAAAGACGGAGGCTATCTCGAAGTAAAAAGACTTCATGGCAAGGGACCGAACCTATTGGTCCTTCCGCAGGAACACATGGCTTTCGAAGCTTATCGTCCACTGCTTGAAGACCCGACTCCCCGGAGTATCGTATTCGAAGGGTTTCATGAGTGGATGGCCCATAGCAAAGCCTATGCCGATAAGGAGTGGGAGGGTGTAACCCAATGGAATACACCCACTTCGATTACCCTGCGCCCGGGAGAAGTACGCAACTACGCCATCCGTTTCGTACTTACCGATGCCATCCGGGAAATCCCGGAAGTGCTGAAACAGGAAGAACGTCCCGTGACCATCGGTATTCCGGGTTATGTACTTCCTATGGATGTCGACGGGCAGCTTTTTGTAGATTATCCGGAAGCGATCAGCGATATCCGGATTTCGCCGGCAGGTGCCCTGAGCCTGGAAGCAAAAGGAACAACCGTTTCGGGAGCCGAAATATACAATGTAAAAGGTATGCGCTGGGGAAAAGCCAGAGTGACGATTGTATATGCCGACAGCCTGGAGCAGACCGTGCATTACAACATTATAAAACCGGAAGCCGAAGTGATTCGGGATTTCGGGCATTTCCTGCTTACGGAACAATGGTTTGACGAAAAAGGTGATCCTTTTCATCGGAATCCGTCCGTGATCAGCTATGATTACGAAGAGAAGCGACAGGTTACCCAGGACAGCCGTGCCTGGATTGCCGGGCTGAGCGATGAGGGAGGAGCCGGAAGCTGGCTCGGAGCGATCATGAAACAACTCGTACAGCCGGATAAGGAAGAACTGATTAAACTGCAGCGGTTTGTCGATGAGACGCTGTGGAGCAACATTCAGCATAGCGAAGGTGATCAAAAATACGGGGTAAAGAAAAGCGTGTTCTATTACGAACCCGAAAAGATGCCTGCCGGTACTTACGACAAAGATATCAATTACGGAACCTGGGCCGCCTGGGACAAAAAGGGAGCGGACGATATAGGACGTTCTTATAATTATCCTCACGTAGCAGCCGCGTATTGGGTGATGTACCGCCTGGCCAGATATCGGGAAGGGCTCGTTACCAATCGACCGTGGGAATGGTACCTTGAGCAGGCATACCGGACTTCGGTAGCTATGCAGGAACTCGCCCCGTATTATGCACAGTTCGGACAAATGGAAGGTACCGTTTTCCTGAATATACTCAAAGATCTGAAGCGTGAAGAGTTTAGTACCATGGCAGCAGGTCTGGAACAGATAATGAAAGAACGCGCCTTGCACTGGAAAAGCCTCAATTATCCTTTTGGGAGTGAAATGCCCTGGGATTCCACGGGCCAGGAAGAGGTCTATATGTGGTCCGATTATTTTGGTTTCGACGAGAAAGCACTGATAACACTCGATGCTATACTGGCCTATATGCCCGTAATGCCCCATTGGGCTTACAACGGAAACGCCAGGAGGTACTGGGATTTTCTTTACGGTGGTAAACTGTCGCGCATCGAAAGACAGATACACCATTACGGTTCCGGCCTCAATGCGATCCCGGTGCTTACCCATTACCGTAAAAACCCGGAAGACCTCTACCTGCTCAAAGTAGGATATGGCGGGCTGTTGGGGTCAATCTCCAACATTACCGAAGACGGTTTTGGTCCGGCAGCATTCCATTCCTTTCCTTCCACATTAAAAATAGATGGCCTCTCGGGCGATTACGGTTCCGGCTTTTTCGGCTATGCAGTCAATTCCGCAACCTATATCACGAAGGATACAGACAAGGATGGCTTGCCTTCGGTGGAAATTGTGAAGTTACCGGAGAGCATGTGCGGGTAAAGCCTACTACGGCAGGAAAAAACAGAATATACCTGGCCCGGAAAAACTATGGTTGACACTCGATGCGGGAACTTTCGAGCAGCTCGATTACGATCCCCGGTCAGGTGTTGTAGAGATCAGCCTGGCTGCCCGGGACGAATATACCCCTGTAGCTTATCTCAATATCGAAGGAAGAACAAAAAAGCTCCCTTTCAAAAGCGAAAAAGGAGCTTATAAGATACCGTTAAAAAAGAAAACGGTTCGGGTAAAACTGTAGGATCAGCTGTTCCTGATCTTGTCATTGGCCTTTATTTTAATATCAGGCGTGTGGTACACCAGAGAGTTCTCCGGAACCGACTCGGTAAGCCACACGTTTCCTCCTATAATACTGTTGGCGCCTATTACCGTCTTTCCCCGAGGATAGTGGCATTGGCATAGATGGTGACATTACTTTCCACCGTAGGGTGCCTTTTTACATCCGTCAGGGATTTTTCCACATGCAGTGCTCCGAGGGTAACTCCCTGGTAAATTTTCACGTGATCTTTGATCAGGGTCGTTTCACCGATAACAATACCTGTGGCGTGATCTATAAAAAAGTATTTACCGATCTGCGCCCCGGGTTGATATCGACTCCCGTCAACCGGTGGGCATATTCTGTCATCAGGCGCGGCACAATGGGAAGTCCGTACAGATAGAGCGGCCTGCTCAGTCTGTAAACGGCAATGGCATAAAAACCGGGATAAGCCAGGCAGACTTCTTCGATGGTCCGCGATGCCGGGTCGTTCTCTACGATCGCTTTGGCATCCAGGTTGAGTTTTCGCAATATTTCGGGGAGTTCGTTGAGATAACTTTCCAGATCTTCCCGCAGGGTTTGTCGGGAGCCCAGCAGGCCAGGTCCACGATCTTCTGAAAATCTTCTTCCAGCAGGTCGATGTGCGTTGCTACCGAAGTCTGATGATCAAATAACGTATAAAACAGCCGGGAAACAAAAGACTCGGTCTTTTCCTTCAGCTCGAACTTCAGATTGGGATTCTGTTTGTTCTTTATAATGTTTTCTATGATGTTCTCTTTTTTCATGATGTTGTTGCATTAGGGTTGCCGGTAAGGCCAAGGTGAATCTGCAGAAAATCGGGAACATGAATATCCCCGTAATTTCACGGAAATTCAGGTTATAAGGCTCAGTAAACAGGTAATGATAAATAAAGAATTATCGTCCTTAGCAAGTCCTAACAGACCCCTATAAGCGATTTGACTTTCCAGTAGGTGATATATAAATGATGCAGGTAAAACATAAATATAGCATTACGGCTTTAGAAACAAAGTTAAGAAGCTTCGCTTACATATTTGTTAATTTTTATATTTTTAAACAAAAAAGAGTAAATGCTGACAAAAATATTCGGAAGTGCTGTCTTTGGGGTAGAGGCCACCACGATCACCGTAGAGGTGAATGTGGCGGTCGGGGTAGGCTACCACCTGGTAGGGCTTCCCGACAATGCCATCAAGAGAGCAATTACAGGATTGCTGCTGCATTACAGAACAACGGGTACAAAATTCCCGGAAAAAAGATCACCATAAATATGGCCCCGGCGGACCTCCGTAAAGAAGGATCGGCTTACGACCTTACCCTTGCCGTAGGGATTCTGGCGGCTTCCGGGCAAATAAAAAGCGACAGTATAGCAAACTATATCATTATGGGAGAACTCTCGCTCGACGGTAGCCTGCAACCTATAAAAGGAGCCTTGCCTATAGCGTTCCGGGCCTGCGAGGAAGGGTTTACCAAATTCATTCTCCCCGAACAGAATGCGCGGGAAGCAGCAGTTGTCGAAGGTATCGAAGTTTATGGTGTACGGAACATCAAAGAGGTGATAGCCCATTTTGACGGTAAGGAAGTCCTTCAGCGAACTATTGTAGACCATCAGGAAGAATTTTACAGTAAACTCGACATGCCCGAACACGATTTTGCCGATGTCAAGGGACAGGAAAGCATAAAACGCTGTATGGAGATAGCGGCAGCGGGCGGACACAATATTATTCTTATTGGTCCGCCGGGTTCCGGAAAGACGATGCTTGCCAAGCGGCTGCCCAGCATTCTTCCGCCCATGACACTCAATGAAGCGGTAGAAACCACTAAGATTCATAGTGTTGCAGGGCGTACCGATAATTCGGGTTTAATGGTGCGCAGACCGTTCCGGTCACCACACCATACCATTTCGGATGTCGCCCTTGTAGGTGGCGGTACATATCCGCAACCCGGAGAAATATCCCTTTCGCACAACGGAGTACTTTTTCTCGATGAACTTCCGGAGTTTAAACGGAGTGTACTGGAGGTTATGCGACAACCGCTGGAAGACCGGGAGGTCACCATTTCACGGGCAAAATTCACGGTAACCTATCCTTCTTCCTTTATGCTCGTAGCCAGTATGAACCCCAGTCCGGGCGGTTATTTCAACGATCCGGATGCCCGGTGACATCTTCTCCCGCAGAAATGCAGCGTTATCTCGGCAAGATATCGGGCCCTTTGCTCGACCGTATAGATATCCATATCGAAGTCACACCCGTTCCGTTCGAGAAATTGTCTGATAGCAGAAGGGGAGAAGGGAGCGCAGAAATTCGGAAGCGCGTTACCGCAGCCCGGGAGCTACAGTCACAAAGGTTCCGGGAAACCAGGAATACCCATTACAATGCGCAGATGAGTACCCGGCAGATCAGGGAGTTCTGCGCCCTGGACGATGCTTCCCTGAATCTTCTTAAAAATGCCATGGAGCGACTCAATCTCTCCGCAAGGGCCTACGACAGAATACTCAAGGTTGCCCGTACCATAGCCGATCTGGACCAGGCCGCAAATATCTCCGGAAATCATATCAGCGAAGCCATTCAGTACCGGAGTCTCGATCGGGATGGCTGGCTGGCATAACAGGGGTCATAAGATCTCCCTTGTTTATCATTATTTATCCTTATATTCGGACCTGTCGGCATCGAGAGTTGTCGGATCGGTTTCACTAAGCTGTCAAAACACCATATATGAAATTATTCTCCATCGTTATTGCCATTGTGCTTTGTATGTCCTGTTCGGAAGAACAGTCCCGAAAAAAATCAGAAAACCTCGAAACTACTTCACAAACAACGGACTCCGTGGGTATGGTCCGTTTAAAACTTACGCCGGCAGAGGCGGACAGGCTGGCCGCACTGCCGTTGACCTGTATGCAGACCGAATATCCGAATAAACTCAACCAGACTTTGGGGAATGCTACGGACCTGCAATCACCCCAAGCCCTGCATCCGGCATTTTACGGATGTTTCGACTGGCATTCTTCCGTACACGGACACTGGATGCTGGTGAGCCTGCTCCGGCAATTCCCGGATATGGGAAAAGCTACTGAGGCCAGGGCGAAACTAAAGGAAAATATCACACCTGCAAATATCGCCAAAGAAGTGGAATATTTTACCAGGGAACCTTCGTATGAACGGACCTATGGCTGGGCCTGGCTCCTGAAGCTGGCGGAAGAACTCCACAACTGGGACGATCCCCTGGCCCGCGAACTGGAGAAAAATATGCAGCCGCTTACCGATGTAATCGTAAAGAGCTATATGGGTTTCCTACCCAAACTGCATTACCCCATTCGTATCGGAGAACATTCCAACACGGCTTTCGGGCTTACATTTGCTTACGATTATGCGAAGACGGTAAATAATACGGCGCTCTCAGATCTCATCACTTCAAGGGCTAAGGATTTTTATAATGACGATACGGAGTGTCCGATAACCTGGGAACCCGGAGGGTTCGATTTCCTTTCGCCCTGCCTGGAAGAAGCCGATATTATGCTCAGGATATTGCCCACAGAAGAATTCCGCGATTGGCTCCGGAAATTTCTACCGCAACTCGGGGAAGCATCCTTTGGGCTCGAACAGGGAGAGGTATCGGACCGGGAAGACGGGAAGCTGGTACACCTGGACGGGGTAAACTTCAGCCGTGCGTGGTGCTTATACGATATAGCCGGGCGCTTCCGGAATATACCCATCTCAGAAAGATCGCCGATGAACATATCAGGCATTCGCTACCCCATATTGTCGACGATAATTACGAAGGTACCCACTGGCTGGGCTCTTTTGCGGTATATGCACTCAATACGGCACACTGATGCGTAGTTTTTTAAAAATATAGGTCCCGGAACTCTGGTGGCAGCTGCCTTTATAGGCCCGGGAACGGTGACCGTATGTACCCTGGCCGGTACGGGCTTCGGTTACACCCTGCTCTGGGCTATGGTATTGTCTGTAGTGGCGACCCTGGTTTTACAGGAAATGGCCGTGCGTATCGGGATTATGACCGGCCTCGGACTGGCTGAAGTGATCAAACAGGAACTGCGCCAGGGTTCGTGGCTCAAATTTCCGGTCATAATACTTATCTTTTCTGCTGTGGTTATCGGTAATGCCGCCTATGAAGCCGGAAACCTCAGTGGTTCCGCGCTTGGTATCGAGGGTGTATTCGGCAAATCTTACGGTGCTTTTTATCCGGCGCTGATCGGGACAATTGCCTGTATACTGCTCTGGATGGGGAATTATAAAATACTGGAACGGGCTATGATCGTCCTGGTCATACTCATGAGTCTCTCCTTTATATGTGCGGCTGTTATGATACGACCCGATTGGGGAGCCGTATGGCACGGTGCATTTGTCCCGGAACTTTCTGGGGATAACCTGCTTACTGTCATAGGACTTATCGGTACTACCGTAGTACCGTATAATTTGTTTCTTCACGCTTCCCTGGTGCGCGAGCGCTGGTCGGGAAAAGAAGATCTGAAAGCAGCCCGTAAAGACACTTTTATTTCTGTAATCCTGGGTGGGCTGGTCTCTATGGCTATCATTATAACTGCTGCGGGGAGTGGACTTACCGATATCCGAAGCGTAATGGACATGGCTACCGGGTTAGAACCCTTGTATGGGCAGTATGCGATTTATTTTATAGGAACGGGACTGTTTGCAGCCGGAATCACTTCCTCGGTAACAGCACCTTTGGCGGCGGCTTATGTGGCCAACGGATGTTTGGATGGAATGCGGTACTTACCGACTGGCGTTTCAGAATGGTATGGTTCCTTATTATCGGTACGGGAGTGGTTTTTGCATCCCTTGGTTTTAATCCGGTAGAACTCATCCTGTTTGCCCAGGTCGCCAATGGTATCCTGCTTCCGGTTGTCGCCTTGTTCCTGTGGTGGGTGGTTAATCGTACGGGACTGCTCGGGGCATACCGGAATACCCCGTTACAAAATATTATTTCCGGAATTATTATTGTCATTGCCATTATACTCGGATCCAGGAGTATAGCAAAAGTCTTTGGTTGGTAATGTATTGTTTAATCCGAATAAACTTTAACTGTCATGGCTGTCAGACTGAATTGCGATGTAGGCGAAGGCCTGAACAACGAAGTACTCTTAATGCCTTACATACATTCCTGCAGTATTGCCTGTGGCGGGCATGCGGGCGATACGGATACGATGAAACGTGCTGTGGAACTTGCCATACAATATGAAACGGACATCGGGGCACATCCTTCTTATCCCGATAAAACCAATTTCGGCAGGGAATCTATGAACATGGACGATGAGGCTCTTGTTTTTTCCGTAAGGGAGCAGGTGGAGGCCCTTGAAAAGATCACCCGGCAATATGACATTCTGCTGCATCATATTAAGGCTCATGGGGCTTTGTACAACGATATGGCCGGAAACAGGGAGAAGGCGGAAGTATTCCTTTCGGCTGTAGAAAACTATAAGGGCCGTGTACGGCTCTATGTGCCCTATGGTTCGGAAATTGCAAAATCGGCAGTGTCCCGGGGCTTTAACATCCGGTACGAGGCTTTTGCCGATCGTAACTATAATGATGATCTTTCCCTCGTATCCCGAAAATCTGCCAATGCGATCATCCTCAGGCCCGAAGCAATCAGGCAGCATATACTATATATGGTTCAGGAACAAAAAGTAAGGACGGTAACCGGTAGTGAAAAAACGATCAGGGCCGATACTTTCTGTCTGCACGGAGATCATCCACATGCCGCAGAAGTCCTGCGTTATCTCTCCGAACATACGATCTGATACAGAACCGACATACCCGCGACCATAGTGATGCTAAATTTTTCCGGGAACAATTACAGACCGGCATTCAGGACATAGTGCTCCAGGAAACTCCTGGTATCCAGTACACGAATGGAAGCGAAGTAAAAATCCTGTACATTTTCCGTTACAATACACTGGCATTCGGCATGAAGTGCCGTGTAGTATTCCAGTCCGTCTTCAAAGTCTTCCACTGCTTTGTTACCTGCGGCAAGCATTACCGCATTCCTGTCGGTTTTGGCAATGTGCATTCGGGAAATAAGCAGTCGTATTTTCTTTTTAGCCAGGCGTGTACCACTTTTCTTTTCTGCAAAATAAAAGGCTATAGCCAGACACACCGGTGAAGTACACAGCGCAAATTCACGACGATCCGCAAGACTCAGTAACCTCGACGTATAGGTAAATAAAGGGTACTCCCGGTTCAGTACCGAGACCAGGATATTAGCGTCTACAAAGACTTTCATTTTTTGTTTTTCTTCTCGAAAGATTCATTCCTGGCCGCTTTTCTGCTTCGGGGTTTTGTTCTGTATTCGGGTTCGCCTTCTGCAACGCGATCTACCCAGTCGGCAATAGGAAGCTCTTCGAGACTGCGATAATCTCCGCTGATGATCTGGCGGTATAGAAATTCTGTAAGACGGGACAGGCTGATGTTCTGGGATTTTGCATACGCCTTGGCCTTTTTTATGGTGTCTTCGTCAAAAGAAAGTGTGATTTTGGTATCCATGAGCAGATCTTTTGTACGACAAACCTAAAAAAAATATACGTATAATCATAATCTTCCCCGGAAATCGCAATTTAGGCAGGTTTTACTTTTAATACTTACAGTTTTTTTGGTACTTAGCAGTATGGCAGCAACCTTGAATAATTACCGGCTCAACTATAAACCAATGGGGGAGAAAGCCATTCTTGTGGAATGGCCTGAGCGCATAGATGAAACAGTTCTGGAGGACGTTTTGAGATTTCGCCACATCATCCGCGAGAAATACGGTAATGCCTGTGAGCTGGTACCTGCCTATCATTCGTTACTGGTAATTTTCCGGAAGCTTTCCGATACCGATAAAGAGATAAAGATATTGCGAAGTCTGTACCCGGAACGCAAGCACAAATCGTTAAAACGTCGTTTATGGTATATACCGGTGTGTTATGAAGCCGGTTTCGGACTGGATACGGATACGCTGATCTCAGAAAAGGGACTGACAGCCGAAACGCTTATAAGTTTACATACGGGCGCCGAATATACGGTGTACGCCATCGGTTTTCTTCCGGGGTTTATGTACCTGGGCGGACTCGACCCGGGGCTTTATGCTCCGAGGCGGGAAGAACCACGGCTCAAAGTTCCCAAAGGTGCCGTAGGTATCGGTGGAAAACAGACCGGGATCTATCCGCAGGAAAGCCGGGAGGATGGAATATCATAGGGAATTCTCCCATTCCGCTGTTTGATGTTTCTGCAAAGAAGCCATGCAGGATACGGGTAGGAGACAAAGTAAAGTTTTTTCCGGTCCGAAAAGCGGAGTATGATCTCATTGCGATCGAAACGGCAACAGGGGTATATAAAATCAAGAAAGAGGAGTGGCATGATTAAGATACGTAAACCGGGGTTCTTTACCACGGTTCAGGATACGGGACGAACAGGATACCGGGACAACGGGGTACCTGTTTCCGGGGCAATGGATATGTTTTCTGCAGTGCTGGCCAACCGGCTTCTGGACAATCGGGATAAGGCTGCCGTGCTGGAAATAGCTATGACGGGACCGGTACTGGAATTTTCCGAACCTACGCATATTGTTATGACAGGCGCCGCGATGCACGCAGACGTCAACGGTACGGCCATACCGCATAACCGGGTGGTAAAAATAAAACCGGGAGACATATTGTCGTTCGGTAAGGTCGAAAAAGGTATACGTACCTATATCGGTGTCAAAGGTGGAATAAAGACAAAAAAAGTACTTCACAGCCGTTCGTATTTTGTTCCGGTTACCGAAAGCGGAAGAGTTGCCGTTGAGCAAACCATGGAATACTCTGCTTTTGAAGGTGATATAGAGAATCTCATAGAGATAAAAATCGATAACGATTTCCTGTTCGAACAGGAAGTTAGGGTATATCCGGGACCCGAATTCGGTCTTCTGAGTGCAGAGGACCAGGACCGGCTGGAGCAGGGGAGTTTTACCGTATCTGCACAGAATAACCGTATGGCCTACCAGCTGGAGGAGCGTCTTTCGCCTAATGAATTTGGCATTATTACTTCGGCTACCCTTCCGGGGACGGTACAGTTAACTCCTTCTGGAAAGTTGATCGTACTCATGCGCGACTGCCAGACTACGGGTGGATATCCGCGTATTTTGCAGTTTTCAGAAAGAAGTATATCCGTTCTTGCACAAAAACGTGCCGGAGAGGAGATAAAATTGAATATACTTCGATAGTATCTGATTCCCGATACAACCTGACATCAGAGGTGATTTTCGGTTAACTGGAGTGGGTTTTGTGTGAAAAAAAAGCAATTTTTGTTGGGACTGGGGCCTATGTATGGGTGTATAATATACAGAACCTAAAAGCTTACAGACTATGGTACAGGAACATGCTGTTTTGGAAGAACTCCGCCAACTGGCCCCGGAATATTTCCGGACCCTCAAACACAGCCCCGAAAAGGGCGATTATGTGGTTTCTTTGCACAGAAACGGGTATCAGCACCTTCTGGAAACCATATCCGACTTGCTCAAATTATGCATGGTTGCCACGGAAGAAGGGCTTGAAATAAGCACGGATATTTCCCGACTCAATATCAGTGTACACAATACACTGGGTCTTGTACTCCGGTTGTTACCGGTGCATGAGAGTGAGTTTATGGATATGCTTCGTGACCATCTTCTCGAAGAGTAACTTCAGCTTTTACACGATCTCCCGAGGATATTTATCTTAAATTCTTCCGGTGCCGGCCCGGGAACAGGAGACGTATGACTCGTTTGGAATACACCATTAATCACAACGACAATTATCAGGAACATGGAAGATAAAATGATAAAACAACTGGTGTCGGAAAACGATGCCGAATATATCTACACGACTTTTTGGAATACGGGAAAAGACATCCGGAGACTGGTTCTTTTATTGTATGCCCGGAAGACTTCTGCAGAAGCCGGGGAAGTCCCCCGGATAAACGAAGAAGACAATATGCTTTTTCTGGCCTATCCGTTGCCTTACGCCCGGAAGCAATTGCACGAAGGAAATCTCTTTTTCATGAGGATGTGCAGGAAGATCAATCTGGTTTACAAAAAAGAGGGGCAGCCGGAAGAGCCTCCTTCGGAAACTGTAGATACGGAGCAGGGCCTGCGGAAGGGCAGAAATCATTTTGCACTGACATATACCAAAATGAAGGCTTTGCATGACGGCGTTAACTTTTACAGTGCCAGAAAAGACTATGAGCAGGCGGTCTTTATGCTCTACCAGGCCTTTGATATAGCATTCGGCCTGGCCGGAAGGCTGCTTACAGGGAAAGCGCAGCACGGAATACGTATCGATGAATATCAGCGATATACAGGACGGTTTTATACCGCATTAGGATCGTTGTTCCGCATGGAGAAACCGGAAGACCGGAAGCTGGTAAAATTACTCGACCTGGCCAGACAGGGGATGACTTTTGAAGAGGGCAGTCAGGTCACCGAAACAGACCTTACCAACCTGAGGAGAAGTATAACAGGCTGCAACTGATGCTCCCCGATATTTTCGATGCGGGAATAAAGGAATGCCAGGATATTTCGGGGCCGATAGCGGGGAATTCCAGGAAAAAACCACTGAAGACACGCGATCTGACCGATGATGAAAAAGACCGGATGAAAGAGAAAATCGAAACACTGATCCGGAAAAAGTTTTACAAGTACAAATACCGTCCCGAAGTTTATTACCATAAGGGATTGCGTATGAGTTGTCCTTCCGAAGTACTATTCAGTGTCGCCAGTATCATCAAAGTATGCGTCATGGCCCTGGATTATCCGGAAAACGATGCCTCGGGCTTTGTAGCACAACCTTGCCTGGATATCAAGGTTGCCCTGGAGTTTGCCGTACAGCTTTTACCATATGACGAAATGGAATGTTTTAATGATATCGTGGAAAAATACATGGAAGGTAATATGCCTGTGGCATAAAAAGAAAGCGGGTGTGTCCAGTTAGGAAACACCCGCTTTTATTCTATTATGGTTTTACTGTGGAGTTGCTTACAGGTTAGGAACTTTTACGCTCCCGCCGATCCAGCATCCGAAGCTTATGGTCTTTCCGGCCATTCCGGAACTAAAGATGTCCTGTTTGCTCGGTGCCCTTCCGGCATAACTGGCTGCAGTCTGTGCGGCACGGCTTTTCAGCGATGGGTCAACCTGCGCGGCTTTTCTCGCCATTTCGGCGGCCTTCCAGTAGATTGCCCTTTTCTCAAATGTAGTACTTCCGCATTCGTTGGCACTGTTGGCGTATAACGATGCTATAATAAGGTATGGCGTACCGTTTGCCGGGTTGGCATTCAGCGCCTGTTGGGCATAGTTTCTTGCTGCGGATTTCTGACCACTTTTGCTGAGTTTGGAAGCAATACTGGTAAGCTTGGCAGCTTTCTTTACCCCATCGGTTTCCAGGTCTATAGATTGCTTAAAGTATTCCAGAGCTTTACTTTTGTTACCCTGCTCTTCGTAGAGCGATCCCAGGTAATATTTGGAACTTGCCGAAGGCTCGATCTTGTCGAGAGCCTCTACCAATTTCACGAAAAGCGGATCGCTGGTACAGTCTTTCGCATCCATTCTTCCAGCGGCACTTTTCAGCCAGTCAGCATCTCCCTGACGAGCTTCGAAGTTTTTCTGGTACAACGGAATAAGGTTGTCACAGTCAGCCAGTTTACCGAGTTTGCTATCTACGCTACTGCTTATTTTTTCATAGTTTTCCCCATTCTGACGTGCACCTGCCAATATACGTTTTTCTTTGGCTGTAAGCGTTCCTTCGTCTTCTTTGGCTACGTATTTCACAATAGTCTCTGCAAGTTCCTGGTTTTCCTCTGCGATCTTGGCCGTTACATCATCGTAAACATCAAATACCTCCTGGAGGTCTTTCTTACCTTCTCCCTGGAGGTCTACCAATATAGAGAAATAGAGGTAGAGCGCTTTAGGATTTTTAAAGCCATCTTTATCCTTTTTAAAGGCCTGGTCGAGCAGGTCGTAGATTTCTTCCTTATTCCCGGTCTTGTTATCGTTTTTCAACAAAGCAATGTCGATCATGCTTCCCACTTCGGTATATCGTTTCGGGAAATATTTCGGTGCAGCCTGGTAGAGCTCCGTAAGAGTCTTGATATACTGCTCCTTGTTTGCAGGATCTTTTTCGATCTTATCCTTCAATATACGTTCACCGTAATGATATGTTGCCCAGTGAAGGTCAGGACAGTTTTCATAGACCATTTTCCAGGGTTCATAGGCCGACTCATAGTTTTTGTTTTTTGCGTGTTCCGCAAAAATGGAAAGGTTTTGAGGACATTCCGGGTTCTGTTGCCCAAAGCTGAACAATACGGAACCGAATATACCTGCCAATACGGAAATATTCCTTTTCATGATTTATTATTATGATTAACGTAAATAATCGCAAACTTATAAAAACATTATAAATAAATCCATTTAAAGAAGGGATTTCCTGGCTTTAAATATGAAAAAATAAAAATAATGAACAGATTGTTACGGAATTTTAAAATAATAATAACGCAGAATTAAGATCGTGAAGCAAAGGTTTTTAATTCCATAAAACTTTTACCAGAAAACCCTTTCACGAATCGATGTAAATGACTTTCATCCGTAAAGCCAAACTCAAGAGCGAGCTGTTTCGTACTTCCGTTTCCCTGGGCCAGCCGTTGCTCGAGCAGATTATAACGGTACTGCTGAATGTAGCTTTTGAGTGAAGTACCGACCTTGTCCTTGAACAGGGTACCGATATAATTCGGGGAATAGTGAAAATGTTCGGCAATAGCTTTCTGACGGAGCATTTTCGGATCGTAAATATGCATTTCTATATATTCGAGCAATTCTTCGGTAAGGACGGACCGGGCAGAACGATCGTGCGGTGTGCCGCAACAGTTCCAGTTTCGTCTCAAAATCATCAGAATAGATTTAAACCACTCGAAAACGAGTTTTTTGCTCAAGACCTCATTGCGTTGGTATTCCTTTATAATTAATTCGAATAGAGTAGCTATTGTAATCCGGTCCGGTTCCATCTTCAGCAGGTCACCCTTTTTGCGTTCGGGCCTGTTCAACAGTTCGTCCAGATCACGTATCCACTTGGCAGCATGATCGGACGGAAACACATCGAAATAGAGCTTGGTGAACTTAAAGTAAATGAAACGGGTGTTTTTTTCTATGATAAATTCGTGCTCGTCCTCAGGTCCCAGCAGGTAGAGGTGTCCCGCTTTATAAGGCATGAGCCGCTTGTTCAGGTGATGTATTCCTGCACCGGATGCTATGAATATAATCTCGTAATGGTTGTGATTGTGCAACGGATGCTGCCAGACATCTGCAGTGAAATCGTTAACTATAAGACGGTTGAATTGTTTGTACCGTTTCATCGTGTAAAATTACATAAAAATAGTGGATTTTTACAAGGGTGTTATGCCGCTCATGTCGTTACTTCGTAAAGAAATAGAATGAAGAGGAAATCTTCGTTTTCATGGTAAAAATAAAATAATATGGATTTACAACTGAAAGGAAAAACGGCACTGGTAACCGGTTCTACTGCAGGCATCGGGTATGCCATAGCCAGAGCACTGGCTTCGGAAGGTGCACATACGATCATCAACGGAAGAAAGGCTACTGATGTGGCAGACAGGATCAAAGCGTTGCGAGAGGCTACCGGAAACGATAACATTACCGGGATCGCGGCAGATTTTTCAAATAGTAAGGATATCTACAACCTGCTTGAGGAGATCCGGAAGTAGATATTCTTGTGAACAATATCGGGATCTTCAACCAGGTGAAGTTCGAAGATATTACCGATGCGCAGTGGTTTGAGATGTTCGACATCAATGTCATGAGCGGGGTACGGCTGGCGCGGCATTATTTTCCGCGTATGCTGAAACGCAACACGGGACGTATTATATTTATATCGAGCGAATCCGCCCTGAATATCCCGACAGAAATGGTACATTATGGTTTCAGTAAAACGGCACAGCTCGCCGTATCCCGCGGACTGGCCAGGTTGAGTAAAGGTACCCAGGTAACGGTAAACTGTGTCTTGCCAGGACCTACGATGAGCAGAGCTAACCAACGAGACCTGGAAGAACAGGCCAAGGCACAGGAGACGACCGTGGCGGAAATACAAAAAGAGTTCTTCGAGGAACGCAGGCCTACATCGCTCATTCAGCGTTTTGCCGATCCGGAAGAGGTAGCGAATATGGTCGCCTATGTGGCGAGTCCGTTGTCTTCGGCGACAAACGGGGCGGCCTTAAGAGCCGATGGTGGAGTAGCCAATTATATTATTTAGGAACAAACGATATTTTTCAGCACTTTTAAGAAAAGCGAATTTGGAAAACAGAACATTAAGCCGGGTTTACTGTTGCTTATGGCAATAACCACGGGCATGGTGGTAGCAAATAACTATTACAACCAACCCCTGCTGGCCGATATGGCCCGTGAATTCGGCGTCTCGGAAGGCGCTATCAGCGATGTGCCGATGCTAACCCAGATAGGATATGCATTGGGATTGTTTCTTATTGTACCTCTGGGCGATATGCTAAAGCGAAAAAGGATGATACTCATAGACTTTGCATTTATCATTGCCGCTCTCATATCGGCCGGATGGGCTCCGACGCCTGCCGCTTTAAAAGTGTCGAGCCTGTTTATCGGTCTGACGTCTGTTATTCCGCAGATCATGGTTCCCATGGCGGCACAGCTGGCGGAAGACCATAATCGTGGCAAGGCCATTGGTACTGTGATGACAGGAATGTTTATAGGTATTCTCGGGTCGCGGACCCTGAGTGGTTTTATAGGGAGTTATCTCGATTGGAGATCTGTGTTTTTTATTGCTTCGGGTATCATGGCCGTGCTATGGCTTTTCCTGAAGTGGAAACTCCCGGAGATCACGCCCGATTTTAAGGGAAGCTACAGACAGTTGCTGCTCTCTATCGTAGACCAGTTCCGGAACAGGCCACGGTTGCGGTTGGCGGCATTACGGGGATCACTGGTATTTGCCAGTTTCAGCGTCTTCTGGACCACTCTGGTATTTCTGCTCGAAACCCCAAAATTCGGTATGGGAAGCCGGGAAGCAGGTGCCTTCGGGGTGGTCGGAATTGCCGGAGCAGTTATCGCTACCGTGGTGGGTAAACTTAGTGACACGATGAACAAAAATGTTATTATTTCCGTGTCAACCCTTATAGCTATGATATCGTGGATCATCCTCGGTTTCGGTTCAGGTAGTATAGTATTGCTCATCATCGGAGCGCTGTTTCTGGACCTCGGTATACAAGCCGTACATATTACTAATCAGACCATTATATTCGAAAACAATCCGCCGGAAAGAAACCGGATCAACACCGTATATATGGTGCTGTATTTTACCGGTGGTGCCCTCGGAACTTTTATAGGAGGCATTGTGTGGCAGCATTTTGGCTGGACAGGCGTGGCTGCTGCAGGTTTCGGTTTCGGGGCACTTACCTTGCTGGTGCATGGGATATGGAGACGTTAGGTAGTTGGGTGGTTAGTTCATTAGTTCGTAGTTGGTAGTGGGGGAGTTATTAGGCTAATGGGTATTGAGTTCATGAGTGATGTAAAGCTTTTACTTCCCTGTTTTAAGCTGAGTGCTCCGGCTCCGCCCGGAGCGTACCGAAGCCCCGAATTTAAACAGTTTTTTAATTCGTAGTGGGGGATGTATAACGTAAAAAATCTAATTTTAAATACAATACAATGAAAAAGATAAGTATAGGAAATACCGATTTGCATGTGGCTCCCATTAATCTGGGAGGGAATGTCTTCGGATGGACACTGGACGAAAAAGAGTCCTTTGACATTTTGGATGCTTTTACCGCAGAAGGATTTAACTTTATCGATACGGCCGATATGTATTCGTATTGGGTGGACGGTAAAAGCGGCGGACAATCGGAGACCATTCTCGGAAAATGGATGAAGGCCCGGGGCAACCGCGAGAAGATCGTAATGGCTACCAAAGTGGGAGGGGAGACTGGTCTTCACCCGGTGGATACCAGCAAAAAGCATATCCTGGAAGGCGTGGACAAGTCGTTACAACGGTTACAAACTGATTATATCGACCTGTACTATACCCATTTCGATGATGAAAAGACCCCGGTCGAAGAAACGCTGGAAGCGTACGATGAGATCATCAAGGCCGGAAAAGTACGATATATTGCAGCATCCAATCTTTCCCCGGAACGCCTAAAGGCTTCTTTTGAAGCTTCGGAAAAATACGGACTGCCCAGATACCAGGCTCTGCAACCTCATTATAACCTGGTAGAACGCAGTGGTTACGAACAGCAATACGCCCCGTTGGCGGAGCAGTATAACCTGACCGTCTTTCCGTATTGGTCGCTGGCAGCCGGGTTCCTCACCGGGAAATACCGTTCGGAAGCCGATCTCAGCAAGAGTGTCAGGGGCAATGGTGTTAAAAAATACTTGAATGCCAGGGGTATGGACGTACTGTCGGCCCTTGACAAGGTTGCCGGAAAACACCGGACTTCCCAGGCGACCATTTCACTGGCATGGCTACTGGCACAACCTCATATCGGAGCACCGATAGCAAGCGCTACGAACAAAAAGCAATTGCAAACGTTATTCGATGCGCCGAAATTGAAACTCGACCAGGAAGACTTGGAACTACTGGACCGGGCCAGCCGATAAATAATACGATCATCGGAAACGGAGTCACCGCGACACTTATACTGACATATCTTTTCGTGGCTCCGTTGAAGATGATATAGAGCGGCATTTTTACCTGGCAGTTTTTTGGTGAATAACTACAGACGGAAATAATCAGTTTGGATATTATGTAAAATAAGGCTCTACATGTACTATAGAACATATCAAGAAAGCATTTATTTTTTAATACACTGATAAACAACAACATATAGTCTTGTTGATTTATTTGAACTGTAAGCGCTCATAATTTTGATATTCCGGCCAACGGCCAGGAAATTTTCAAATACGGGAATTATGAACAGGCAGGATGTTAAGGAAAATACAGTGAATACCAATTTTAGTAACCGGATGATGGGTTGTCTATTGTGTACTGGTCGGGAAAGTTATAAAATGATAAGTACTTTTGTGAATTGGAAAGAATGTGGTGTTTTGCAGAGGACTTTGTTATATTGGAATATAAATCAGGAGAGGTGAGTTTTTAAAATACACTATTTTACATAATATAAATTATAGGACAAAACAATAGAAGGTCGCAAAAACAGCGGTGAATCGTTTGTCAACTATAATTATATTATGTAAAATAGTAGCTCCGTCCTTGGAATTCAGCTTTGTAGTTCATTCTCTTGGGAATTTATGACATCGTTTCTATGGAGCCGGAATTTTGTCCTATAATTTGACATTATGTGTAAATAGCCGCACGCCCGCGCTGTGGGTTTTCCGGAACGTTTACTTTTATCATAAAAGTTACAGATTATGATGATATACAATGTGTACCGTATAAGGCCAACGCTCGCCAACGCGCAGTAAAGCCTTTTTATTTAAAGATGGTGTTCGCTTGGCATACAAAAATACGGATGTGCCTGATTAGGCAGCTTTCTTCGTATTTTTCTATTTCGGCGCTCACGGAGTTTATGATATGTTCGTTTTTGCCTTGATGCAAAAAGAACCAAAAAATCAAGACAAAAATAAGCTTCAACGCGCCCTGTCTAAATGCTTGAAATTCTGCCAAACGAACCCCGATTATCATCGGGAAACGACAAGCGCCTTTGGCGAATTTCTATGCATTTGGCCATTACTCACAGGATTTAGTATTGATTTTCAAAGGAGTTCATGAACCCTCCGGGTTTCCCCCAACGCCGGCCCGCATTTTTGTCAGGCCAACTCACTTTTTAGGTGATCGCCCTCGAAAGCTTCTATTTTACATAATATAGGAATAGTTAATCCACATTTATTTAACGACCGGTTTCTTTCTCTTTTTACGGGCTTTTTCCGGGATGGTTGCTTCGTTTTCTTCCCGTTTGGGTTCAATGGTAATGACCAGTTTACGGCTTGCCGTAGCGATATTGATCTCCTGCCCGGGTTCAAACCCACACTCCTGCAACCACTTCCCCATCAACCGTATTTCGGGGAATGTCACCATGTAATTCCACGCTAGTTTTTCTCTTCGTTTCAATATTTTGCTGTACACCTTCATGCGGCGTGTTTTTGCAGAATTTTTCATACTCCTGTATTTTTGTTTCCCTAAAGTTGGTCAGCTTTGCAGAGGTATCCTACACAACAAATTTGTATTTTACAGCCGTGAACCGATGAATTTTATGTTTTTTACATATCTTTAGATGGGCGATTGTTTTACGAAACAATTACCTTTACCTGCAACATCCTTTAAACGTGTGTAATTCTTTTGTTTTAAGGAGTTTGGAAGTAAAAACCAGACAGAAAATGAACTAAAAATACTATTTTGAGCTATGACACATGCCACTAAAAATCCCAGAATACACCAGGGCCGCAACGTGAAGCGTTTCCGTGAAATGCTCGGCATCAAACAGGATGCTTTGGCCTTCGAACTGGGTGAAGACTGGAATCAGCAAAAGATCTCCCTTTTGGAGCAAAAAGAACCATCGATACTCCCCTACTCTCACAGATTTCCGAAGCTTTGAAAATCCCCGTGGAAGCCATACAGAATTTTGATGAGGAACAGGCGGTGAACGTGATTGCGAATACTTTTGGCGATAATAGTATAGGATACCAGAAGAATGAAAATCCCATTTTTAATCCTGTAGATCAAATTTTAAAACTGCACGAAGAGAAAATTGCGCTGTATGAGCGTATGCTGAAGGAGAAAGATGAAATGATGGCTCGGTTGGAGAAGTTGGTTGGGGGGTGATTTTTTCTGGAAGCACAGAATTACAGATGATTATATCTGAATGGAAAATCGACTATAATTACTAATCATAAGCGAAAGAGATTCCTTATTTTTAACGATGTACTCTTCAATGGAAGCGTAGTTACTTGTATCAGGTATTATGATATTTTCATCTATTTCCACAAATTGGTTTAGTATCTCTTTACCATCGACGATTACTGTTTTCAGAATAGAGTAACGAAGTCCCATTCTAAAAGCCTCTATCTCATTATCTGGCATCAACATAAAACCGGTTATTTCATTAACAATTTCCGGTTCATTCGTGGAAGTAAATAGTTTCAAGCGTGGTTTTATACCTATAGAGTTAATTTCTCCTTTATATATCTCGGTTCGGTCGGTATCTGTATAATGTACAAAAATGAGGAATAAAGGAAGGTAGTTAGGGTTTCCTTTGGTTAACGTAAAATATAAAGCATTTACAATGGAATCAGGATTATAGATGTCTACTGTTATCTTAAACTTCTCTTTACTCTTCTCTAGATCAGAAAGAGTTTTATCAATAAAATCTCCCCAATGCGGAGTATGGCTTAAAGAGTTTTGACAATTTAATCGAATTTCTTTTAATCGTTCTTTTTGAGTTGATTCTGAGGAGCCAACAAATTTATTAAAACTATTACCATCATTACCTTTTAGTTCTTTGATAAGTAATTTATCGGTGTACCTGGGGTCACTCATAAAAGTTCCAAAACGATTTATTGACACAATTTTCCAGTTTTGAACACCTATGATACTTTCAAACTTAGATGCAAAACCTGCTTCGGCTGTATCTATGTGATTGCTCATTTCAAGAGCAGCTATAAATACTTGTTCTAGGTAATTCAAATATTCGGTTTCATTATCAAAGTCTTCTATTATCATGTCTAACCATTTTTCTCCGTTTATAAGAGATATAGACCGTGTTAAATGCTCTAGCGAACGTTTTTGAAATGCTGCGTTTATGGCATAAGGGAAAGGTATGTGTTGTTTATTGGCAGGTGCATCTATATCGATTGTTACATAGTCATAAGCTTCAGCTCTTAACAGTTTTTGCCTAAGGATTTCATGTGCTTTTTGGCGTTTATCCCGTGAGCGAAACAAGTACAGAATTTGCGAAAACATAAATTTTCTTGAAAAGTCTTGTAAAGGAATTGGCTCTACCTCCTCTTTCGATTCAGGTATTTTAGTATCTTCATTAATAGAAATTTTTAGTCCTTTGACGGGAAATTGTGCTCCAAAATGTAAATTGGAGAAAGCCTGAATTATTTCGTCCCAATGAGTAGAAACGATAATAATTCGTATTTCACTGTTGCGGGCATTGTATCTATTTTTTATAAGTTGAGCGTATTTAAGGACTTCTGTGAAAGTTTGCCTTGCCGCAGAATCAGACCTTTTTATTTCCACAATTACAAAATTGTTATAGAAATCGTTACACAGAATATCAATAAAACCACTTGTCCCGGTGTTATCTGGCAGGTAGTGTTCTTTCTCTACCACTCGCAATCCTTGCTCAATAAACTCGGGGTTTTCTACTAACCAATCCCGTATAACGTGCTCAGTTTTCATAAGCATCTTTTTGTAATTATTATTTCAAACATTTTTTCTAAGATGTTTCCACTGTGTTTCTTGGTCCCATTTTCCGGGGTGTGAAGTGAAAAGTGACGGCTTGAACCAAATGTTATTGATTAAGTTCAATAATTTATTCGATTTCAACAATCCTCCTGTATGCTCTGGTTCTGTTGCGATTGTTATTCCTTGTAACCTTTGAAATATCCATTGCATTAATGGGGTTTCGTGATTGAGCATTTCTTCGATATTCTTGTCAGACAAATACGTATAATTACCAGTTCCTCCTCCAATCTGTAAAGGATTATTCAAAGTGAAAAAATCTAAATCAATATCGAAGTAAACATTATTTTCTTCACTTGCTAAAAGATATTGCTCTAAATCTTTATATCCTTTAAACTTCTTAATGGTGTGAGTATTCCCATACCTATCAATAAACTCTCTGTCTTCCCAATTTCTATCAAATTTACCTTGACGACAATGTACATAGATGTCTCCAATAATGTTTAAATAAGCAGCTGACATTATATGTGTATCATTAAGATTGCTCAAATTAGCCCAGGAATATAAGGCTACATCTTTATTATTACTCAAATCCAATTCTTTCAACCATTCTTTTTCTCCATCGGTAGGATAAACCAAATCCTGATGCCAGTCTAAGGTAACTAGGCTCGGAGGATAATTTATACTATCTTCATTCAATAATTTTTGTGTCCATTTATTCCAAAAGAAAAAGGCATATCTGTGATCATTGAAAATAGAAATTTCAATACTCTTCCTGCCTCCATAATATGGATGAGAAAGCAATTGACTTAATGAGCCAGGAGGTGTAACGTATTCATCGTTGTGGAAGTGGAGTTTCATAATAAATTCTTCGTTAGGAATTATTTATCCTGTTAAACTCTCTTAGATATGGCAATCGAATAAAGTTCTTATTATAAAATAAATTGTTATTAATTAGATTGTAATACTCGTCAAAACCAAGACCTAAGTTTTGAATAATATCAAACTGTTGATTAATGAAAATTCTAGACTCACTCCCTAGCAAAGTTGCCTTATGAGCTTCACTGACATTAAACAATCTTTTCCAATTCTCTATTTCTTCATCATAATTAGGCAATGAGTAATCAATTATGATATCACCTTTTGTTAAATTTGATAGATCATCATTTGTAATAGATACCGATACTTCAATCATTTCATAATCGGTTGAATAAGGATAAAATGCCTTAAACCTTTTATGTTTTGAATTTTTCTTCCTTTTCTTGTTCTCACTTTAATTGAAAACAACGTATCCTTTTGGGTTTTGTATTTGGAATTACATATGTCACAGATTGGAATTAGATTTTTAAAGTTAATTGAGGAAAAGGGGTAGTGATTTATTGGAAAATAATGGTCTAATGCTCCAACTGGGTTTGATGTTTATTTAGCATTGTTCCAACACCACAACAGCTACAAACTGTTTCTTCTCCTATAATCTCTTTATAAAAGTCTCCTTTTCTACCATAAACAGAATAAAATGGCTGACGATCAATGATATATTTATATAATCTTCCACAGATTTTTTGAATTTCTATTGAGAGTTGGGTGTTTATCTTGTTTATTTCACGATATGTAACTGGTAGCAATTCACCATTACAAAGTTTTTCAATTTTATTATTATGGTGTACCGCTTTTCGCAACAATTTTAATTGTTTGCTATTTAATTCTTTACATATATTAAAAGCATCACTCACAGAGCTAAGATACTCATCTCCAAACTCGAAATAATACCATTATACTTTCCAATCACTAATGCAGTCGAAAAAGATAGATTATTTTTTAGAATTGTATTGTTGAAAATAATATCAAGGAAAAGATAATTTACAAATGATTGTCCCTTAGCTACAATATGATATTTATATGTCAAAGGTCTAAGCATATTCTAAGGTTTATATTTATTTTTCATTCGATTAATAAAAAGTAATTTTTCCACAGAATCTCCAATTTTAGAATTTAATATTTGAAGAGCTTCGTTATAACTTCTTTCTTCGAAGAATTTCTCAAGTTTTTGTATCTCATCATTTGAATAATTACCAATTGTTTGGTTGCTGTTGAATATTTTAGAGGTAATTACTCCTATTGAAGTACCAAACGTATTAAATTCAGGAATCTTTGGTTGTTCTCCCTTAGTAAAAACAATCACTTTATCAGGAAAACAATCGGAAATAATGAATGGGGAATGTGATGTTAGGATGATATCTTTCAAAAGGAAATTATCATTTCCTGCTTGCAAAGTTTTTCTTAAAGTGTCTATAAATTTAGATCTCCATTCTGGATTAAAATGAGTTTCAGGTTCATCCAAAAGCAATAATGTTCTTTTCTTTTGAAGCATTAAACATATACCTAAAGTATGTAGAAATTGTTGCTCGCCATCTGATAGCTCTCGTAGTAATAAACTTTCAGTCTTTTCTCTATCTTTCTTTTTTATCTTATAGTTTGTGAAATAAAAAAATTGCGAATATTCGGGTCTCTTATAGTCTGTATAGAAGCCTTTAGAATTATAAACTTCCTCTTTATATTCGTTTTCTTCTACTCTTTCATTCAAAGCGTGAAGAATTTGAAAAATGCTGAAAATTTATAGGGATCATTATCGAACTTTTTTCTAATCAATAGAATTGTATTTTTATCAACCAAAAAATCCAATGAAAAGTAATCGCCATTTTCATAACTAGTGGTAGCACACTCTCTTAAATTATCTATAGATGCCTTTAGATTATCTACAATTCTTCCTATATATGATTTACTATTTTTTTTCCTTCACTTTCACTGAGGTTTATCACTGTTTCCATTTCGATTAACTCATCTTCTTCATTGTCACCTATTAATTTTGCCAGTGATTATGAATATTTACAGAAAATTGCTCTATTCCAGAAACCTTCATTTCTTCATCTAATATTGAAAGAACACTTTTTTCCTCTTGATCATAAAAATCAAAAAATAAAAGGATAGTAAGGAGAACAGCCTGACTCATTTCATAATCGATATATAGTAAGCTACTCTTCGGTTTTTGAAATTCTATATCACCTCTTGCTAGATCTTTTATATATTGATCATATTGAAAAAGCTTCATTTTGACATAAGGTAAACTTATCGTCTCATTTTCACCAGAAGAATAAGCTACAACTAAGTCAGGCATATAGGAACTACCAAAAGACTTTGAAATTTCTACGAAATCATCTCCATTAATTGATATTTGCGGAATTGTATTTTTTTCTTTCTTTATTATAATGTGATTAAGAGAATCAATCTCTTTACTTTCTGTATCAGATGCAATAAAATATTCCAATTCAAACACATCTGGCTTACTTTCTTCTGGTCTATAAGCAAATAGAGGGTAGTCATTTATAATACATTCCAGATGATAAAAAATATTAGATAGAGCTTCCAATACATTAGACTTTCCACTACCGTTTAACCCCGCAAAGCAGAAAGGATGAAAGTTGGCTAGACTTTCATTTATTTCAGAATCTCTAAAATTCAATTCAAAGTTTTCTTTTAAACTTCGAAATGACTCTTCTATTTTTAGTTTAATTAGTTTCATTTACAACTAAGCCAATTTTATCATCAATAATTTTCTGTTCTATCTCCTTAATATTAATTAATTCGAATAATATTCCTTTCGCATGACTATAGTCATCCGTATTATCAAACTTATTTTCAACAAATAGATTTAGTAAATACTTTAATCTCTGCTTATTACCTTTCAATTCTGCAATTGTAAACCTCTTCATTAATTCTCTAAAAATAGGCTCTTCGTCTATTTCAGCTTTATCTTTAAATGTGTTCTGTAATTGAGCTTCAAACAATTTTGTTAAAATGTCAATAGAAATTTCTAATTTATTTTTTTGACCAATCCAAATAGAAAACCAGTTGTAGAAATCTTTAATCAGTTCTTTCCCCTTTTTGTTAGCCGGATAAATAATTTCAATATTTTTGATGAACGTCGCATTTAAATTCTTTTGTCTAGCTCCTTTTCGCTTTGATAAATAGTATTTTTTGGATAAGAATAAAGTGTAATAGACAAATAGAGTATAATAATCTTCATCTAACTTTGAGTATAGTATCGCTTGATTACAAGAAGATTCCTCTTTTATTATACTTAATTTAAATGCAGCTGTATCATACATTCCTATCAATAAACTGTTTGAAGGAATCTTTTTGGCATTTGAGTTTTTAATCCCAAGATCAGAAATTTTCTTCTTGCTTTCTGATATGTAAATATCTCCTAGCTCCCCAGAAGTATACCAAGGGGTATTCCCTTTATAGTATTCTTCTATGCTTGTATCAGGAGTGCCGCCAGATTTCCAATCACCTAAATCGGATAATTTCTTCATCCCCCAACCCATTGGATTTTCAATAGGATTTCCAAATGTTTTAATATAAATTGACTTAATTAATTCATCTAGTATTCTAATACTATTTGATCGATTGTCAATGAGTTTCTGAATTGTATCAAGCTGAGTAACTATTAAGTGTTGAATATCTAAATCTGGAATAAAAATCTCCTCCTCTAAATAACGATCTAGTTTAAGGTTAAACAACCCTGTTGTTTGGTTCTGATATTTTAAAACGGTACCTTTATTATATAAATATTTTAGAAAGTAAAGTACATACTTTGGAAGAGCTTTTGACTTGTTTACTCGTATTACTTGAGTGAAATTATTACATAAATAAGTCTTACTATCTGGTGAAATAAAATAAACTACTCTTCCAACAGGGGATCCGATTCCACCTCCAGATTTTTCAATAATTATATCTTCATCAAGTAATTTTTTCTTCTCTATCTTTTCTTCATCAATTTTTTTGACTACTCCGCCATTTTTCTGCTTAATTTTTTTGGTAATTAATCGATATTCTATATTAGAATAATCAATTCTGCCATCCTTAGTAAAATTGGTAGTTCTAATAATAGGCACACCTCTACCTTCAATATCTTCATCACCCCATTCCCCAGAGATGATATCAATCAATACATCTTTGAGTTTAGTTTTCATCGAAAGACTTTTGCAAGGTTAATAGATTAGTATTTATTTCTTTTTCCAGTTTCAATAACTTATCAATTAATTTGTGAGGGGGTTCATAATCCTGTTCCACAAAAACATATTCCTTATACAAATTATAATTTAGTTCTAATCCATTTTCTTCTATTTCCTTGATTGGTACGTAAAAATGCTTCTGCTTTCTATCTTTTTGAGGATTACTTTTATTATTTCGCTCATCAAATTGCTTGATGACTTCAGGTAACGGAAATTCATTCCGTATTTTTTTTCTGCTATTATCTAAAGTATAGCCATCAGAATCCATTCCATAAAACCAAACTTTCTTAGTATTAAACTTAGTGCTCTTAAATTCCTTCTTAGTAAATAGCAATATAGAAGTCTTTACAGCAGTATATGGATTAAATACACCACTTGGAAGTGATATTACAGCCTCTAACTCACAATCTTTTAAAAGAATTTCTCTAGTGGTTTTATAAGCATTTCCGGAATTAAATAAAACACCTTCAGGAACAATAACAGCAGCTTTACCGTTCTTTTTGAGCATATAGACAATTCTTTCCAAAAAGAGTAATTCTGTTTGCAGAGATTGGGCTTTTTTAGCATTCTCTTTAATTACGTAAATACGATTAAGGTTTTTACTAATAACCTTACTATTGACTTTGGCGGCAAAAGGTGGGTTTGCCAGAATATAGTTGTATTCTTCTTTGCCCCAAAAAATGCTTTCTGCTTTTAGTATTTTTTTAGAATTAGTTATTTTCAATTCTGCTTTGATTTTTCCATCAATCAAATTCTCAATGTTTATTTCGGCTAAGTGTTTCTTTTCAAAATATTCTTCATATTCATTTGAAAGCGTATTTAGATGAGAGATATGAGGTTTTTCAATTCCGTGCATCATCATATTCATCATTCCAATACGCACCATAGTCGCATCAATATCAAATCCATAAAAAGTACTTTCCTTTAATTGAGATTTTGTTCTTCGGAAATATGATCTCCATCTAAACCCATTGGAAGTTTGTTCTCTTCGTCATCTTCAACATTTGAAGAATTTTCTTTGAGAATGTATTGATATGCCCCTACTAAAAAAACCAGAACTACCACTGGTTACATCGCAAATTTTAGCATCAGGTTCTAATATATTGGGTTTAACCAACTCTGCCATCATTTGAATGATATGCCTTGGTGTTCGAAATTGTCCATTTTTCCCTGCTTCATTGGTTGCTTTTAGCAAGTATTCATAAACATCACCTTGTATGTCTTGAAAATGTTGTTTTTTTTCCTCCTCTTTCTCTATAAGCTCAAAATATCATCAACTATGCCGACAACATCTTCTAACAATGACGGGGTAGAAATTCCAAATTTTGCTTTTTTCATCTCTACAGCAAAGGGTTCATCTTCTTTGCTTAAATCATTCTGTATATAGAAGAAAACTTCTTCTACTCGTTGCTTCAATTCACCATCTTGTAAATCGTGGTAATTACTCCATTTCAATTTTTCGTTTACAGTTGGATGAAATTTTTCTAACCGCTTCATAAAAAGCAAATAAGAAATATTTTCAATTGCAGTTATTGGATTTGATAATCCACCTCCCCACAATCTATCCCAAAGTAACTGTACTTTATTTTTTAAATCGTTTGATAACATATTTCTTTATATCTTTTCTAAAATTTCTTTTTTTACCAATTCGTACGCTTCATTTATATCATACGCGATTCCACTTCTCAGTAATCCATGCATATCACCTATAAAGTCTGCATCTTCTATTTTCTTTTCCATATTTTCGAGAAATTCCTTTTGGGTAATGCTATTCCCTTCCGCTTTCATATAGTGTTTAAATGCTTCGATAATCCGATCTGGGTTTACAGCTGCGTTATTCAAGGCATACCATATATCAAATAAATCGCGTCCTTTTTTCCGTTGGTACAAGGCTCTGAGCTTGGTAGCCAATAACTCATCCAGTTCATAGGTGGGCACCAGGGCTTCTCCCTGATCCCATTCGGAATTTAATGCTACAGGGATATTTTGCAGACCGTACACCGAAAAATGTTCCCGGGTGTTGACTTCTATTTTTAGTTTTATAGGCACCTCGTCTTCCGAAAGAATTTTGTACACAACCGTATTGTTATGTTCTTTTTGCTTGATACGGGGTTTGCCCAAAAAAGAAAGCTGCTCTCGTATCCGGTCTATGATTGCCCGAATGGTTCGGCTTTCACTTGCACCAAATCAATATCTTCGGAGTACCTCGCTGCCGGAAACAAAAACAGTTTATGCAAGGCCGTCCCTCCGCGAAATGCCAAACGTTCCCGGATAAAATCATCCCGGAATAACGCAATCAGCGATCGATGTATGATCAAATCCTGCTCCACCTGGTAGTTTTCCTGCCAGGGAGCCTGCTTTCGCCACGCGGTTATGTACGACTGTGGTATCATATATCGGCTTCTATTTCGATGTTCGGCACCACCTTCCAACGGTTGCCGGTGATCATCCTGTTTCCGTACTTCTTTTTTGAGGACGCAATAAAGTTGGATAATGTCCAACAGATTCAAGGTAATTGTACAAAGCATTACTTAATTCGTTTTCATCCAATACACATTCCAACACGTATCCCAAACGCTGAATCACCGATATTTCGTTGTATTCCCTGGCGGTTGCTACTAATTTTTCGGGGTGTATTTCTTCTTTCAGCTCTTCAAGGACAGTAGCGACCGGTTAAAGCCTCCGACCTCATTATAATAACTGACCAAATCCAAGGCGGTCAGTTCCGGGGATGAGATATGGATATACCCAGTATCTACTTTTTTCTTTGCGATATCGTTTTTATTCCAGGATTTTTTAATGTAAAAATGAATACTCACTTTGTCATTTTTAATGGGGCGCAAAGCTATCCCCTCAGTAATTATAGAATAGTTTTGAGGTTGCTGATGGGCGGCACCGTAATAGGCCGCGGCGTTTAATAAACCGACATAATAATCGCGGTTCAAAAACTTCATCAGATCATTTACGTACAAACTGGTCGGGATAATGCCTTTGGCCCTGTATTCGGGAGGAACGATAACATAAAATCCCCTGCGCACCATGACCACAGATTCCTGATTTTTGAGTCGTTGTAAGGTCTTCTTCAGCGCGTTTTCAGACACCCCTAATTGGCTGTGCAATCCTTCGGTAGTAAAGCTATACGTACCGTTTGCCCTTTGTTGATCGATAAAGGCGTCTAAATATTTGTATTGCTCTGCCATTTTTTAGTAACTGATTGCGATACGGGTTTTATTTCAGCTCTTTTTGCAGTTACAAACTTATATTTTTGTATCCTCAACACCAAGCTTTTCAATCGTTATTTTGATGCTCTGAATATGTTGTATATTGCGTTACAGGTCTAAATCCTTCCTTTTATGCAATTAAAAACACAATAAAGGATATTGAAAAATGATAATATGCTAAGGCTTCCGGGACAATAAAAACGGCATATTCTGCCTTATTTTTCGTATCTTAACGAAAGAAATTCGCATTCGTTCACCCTATTAAATCTACGACCATGACCCAAAAAGAACTTATCGAACAACTGGCAAAGCGTACACAGACTACTAAAACCGAAGCCAAAAGAAACCTCGAAGCCCTTTCGGAAATTCTCACGGAAGCCCTGCAAAACGGCGAGCGCATCAAACTACCCGGTTTGGGAACGTTTGACATTCAGAAATCTGCCGCCCGAAAAGGCCGCAATCCACGTACCGGAGAGCCGTTGCAAATAGCCGCTAAGAATAAAGTGCGTTTCAAAGCCGGTTCCGAATTATCCGGAAAAGTCTACTAAGACAGGCACATGAAGTAGCTTTAGGGCGTGCCCCCTGCCCTGTTTTAGATGGGAACAAAGGAGGGTCAGGGGTCGGGCTATCCGCTGTATCTTTTGTTCCTGCCTCACAAAAGGATGCCGCTGCTATCCCTCACGCACTCAAAATACGTAAAGCCCTGCCCTACCTAAAGCCCCGCCTGGCTTCACCTATTTTTCCTGATAAAAGCGGTATGTAAAGGTTAAAATGGGAGAACCGGATAGCTCCATTTGCAATCTCAACCGGGCGGTATAAAAAAACAACCTCCTGTAAGTCACTCCCCATTTCAACCCTTACGTGAAGCGGTTGTTTAAATAAAAAAACGTTACCCTCTTCTGAAAAATCAAATCCCCAAAGCTACTTAACATAACACAAGTACATTATGTGTCAATAGCCGCAAGCCCGCGCTGTGGGTTTTCCGGAATGTTTATGAGTACCTTAAAAGTAACAGGTTAAATAGTAACCATTCAGATTTACTTTTCAGTCAGTTCCGGAGCTGGAGCCAGATATTCCATTCTGTATTTCTCCATTTCTTCCGGATATAATTCGGACATTAACCCAAGATACTGTTCTATAAGCATTCCTGTATGGTGAAGTCCCATAGATCTTAGTATGATGGTATCTGTCTCTTTCGGATTTGTAATAATAAAATGGTGGAGTTGTTTTACTGGTATAATTAATGTCAAAATCTGACATTATCTTCTCCAGATTAAGGGTATCATTTTTCAATGTATATAGATTTTTCGAAAAAACGAATGATCGTATCATATTCCTTTACAAATTTTTCTTTTAGCTGTAGATATATGCTATCATTACTTTTCGTGATCTCAATTTGATCAAATTCCTCCCACAAACACATCGATAGATTTACCTTGATATGCAAAGTATCATCGTTTCCATCTTAAGAGCAAAATCAGTATAATCTTTTACTACGCGGAAATCTGACTTTTTAAGCTCACTTTTTGCTTACAGCTCCATATAAATACGGAGCTTAGAACTAGTATTTTAAGTTTTTTAGGGTTCATCTACTCGAATTAGTAATAGGAAAAATGTTCAGCAATGGTAAACTATAGTTATAGTGTAGGATAACAAAAGTCAGGCCAGGTTTTTATTTCTTAATTATTTGATTATTGAGTTACTGTGTTTACGGTCTTGAAAGATAGTTCCCTATCACACTTCGAACTAACAGGGCCGAGCGCTCCCCTCACGTTAACCTTCACTTTAGGGAACGGAATTTCAAATTCCCCTGCCTTGCAATACGGTTATGCACAGAAGCATATCCTATCGCCTGAAAAGGTAGGAAAATTTCCTGAAATGTTAAAGTACCATGCTCCCTGAAAAGGTGTTTAGTCCTTCGGATACGGATGTTCCGGAATAACTAAAAAAAGTCCCGGCAGTGATGATGCCGGGACTACATAATACCTTCTGCCAAGATGGATATCAGCAGATATAAGCGTTTTGTGCGGGGATATAACAGCAAACGACCTCACCGTCGACGATGATATAAGAACCATCCCCTCCGCATTTTCCCGGGACATCACCACCCAGAATGTTTTTTTGCTCTGCTCCGGATAGTTTCCGGACATCTTTTAGGTTTAGAATTACCTTTTTCATGATACATAGTATTTGGGTTATTATAATTTTTCAAATGAACAGTAGTGAAAGTGATCGGAAAACCAGGACTCCTGTACTTATAATGATAGCCAGACCCAAGTCTGGTTCGGGGTATCCGCTTTTAGTAATCCTTGGTTAGCGGTTCTTTCACCAGGTCGTAAACCAGCGTGGAAGAATCTATATGAAACCATTTCCGAAACATTTTGTACGTGCGCTCTTTGGGCCAGAACGACTCCGGATGCCAATGGGATAGTTCCTTGATGAATAATTTATCAAACTTTTTTTCAATCCATTCGTCCGGTTCGTATACAGAGGTATCCAGAAGATAGACATTGCCCTCTACCTCGGCTAACGGGATCTTATCTTCAGAAAAGCTGTTGATCCAATCTATAAAAGGCTGTTTCGGTTTCAGGGTGACGGCCCGGCGGTTCACATATCCTTCATCAAAATCGGTATCCTCCCCGATATCTTCCGATTCCTGTTCTTCGAGGAACATTTGGAGAAACAATTCCCCGCTTTCGGTCTGTACCTTGAGATTTCCGTTATCGTATTCGAATTCGATAAAAACACGGTCATACGGTTTGTAATGAATCATTTTATAGGACACCATTTTCATCATCAGGTCTGTAGTCCAGCTTACGGGTTCCTGATCCGGATCGATGCGGTTTGGACCATCCGGCGACAATCTCAACTGGATATTAGCCGTATTCCAGGTATGCACGGCAAACGCCAGTATCTGTTCATCATCCCAGTCATCCGGAAATTCTTTTTTGAAGAAAGTCATATATTCGGACAGAAGGCCGGCATAGATGGTATCCCGTTCCCGGGCGCATTACTGTTTTCGAACAGCTTTCTTATTTTGTCATCTTCACTTTCCATAGGTCTGACTTTGAAGGTAAAAATATCCGTAGGATACCGAAAAGAACGGTACCGAACATGTAAGTAGCTACGGATGACGATGGTATACAAACCAAAGGGGCCTTCTAAGATACAATAAAACGGGCTGAAAAAAAAATAATATGGTCCGGGCGGTATATACCGGGTATCATACCGTACGGATATATACGGTAAAGGCGTGGATAGGTGTAAAAAAGAAGTGGGGATGTGCCCTACCCTTCCAGGATCTTTAACTGAGCGAGAATCTGTGCTTCGGTAACCGGTAGGGCTTGTGATGCCTGAGCGTCTGGTATACGGCTTCGAAGATACCGAGGTAGGAAGCCGGTGCTGCAGCGACTTTTTCGGTATGTTTTACATCCCGGTCGTCCAACCAGGTCAGGATACCTTCCCGGTGCTCCTCTTCTACGCCAAACCCCGGATCGCCCGGCAGCATGCCTTCCAGAAGTTGTTTTTCCTGAACGTCCGTACGGTCCTTGACATAAGTGCCGCGGGTACCGTTGATCACAAAGGCAGGTTGTGGACTGAGGACCAGGAGACTCGTTTTGACAAAGACCTGTAATCCGTTTTCGTATTCGAGGTGAATGTGTACATAGTCGTCCACTTCCGATCCGGGCCGGTAAGCGCCGAGGGTTTTGTGCCAGCGCCGGGGAATACCAAATAGTGAGATCACCCCGTCCAGCAAATGCGACCCCAGGTCGTACTGCAGTCCGCTTCCCGGAATGGCCTCTTCCTTAAAGCGCTTTTCCCCGATAGTGTATTTATAACGTTCGAAGCGAAAATACACCTCTACGGGCTGTCCTGTTTTTTCACTTTCAAGTACTTTTTTTACAGACAGGAAGTCACTATCATAACGCCGATTGTGGTACGGCAGTACATGGCAGTGGTTTTTGGCGGCCTCCCGGAACAGGTGTGCTGCCTCTTCGGAGGTAGAGGTAAAAGGTTTTTCGACCAGTAGGTGCTTCTTGTTCCGCAAAGCCTGTAATGCAAATTCATAGTGCGTGTTGTTGGGTGTATTGACAATAACGAGGTCGATCTCATCGTCGTTCAGCAACTCCGCTACCGAAGCGTAACTCTTGATGCCCGGATAGTATTCGTGCGCTCTTTTCTGTGTGCGTTCTACGACGGCCACCAGCTCGAATTCCGGGTGAGCTTTGACAAAAGGAGCGTGAAAAATTTTGCCGGACATGCCAAAAGACAACAACCCGGTCCTGATCTTGTTTTTCATAATACTGTAGGTTTTGCTTCAAGAGAACAATCACCGGAAATCCGGTGTACTACAAACCTATCGATTTTTATCGGGAATATACCGCTTTGCCGGAAAATTAACGGTCGTTCAGTCCTTTGCCCTGCAATATACCCGGGGTACACTTTTCAATTCGCGATACCCGTGTTGCTGCCTGTTTTGCCCCGGAAAAATGAAGGAGATATCCGCGTTGTCTTCCCGGAGTAAGGGCATAGAAAGCCTTTTTCAGTTCGGGTAGTTCCCCGAACTTCTGTGATAATTCGTCCGGCACCGGGTATTCCGAAGTTTTTTTCATCGGTACCTGTATTCCGGCTTTTTCTATTTCGATGGCTTCGTAAATATAGGTTTTGAGGATATGGGCTGTCCGGGTGATCTCATCGAGATCCGTAAACCGCATCTGCCTGGTGGCCTGTACATTATCGGTCTGCTGTATAAGCACATGGTGCGGGTCTTTGAGCAAGGCTCCTTTGAAAAACAATACGGCACAATATTCCTTAAACCCGTGAATAAGCACCACATTACTATCTCCCAAGGTATAACAAGGATTACGCCATTTGAATGTCTCCGTAAGCTGACAATCCAGCACAATGCCGCGTAAAGCTTCAAATTCCTTCTGCCACTTTCGGGCTTTTTCTATATACGTGTCGACTTTGGTGTTCATGATAGTTCATAGTTTGGGTACTAAGTTACTGATTTGTTGTGTTATTGGGGATGGGTCTGAATAAATAATGTAGTAGTCATTCCTGTCAAACCGAGGGGGCTTCTGCACACTCCGGCAGATCCGGAGCACTCAGCCGTCTCTGTTTTTTGCCTAAAACAGGGGATTTAGAGCTGTACATCACTCAATAACCAAATAACCTATTAACTCCCCAACTACCAACTACGAACTAATCAACTCCCCCATAATTATAATTTATACAAGCAATAACATAAACGATACCCCTGCCCTTTCGATCCTGTCTTTTACCTTTGTGAAAAAATATAAAGCGATGGCTTTGAAAGGTATATCGAGAAAGGATTTTATTAAAACTTCAGCCCTTGGAGTTACCGGGTTTATGACTGCTCCTTCCCTGTTGGGATTTAATGGAACGGTAGCCGAAGGAAAATATACAACGACTATGGTATTAAAAAATGTAAGACTGGAAACCGGTTTATTTACGAAGAAGGAGAAGTAGTCGCGACCCGTACGGGATTGTTTTGTGTGGAGATCAACGATGGGATTATCGGGAAGATCACGCCGTATGATCCCGCTGCCGAAGGTGAAGATGCCGGGGGAATGCTCATGTTACCGGCATTTAAGGATATGCATATTCACCTGGACAAGACCTTTTACGGCGGGCCATGGAAAGCGGTAAGAAAACGACAGGGTGGTGTTAAAGGAATGATTGCGCTGGAACAAGAGCTGTTGCCCGAAATGCTGAAGACGTCCACTCACCGCGCCGAAAAGATCGTGGAACTCCTGCAGTCCCGTGGTACCGCTTTTGCCCGAAGCCATGTAAACATAGAGCCGACCTCCGGCATGAAATCGCTTGAAAATCTGGAAAAGGCACTGCAACACAAAAAAGGCAGTTTCGGGGCGGAACTGGTCGCGTTTCCGCAACACGGTATCTATTATACCGATTCGGCCGGACTGATGGCCGAGGCCGCTGCTATGGACAGCATAGGTTATATAGGAGGGCTCGATCCGTATACGATTGACGGAAATATAGAGAGATCGGTGGATTTTATGGTTCGCCTGGCGCTTGATCATAATAAGGGAATCGATATGCACCTGCACGAAACAGGAGATTCCGGTTACGAACGGTAACCTATCTCATTGAAAAAGTAAATGAAAACCCGAAGCTACGCAACAGGACATTCCTGAGTCATTGTTTTGTTTTGGGGAAAATTCCTGCGTCAAAACAGGAGGAAATCGCGGAAAAGCTTGCCCATTCGGGGATAGGGGTGATCTCTACCATTCCGTTCGGCGGACTGGTCATGCCCCTTCCTACCCTGTACAAATACGGGGTCGATGTGGCCACGGGTAACGACAGCATTATCGACCACTGGAACACCTGGGGAAGCGGTAGTGTCCTGGAAAAAGCCAACCTGATGGCACAGTTATACGGTTACCGGACGGAATTCGACCTGTCCCGAAGTCTGAAACTGGCCACGCACAACATATTGCCTCTCGACGATGAGGGTAACCGGCAGTGGCCCAAAGCGGGAGACGAAGCTTCTGTGGTGCTGGTCGATGCGAGTTGCTCTGCCGAAGCCGTATCGCGCATATCTCCCGTACATTCGCTGTTGTACCGGGGACAAGTGGTGTTTTAGCAATTTCGGCTTATATCATTTGCATTATATTTGTTATGGCAAATACACCAAACAACTACGTATGAATCCTGCCTTCGAACATCAGGAAGAAGAACATTTCCCGGTACTGGGTATACAGGAGTTTGACAGTGACCGGCAGGAAGGGTGTAACCTGCTGTACCATGAACTTCGCGGACAGCAGACGATCATGCAGCCGCACAAACACGATTTTTTTGTCTTTATGTTGTTTGAAAGCGGTGGCGGAATACATACTATAGATTTCAGGGATTACGAAATTGCAGCCAACCAGGTGCACCTGCTGTTTCCAGGCCAGGTACACCGGTGGGATATGCAGCCCCATACGGTAGGTTACCAGTTGATGATCGGGCGGGCTCAACTGGAGACCCTACTCCCTTCCCTGCATCTTTCGTACCTGCACTATCGCAACCATCCCGTGGTTGATATCCCCGAAGACGCAGTTCCGCGATTACTATACGAATTTCATGCGATCCGTACGGAACTGAACAGCACAAATCCTTTCCGGCAACTCATCGATACACGTATCCGCCTCCTGGCTCTTATGGTTGGTAAAATCGCAGAGCATATTTTCGGTGATGTTCACAGCTATAGGTCCAACCCGGTACTATCCGCATTCCTGTCGCTTACAGACCGATATTTTCGCGCGGAACGATCGGTATCTTTCTATGCTGAAAAACTGAATATTACACCGAATTACTTAAACATTATATGCAAAAAAACACTCGGGGTTTCCGCCTCTTCCTGCATCCAGGACAGAAGCTTGCTCGAGGCCAAAAGACTGCTAAAAACTTCGGATATATATGTTAAGGAAATCGTTTATGAACTCGGTTTTTACGATCATGCCAGTTTTTCAAGGTTTTTTAAACAGCATACAGGGCTGACTCCGCAACAGTTCCGCGAGCAACATTAAACATACCTTAAGAATAGAATTATTGTTTGAAGGTGATTTTAACAGTTAAACATCTTGTTTCAGGCTTATTATAACTAACTTCGTAAGCACAAACACCCGGTACATTCATGTTTTTTTACACGGATCACGAAGAAAAAGCCCATATTTCGGCAACCGAACTGCAAACCCGATTGTTCCCGGGCATGCCATGACGCTTATTCTTTTTGGTAAAAAAGTAACGACGATACTTTATTCCGTATGGGCAAACAAACCTGTGGGAGAATTTTATGATGCCGTAACCAGGTTACGTATCTCCCGTAAAAACTGGACACCGGAAATGCGGATTTTTTACAAGACCGAGATCCGCAAGGCTGAAAAGGTCAAGGGCGGTTTCAAACTACGGTTTATGGGATATATCTTTATCCTGCTCGTCTGTGCGTTCTTTGCTACGATGATTTTCGGAAAGCTATCCGCGGCGGGTAAGGAAAACGTGGTGGCTGATAATCTTAACGAACGGGTCCGGGCGGGCGACCTCTATTTCGGGAGATTCCAAGAGATAACCCCCCGGGGCAGTATGGTACGCGATGGCTATGCCTGGTTTAAGGTTACGGAAGTCCGCGGGGATACCGTATATATTGTCCTTGGTAAGGAAACTACCGGCAACTCAAAAGGCTCCGGAGAAGTGTCCGACACCGGATTTGCAGACTCCATATATCATACCACGATACGGGAGCAGAAAGATTATACCATAGATTTCCGCACCCCGAACAGTGAAATGATGTTTAATGCTTCCAGGAAGAAAAAGAAGCTTATCCCTGGCTCAGCGCCTTTTCCAGCGGCGTTTTTCCCTGGTTGAACGCAATGATCTTACCGATAGAATCTTTCTGTTTAAGGGCCTGAACGATAACCCCGCCACATCTTCACGGGACACCCCGTCCTCTTTTTCCGGATAGGTGATATTGATCATCCCCGTTCCGGGTTCGTCCAGTAATCGTCCCGGGCGAAGTATCGTATAATCGAGATCTGTCGTCTTCAATACAAAATCGGCATAGTGCTTGGCTATGTAATAAGGTTCGAGTCCCGAAGCGGCCCAGAGATCTCTGTCGTCGGCATTCAGGGCGCTGACCATGATAAAGCGTTTTACATCGGTCAGCCTGGCGGCCTCCATACTTTTAACGGCTCCGTCCAGGTCTACCGTAAGCGTCTTATCATGCCCCGTATTCCCCCCCGAACCAGCTGTGAAGACCACGGCATCGGTCTCCTTCATGATCTTGGCAATCTCATCCACACTACCTTCGATACTCGCCACATGACGCTCCACCCCGAGATCGTCAAAAAAGAAGCCTGTTCCGGTTTGCGCAGCATGGCAACCGGTTCAAAGTCAGCTTCGTCCTTTAGTTTCCGGGAGAGTATTTTACCTATTTTTCCATTCGCTCCTATAATGAGAACACGTTTCATAACATTACTTTTTTAGATTTTTACATAAGTTACGAACTTTACATGAAAATCTGAAACATAAGCAGGCGGTGGATTCTTAAAAAAAAGTTATATTTTCCGGAGATACCTGGTTACTGAGTTACTCCCCAAACGACTCACCCAAACCGGGGCTTCGATACACTCCGGCGGAGCCGGAGCATTCAGCCGCCTCGCTCCCTTCCTCTACCAACTACGAACTATCCAACCAAAACCTCCTTTACCCCCCCCAACAAAAAACCACCCCGCACACATAGCGCAAAGGTGGTCTTAACGATAAAAATATGGAAATTGTTATGCCGAGTTCCTGCTGGCGTTGATATTACCGAACAAGGAGCGGGTAACCATTTTCTCGTAAATTTCCAGTTGTTTCGGATCGGTTTTACCTTCTCTTCTCAACTCCTGAATTTTACGAAGAGCGAATTGTTGTATCGTCAGCAATGGCAATACGATCTTTTCGCGTATTTCGATAGAGGCTTTACCGGACCTCGTATTCTGCATCAGGGTTTTGTCGCCCGTAACTTTGAGGATCATTGCCTTGCTACGCTCATATTCTTCATAAATAATAGTCCAGAAATCGCCGTAAACCGGGTCATCTTTCATGTACGCTGTTAATTTAAAGAATGATTTGGTAAGGCTCATCATGCTGTTTTCTAACAGTGTCCGGAAGAAAGCAGAGTTTTTGTAGAGCGACTGTACTCTCTCGAATTCCCCACGTTTTTCCAGGGCTTCAATAGCAGTTCCTACTCCGTAAAAACCGGGTACATTCTGTTTGAGCTGGCTCCAGCTTCCTACGAATGGTATGGCTCGGAGGTCGGAGAAATTAAGCTTATCGGATTTTCCTCTTTTGGACGGACGGCTTCCGATATTGGTTTTCGCATAGAACTTCAGCGTGCTCATTTCTTCGAGGTACGGCATGAATTTCGGATGTTGCTTAAACTTCACATAGGCGTCATAACTGATGTCGGCCAGTTCCTGCATCGTACTTTTATCGATATCGTGCAGGATGTTGTCTTCATCGGCAAAAACCTCGTTAACAACGCCAGAGCTCACTAACTGCTCCAGGTTATACTGACAGGAATCCAGAGTTCCGAAATTGGAACTGATGGTCTGCCCCTGTACCGTAAGCTGTACTTCTTCATTCTCGATAGTGGGTCCGAGCGAAGCATAGAACTGGTGGGTTTTACCACCACCTCTTGCGGGAGGACCGCCACGGCCATCGAAAAAGACCACTTTAATACCGTGTTTACGCGATACTTCCGTAAGCACTTCCTTAGCTTTATAGATACTCCAGTTAGCCATCAGGTAACCGCCATCCTTAGTACCGTCGGAAAACCCGAGCATAATAGTCTGTTTATTACCTCGTTTTTTAAGATGTGCACCATACACCTTATCGGTATAAAGCTGCTCCATAACCTTATCGGCCACCTGCAGGTCGTCTACAGTCTCGAACAGCGGAATGACATCGAGTGACGGATTTTTCCAGTCGCACAGACGGATCATGGCAAAAGTTTCCATGACATTCAGGGCACTTCCGTTATTACTGATGATATAGCGGTTAGACCCCAATTCGCCATTGCTTTTCTGGATCTCCTTGATCGCATAGATCGATTCCAGCGTAGACCGGGTTATTTCTTCCTTGAACAGTTCGGGATTGAGTTTCCCGCTCACCTTGCCCAGTATGGCAATCTGTTCGTCTTCGGAAAGTTTTTCGTAATCGTCCGGAAAAATGTCCAGTTCCAGTTGCCGAGATTCCCTTATGATATCGGAGATCACGGTATGATGCACCCTGGAGTCCTGGCGAACGTCGAGCGATGCAAAGTAAAATCCGAAGATCTTGACCTTGTTGATCAGGTCATCGACATCTTCTACGAAAAGGGACTGGTGTTCTTTTACCAGAATATCTTTTATTTTATGAAGCTCACTGAGCATACCATGTGCCGAGATCACCGGTTTTTGCGGAGACTCGTATATACTTTCGTAGATTTTTTGTTCGAGGTCGCCTACCAGTTTGTCCACAACTTTAAACGTTACCCTTCGCTTGAGTTTACGCAGATCCCTGTAGTAGTTCTTAAGAATGGTCAGGCGCAGTCTTTCGGCTACTTTGAGGGTAATCTCACTGGTGACAAAAGGGTTTCCGTCACGGTCACCTCCGGGCCAGAACCCGAGATTTACGATCTGGTTGTTCAGCTCGACATCCTCGAAAATATTGTTCTGAATATAGTTGTATATCTTGCTTACGGAATGATAGAATACATTTTCGAGGAACCAGATAAGGCTTACGGCCTCATCGTATGGCGTAGGCTTTTCCTTTTAAAGAAAGGTGTTTTTCCCAGCTGTGCCAGCAGTTTTTCGATATTACTGAGGTCATTGTCCCGTATAGCCTTGGCCAGATCGGTGATGATCCCCAGTACCGGACCGGATAAAACTGTGTGGGATGCGCCGTGAGTACCGGGCGAACCTTAAATCTTTCCAGGAATTCACACAATGCTGCTGTTTTATTTTTCCCTTCGGCTTCTTCCTTAATACTTCGCAGGGTTCCCCGCCCGTCCATGTTATTGATTACGGGAAATGCAGCATCCTCTATGGCATCGAATAATACCACCTGCCGCTCTATGTACTGAATAAAACGAAAGAGCAGATCGTTTTGATCCTTTTCTTCCGGATTGTCATAGAACTTGGTAAAGAATGCTTCGACAATTTCCGAAGGATTCTTATTTTCCTCGTATCCTTTTTCACAAATTTCACTGAACAAAGGCAATAAAACTCCTGTATTGGTAATTTCATCGAAAGGCAGTGTCATCAATATACTATTGTATATCTGGTATTTAGACAATACATTTTCGTTGAAACGTTCAATTTTAGGTTTTCTCAACATAAATACTCTTCTTTTTTTCTTCCCCGAAGATACAAAAAACCCTCTCCAATTCTGTATCGGAGAGGGTTCTTTATCCCGTTATAAACAAAAATTTTACATTTCGTTAAAAATGGAGTGCATCAGTCGTTTCTTATCATTGATGCTTTCTTCGAGTGATATCATCGTTTCCGTACGGGCTACACCATCGATATCATCGATACGGAAGATAATGTCTTTCGCATGCTTGGTATCTTTAGCCCTTACTTTACAGAATATATTGAATTTCCCCGTGGTCACGTGAGCTACCGTGATGTTAGGTATCTCGTTGAGACGCTCGATAACAAATTTGGTCTGATGCGTTTTTTCCAGGAATATCCCCATAAAGCGATAAAAGAATACCCGAGCTTAACATAGTCCAAGGTAAGAGAAGAACCTTTTATTATACCGGCTTCTTCCATTTTTTTCACCCTCACGTGTACGGTACCTGCAGATATCAACAGTTTTTTCGCGATGTCCGTAAACGGTGTACGGGTATTGTCGATGAGCATATCTAAAATCTGATGATCTACCTCGTCTAATCTAAACTTTGCCATATTAATCTTACTTTACTAAAAAATTTAACTTGCTTGATCCAAACACAATATTAAAATGCAAAAAAATAAAAATTATTCAATATATGCACGTAAAACTTTGGATATTTGTTAAGAAAGGGTTAATTTAAAGAAATAATTTAAGCAAAGTACTTGTTTCTAAGTTTTTTTCTTCTATGGATGGCAGCGTTTTTTCACTCGCGGAATACGTTTTGTGTCCATAAAAACCCTGCAGGTCTCCTATCTCTTCGATATATGGGGTAAAACGATTTTGCAATCACGCAGTTCTTCCTTATACAGTATCCCGATATCTTTAAGGACAACCTCTCCGGCTATCGTTATGGGGAATTCCCGGATAAGAATATCAAAGAACTGTTTCCCGTTTTCGGGAATATCAAAATAGGCTTCGTAGCCTTCTCCGCTCACCGGGTGGTCCGCCACATATTGCAAAGCGGCTAATAAGGCACGAAATACATATTGCCTGGTCATATCCCTGTTGTAGTCTTCCGGATAATGCCCGGCTTCGAACAGCAGGGTCGGTACACCGAGCGTCTGAAAAGAATCACCGACACAATTGATATTGAAACTATCATCGTACCGCCCCACCTGTCCCGGATATGGCGTTGCAATACGGTATTGACCGCTGCGATAACCTCCATACTTTTTTTCCTCGGCGGGGTAATGCTCCGCTCCTTGTTGGTTGCGGGAGACAAAAACGATAAGGTAGCCGGTTTCGGACTGTCACCGGTATTGAATATGGTACGCTGATCGTGCAGGTTAAAACAAAAATCAGGGGCGATCTCATCGAAAACACGCCGCAACGCGAAACTTTCGGGTTGCGAGATATCGGCCGCATCACGGTTCAGGTCAATATTCACGGCATTGACACGGGTATAAGCCCGCGCACCATCCGGATTGAGCATAGGGATAATATATAAAGTGCATTGCTCCAGGATGCGACGCGCTACGGCATTTTCTTCTTTTAAAATTTGAGAAGGTCCATGACCGCTTTGGTTGTAGTCGATTCGTTTCCGTGCATCTGCGACCACATCAACACCCTTTTCGGGCCTTGCCGGTACGATACATATATATGGTGTCCTTATTTACGGAGCGACCTATAACAGAAACCTCTCCGTTGTCTTCATATTGCTTAAGAAGAGGTTCGATGTCCTGTAATGTAATATATCTCCCGGAGAGTTTTGCTTCTTGTTGCTCCCGGTGCCATTCTAATAATTCCATAGGTTGATGTTTACGGTTACAAAAGTAAACAATAGAAGTTTCACAATTGTAAACAAATAAAAGTTTCCTCCCTGTTTAGGGATGTGAACAAAATGAAGCGTTAAAGCAGAGGTCTTTTCATGACGTAGCACGCTATTTAGATGTATCATATACTTTAAATGTATATGATTGATAATCAACACTATAAATGTTATCACTTGAACTTTTAATACTACTAAAATCAACCTTAAACAACTGTTTTGTTGGGAATTTAGCCTTTTTTGTTTACATTTGTAAAAGCAATCATCGTAGAAACACTGTTTACAATGGTAAACGTCGAAGAATTCAGTAAAAGGTTACAGGAAGTGCTCGATTTCTATGGGCTCAGCGCTTCTTCATTTGCAGACCGCATTGGTGTGCAACGCTCTTCTATTTCGCATATTCTCTCGGGAAGAAATAAACCGAGTCTCGATTTTATCCTTAAAATTCTCCATGCTTTTCCAGATGTCGAGCTCTACTGGTTACTCAATGGTAAAGGTGTTTTCCCGGCAGATAAAAAGAATCTCCGAAGAAAGAGGCTCAACCGTCTGTATCTTACGAATCCCCTGACCTGTTTTCCGCATCCAGGACAGAAGACACTCCGCCTGCATTTCCTCCGGGCGCTACGGAAAAGGAAGTGGAGCGTATCGTATTCTTCTACAAAGACGGTACATTCCGGGAATACTGTAACAGGGAATGATTTTTCGGATTTCAATACGTATGCCTTTTTATGAACCATCTCTTAAATTCCCTCATACGTTAAAAGTTCTTCCGGAGCGCCTACGGTTATATTTATATCTTACCTTTGTGTACATGCCATAAATAAAATTCATCGTGGGAATTACCAAAAAAATTGCCTGCCTGTTTATGCTGATTGCGCTGGCTTCCTGCTACCGGGTAGAACGTGATTGTAAAAATTTCAGAACAGGAACTTTCGAGTTCAGCTATATGCTGGACGGAAAGGAAGTAAAATCGACATTTGTACGTAACGACTCCATTAATATCGACTATATCGGAGAGCATATCGATACGGCTTCGGTAACCTGGGTCAGCGATTGCGAATTTATCATGCGTAAACTGCACCCCACTTCGATGATCGAAAAAAAGGCCGTACAGGTAAAAATACTGATGACGGATGAAGACTCCTATACTTTTGAATATGCGATTGTCGGGGACGAAAAGAACAAAAAACGCGGAACTGCGGTGCGAATAGAATGAAGTCCTGATGTTCGATATATTTTCTACACCGGATGCCTGGGTGGCGTTACTGACGCTAACCTTCCTGGAGATCGTTCTCGGAATTGACAACATTGTTTTTATATCGATAACCGCCAATAAACTTCCTGCCCAACAGCAGCGAAAGGCTACCAATATCGGCTTGCTGCTCGCTATGGTACAGCGCATTATCCTGTTGCTTGGGGTTTCCTTTCTCGTGGGGCTCAAAGCGCCTTTTTATCAAATAACCACTTCCTGGATCTCCGCCGGGATAAGCTGGCAGAGCATCATACTGTTTGCCGGGTCTTTTTCTCCTGTATAAAAGCACATCGGAAATTCATGAAAAGGTAGATATTCCCGATTATGAAGAAAAGCAGCTCCGGGCTAAAAAGATCACTTCGTTGTCAAGGGCCGTCTTTCAGATCGTCATCATCGATTTTATTTTTTCCATAGATTCGATACTCACGGCGGTAGGTATGACCAACGGTATCGGCGAAAAGCACCAGGATGCCCTTATCCTGATGATCATCGCCGTAGTCATCTCCATAATCATCATGATGACGTTTGCCAACCCTATCCGAAAATTCATCAACAATCACCCTTCGGTACAGTTACTGGCGCTCTCTTTTCTTATTCTTATCGGGTTTATGCTTATTGCCGAGGCGGCCCACCTTTCGCATACCCGGGTGTTCGACCAGGAAATCGGTGCTATTCCGAAGGGATATCTCTATTTCGCTATCGCTTTTTCGCTTCTCGTCGAATTCCTGAATATGCGAATGCGGAAGAACATGAGAAAGGATTAAAAAAAAAGCGCTGCGAAAACCATAAGATTTTCGCAGCGCCGTGTGTGGTATCGCAACCGCCTGTCAGGAGATCATTTCCATAAAATCATGTTCAGATATAATGGGGACTCCGAGATTTTCCGCTTTTTCCCGTTTGCTGGGGCCCATATTGTCGCCTGCTACGAGATAGCTTGTTTTCGATGAGATAGAGGACGCGACTTTTCCGCCGTTATCTTCGATGTGCTTTTTAAGTTCGTTTCTCGAGAGCGTTTCGAATACCCCGGAAACCACAAAGGTAAGTCCTTTGAGCCTGTCGCTCTGGTTTTGTAATTTGTCGGGGGAGATCTCCATCTGTACTCCGTAAGAGCGTAATCGTTCTATGATCTCCACATTGTTTTCGTTACTAAAGAATTCCACCACACTCTCTGCGATCTTTATCCCGATCTCGTCGATACCAACGAGGTCTTCCGTAGTGGCATTACGGAGGGCATCGATAGAAATATAAGCCTTGGCGAGTTTTTTGGCTACGGTTTCACCGACAAAACGAATACCCAGAGCATACAATACCCGCTCAAACGGAATATTTTTTGACTTTTCGATACCGGCAACCAGGTTTTCGGCACTCTTTCGGCCATGCGTTCCAGCGGAACAATCTGTTCTTTTTTCAACAAGTACAGGTCGGCATAATTCTCGATAAGCCCTTCTTTGTAGAGCAGTTCCACAGTTTCACTTCCCAGTCCTTCTATATCCATGGCCTTTCGGGAGATGTAATGCTGTATACGTCCCGTGATCTGCGGTGGGCAACCATAGTAATTGGGACAATAATGCTGGGCTTCGCCTTCTTTCCGGATGAGTTCGGTATGGCATTCCGGACAGTGAGTGATATAGGCTGTCGGAGTGGAATCCGGATCGCGCATAGTAAAATCCACACGGATGATCTTAGGAATGATCTCCCCGCCTTTTTCTACAAATACGGTATCTCCTTCGCGGACATCGAGTTTTTCGATCTGGTCGGCATTGTGCAGTGAGGCTCTTTTTACGGTAGTTCCGGCCAGTAATACAGGTTCGAGGTTAGCTACCGGGGTATGGCGCCTGTTCTTCCTACCTGATAGGATATGCTGTTGAGCACGGTCGACGCCTGTTCTGCCTTGAATTTATAGGCCTGGCCCAACGTGGCGATTTGGCCGTGTACCCCAGTTCTTCCTGCTGGGCTATACTGTTTACCTTGATCACAACCCGTCTGTCTCGTACGGAAGTTCATGACGGTGAACATCCCAGTAATTGACAAATTCCAGGACTTCCTGCGTGCTTCGGCACAATTTGGCTACGGTAGGCACCTTAAAGCCCCAGCTCCTCGCCTTTTCGAGCCCTTCGAACTGCGTGTTGAAATTCAGCCTTTCTCCTGCGATGCTATACAGCAGGCAATCCAGTGGTCGCCTGGCTACCTCCGAGTTGTCCTGTAGCTTCAGGCTTCCCGAGGCCGTGTTCCTCGGGTTCATATACGGGTCCTCCCCGGCTTCTACCCGTTCGCGGTTCATCTTTGCAAATCCTTCATGAGGCAGGATAATCTCCCCACGGATGTGAAATTTATCCGGGTAATCGCCATGCAACCGCAAGGGACGGAACGAATGGTCTTTACATTATTCGTTACGTCATCGCCCTGAAAACCGTCTCCCCGGGTCACCGCTTTAACCAGTTCGCCGTTTTCGTAAAACAAACTGATAGAAGCTCCGTCATATTTTAGTTCACATACAAATTCTACAGAAGCATCCCCGAGTATCCGCTGTATCCGCTTTTCCCAGTCTTCCAGTTCCTCCTTAGAATAGGAGTTATCCAGTGAATACATACGGTATTCGTGCACGATGGTCTCGAAATTCTTGGTCACCATCCCTCCTACGCGAACCGTCGGGAAGAAGGGTCGTACCATTCCGGATGCCTGGCTTCCAGCTCCTGGAGCTCCTTTAGCTTCATGTCGAATTCGTAATCGGGTATGGAAGGTTCGTCCAGTACGTAATACCTGTAGTTATGCGCACTGAGTTC